>Ga0209123_1003963_pt1 | contig 10584 bp, 6 predicted proteins | sample BarGraIncu00431A_FD_184500 | JGI IMG/M metagenome (GOLD analysis project Ga0209123, IMG submission 184500) | Arctic peat soil microbial communities from Barrow, Alaska, USA - Barrow Graham LP Incubations 004-31A (SPAdes) (version 2) | ecosystem: Environmental > Terrestrial > Soil > Wetlands >...
TTGGTCTTTATATGGGGGAAAGTCATCATTTGCATTTAGATTGTTCTAAAGCGAAAACCAATAATTGAGTTTGATCAGAAAGATATTGTTGGGTACAGCATCAATTAACTTTCCCATTGCAGTACTTACCTTGGAATTACTTTCATTTTTCGAACTGGTGCGTTCATTTCCCCATACCACAAATACTTGTGAGCCAGGGAGGTATTCCCATCGGAACACCAGGTTTGATCTGAACTGAGTGAAAGTGAAGTCTGGATTCTGGATTGAATAGGAGGGCCTATCACCGTTGGCTTCAACCTGGTATTCATTTTCAACCAAGGTGGTACTAAGGAGTGAAAACCGATCCGCATATCTGGATGCACGAGGTTGGGTAATTTCTTTAAATGCTGAATACTTACCTACCGAAGCAAAAGGGCTACCATAATACTGAAGTGAAATTTCAGGAGTGATATTATAGTCGATTCTGAAAGTTGCGCCAAGGGTTTTCTGTGAAATATGTGCCATCAAATAGTTGTTTTGACCATTCAGCAACTTGGTATCCACATATTGAAGGTTGTCTTCGTTCTGTGAATAATTAAGGCTCAGCGAGAACTTCAGTACATTGTAGGGAATGATCGTTGCCTGGACTCCGTAATACGAATTTCTATAATGATCATTTGAAGTGGCTGATTTACTGGTAAATATACTGGAGTAGATTTTTTTGGATAAATCGGAATGGATATTGACCGAACCTTCCCAGACGGCAGGCAACAATACGGCATCTCCACCTCTCAATAAATGTGTATCAAGCGATTGGCTCAAGTAATCGACTGCAGGTGAGATAGCCCACTTGTTAAGAAATTCCATGGATGATTGAAAATAGATTCCTGAGTTCTGGTAGTTCATTCGGTAATCCCATTGGTTATTTTGACGCAAGCTAACCGAATAAGTTCGGAAAATGGAGACCGGTTTGTTCGCCAAATACGAGACCATTGTTTCATTTGCCACCACGTCAGCCATTTGCATAAATCCCATATCGTTCAAGTCAAGTCCGGGCGATTTCCAGTTTATTTCGGTAGAATACCGTAGTAGGCCTTTGCTTCCCTTTCCAATTTTAATGACTCCACCTTGACCTGAAAGCTGCGTCAGCGAAGGATCATAAGCGGTATGACCGGCATCCGGCCTTTGGTAGTAGCGCGCCGAGGAGCGTTGCATGATGGCGATGGCCTTTGCATCTCCATTAATCGAACTGCCGATGATTTTGGCATCCACGAAGAATTCCTTTTCATTCCACTGATGTAAAAAATCAATGCCTCCGCTTAAAGCGTTTCTGTTCAGAAAGTTAAGATACGGATCATTGATAAAGCGGTTCGTCGAAGTAAAAATAGCTCCCAGAACAGTATTTCCTTCTTTAAAATCCTGCTGAATACGCCCCACAGTGTAACTGGTAAGTGGCTCAACTCTCAAATCTTTTGTACTTCCCCCTGAATATAAACGGGCATTTTCACCTGCAGATAAACTGTGAAGAACGCCAATGGCCAGTCCCCCAGCACTTTTACCGCTGATTTTTACAGCGCTCAGAATAGAAGTATTGTCAGGATATTTCAGAAACTCATCACTTCCAAGTTCAGGTCTGTACTCCGGGGCTTGGCCAATGCGGCGACTATAGAAAATACTTGCAGCTCCCAAATCGAATTTGAATATGTTTTTCCCTTCAAGAAAGAAGGGGCGTTTCTCTTCATAAAAAGTTTCAAAGGCGGTGAGGTTCATCACCGAAGGATCTGATTCCACCTGGCCAAAATCAGGATTGACCGTAAGGTCGGCTGTGAAATTACTGGATAGTCCTATTTTGGCATCAAGTCCTATATTACCCATCCAGGATCGGCCATTACGTGCAAACGGATTCTCAGGTACTTTTGCAAAGGTTTTAAGCTTTCCAACAGCATAAGGCATGATCTCAATTCTTTGCGATTTGGGTATATTATTAATGCCTCTCAATTCGCCAAATGCATAAAGCATTCCAGGTCCTGTAAGCGATTGAGGCTCCCAGTCACTTTCCTCTGACAACCGGTCAATCCATCGCCAGGCATGGACTCCCCACACCTGATTCGGATCCCTGCTGTAACGCAATTGACTGAGCGGAATTTGATATTCTGCTACCCATGCTGAATCTTCCAGTCCGGTTTTTACATACCAGACCGCATTCCAATTAGGATCAGCATCCCATGGATTGGTAAGGATCAAGTCAACCTTCTGACCCGCGGCTGTCACCGAAAACTCAAATCCAGTGCGATGATCATGGTAACTATCAAAGGTGACTCCCATAACATCACCACTCATTTCATCCCTTCGTCCGGCTTTCCTGGAGATTTTGGAAGGTTCTTTGTCAAAAGCCCGTAGTGCTACATATAGGTTTTTGTCATCATATAAAATTTTCATTTGTGTTTTTTCACTTGGTCTGGCCCCCTCTTTGGGAATCCATTGGGTATATTCACCAGACCATTCGCCAGTTTGCCAGCATGAATCTTTTAAAACTCCGTCGATGGTTGGCTTTGCGGTAGTCAAACGAGTGGTCGTATAAATCCTGAGCGGCTTTGTCGTATTGGCGCTGTCTGCAGAGTTTATTTCGGCATAAACTCCACAATATGAGAGTAGTACGCCGAAGAGGATTAAAAGTGATTTTAAGTTCATGCGTTTATAGGTTTGAAGAACAATATTGTATAAAAATGTCTGTTTATGCAAATTTTTATGAAAAATAAACCCATTAATATATGATATGTATTATTTTGTAATTCATCATGCACATTAGTAGGTAGTTAGAAGCGTTTCGGTGCGCAGTATCTGGAATCTCAGTTTACAATTATTCAACTTTAGGACCTCACTGTGTAGCAGCAGAGTAATGGCAATCGGAGTAATCTTAATTCGTGAAATTAGATAAAATTCGTGAAATTCGTATATTTATCAATGTATCACCTTCAATTTTGAAACCAGGAATGTGATACAGATACCAAAAATTCCAATGACCGCAAACGAATAGCGCAGACCGGCTGCTGCTGAAATATAGCCGATCAGTGGCGGTCCCATTAAAAAGCCAAGGAAGCTGACACTCGAAACGGTGGCCAGTGCAATACCGGGAGCCACCTTGCCGTTCTTCCCGGCCACACTGTAAACAGTTGGTACAATGCTCGATACGCCAAGCCCTACCATCATAAATCCAAGGGTACAGGCAAGGAGGGTTGGAAAGAGGACTGAAATAAATAAGCCGGAGGAGATCATTACCCCGCTGACTTGTAGCAGGTGCTTTCTACCAAATCTAGTAATCAATTTGTCAGCTAAAAAACGACCGGAGGCCATCATGATCATAAAGGAAGTATAGCCTAAAATCACCAGCGACGAGGGTGCTTTGACCACATCCTTAAAATAGATTCCACTCCAGTCGAACATGGCCCCTTCGCTTGCCATACTGCAAAAACCGATTATTCCAAGCTGAAGCAGAGTGCTGTCAGGTTTACTAAAGAATTTACGTCGTGGTTCTTCCCGATCGATAGTTGCCTGAAAGGGAACCAGAAATTGATTGTTACGCCATACGATGACCCATACCATCAGAATGACAATCCAGAAGTGGGTATAGGGAGCAACTCTTAGATTGATCATGGCCAATCCAATCAGAGCGCCTGTAAAACCTGCCAGACTCCAGCCTCCGTGAAAGGAAGCCATGATGGAACGGTCGTATAGTTTTTCAGTTGCCACTCCCTGCGTGTTGATTGATATATTGCATAAGTTACCCGAAATCCCAAACATAAATAATGCGATGGCCAGTTGCCATCCCTGAGAAACCAATCCAATGTTGCTCAAACAAATAGTATAAATGGGCAATGCAATTAGGAGAATCTTCCGGCTCCCGTATTTTGTGACAAGTTTTCCTGAGAAGGTCATCATCAGAAATTGACCCACCGGCAAGGCAAACAAGATACTTCCAAAGGCTGCATCGTTCAGGTGTAGATGTGTTTTGATATCAGGAATACGGCTGGCCCAAGAGGCAAAACACAGTCCCATGCAGAAATAAAACAGCGCAACAGCAATCCTCACCCTCTTTTTTTCGGGGGCAATTACTTCTTCAAATGTGACTGTCTGTTTAAATATTGCCATACTATTTCCTTGCTGAATGCGGGTTGCAGAATAATAGGTCAACCAATCTTACCATCCACCGACAAAAATAAGGAAATATAATTCTGTTGATCGAAATCCAGCCATGTGGGAGCACCGATTTACTGACAATTTAATCTTTCAGTACCTGAATAAATGGTCTGGATTGATACCTTGTATTGATTAGACTTCATCCAAATCAACTTTCACAGGGCTTAGACTACCCCCTTTTCTTATCCCATTAAATTGACAACTTCTTATTTGGAATCACATGACACTATTGTGGGGCAAGCAAAATCAATGGTGATTTTTTAAAAATCTTACTTTTTTTAATTCAACCTTAGTAACCAGGCAATGACTCCAGAGGCCAATCTTATCTATCTTCTATAATTGGCCAGATCCCAAGTACTTGGGAGGAAGTGCTCATATTCCTGGGCAAAACTCACTCTTTTGATTAGGTTGTCTTAAATGAATGATGAAATCAAAAGGGGTGTACCGATTATTGAATTCTATTTTCATAAGGTAGATAAGATTAAGGTTCTGGGGGCTGATCTAAGTTACTAAGATTTAAAAAAGTAAGATTTAAAAAAAACATAACTGAATATTGGTTTTGATCCCGAGTACTCGGGACACCACAACGTTATCATGTGATCCCTAATTTGGGAGACCTACTTTTCCAGGTTCATTTATTGAAGGTAAGATAAAAATATTTCATTTTTAATCCCTTGTAAATGCCTTATAATCAGCCAATGTTAAAATATATTCAAAATAAAATAAAAATATTAGTACTTTGTGTAGCATAGAACCATTTAAAGTTAGTATATTTGTAAAGCCAATAACAATGTAAGAGAAGGTAGAGGTTTAATTAGAGTTCCTTGAAAGGGATGCGAAATCAAAAAATATTGATCCACAAGTCAGCAAAAATCAAGAATAGTTAAACGGAATCAATTCAAAATTAAAACTCAAAGCCATGAACACAACTTCAATTACAACAAAATGCAACAGAGCCTTGGATTTAGGAGACAGGATGCTGGTTGAATCAGCTGGAGGAGTCTCCAGTCAATTGGTGGGAGTGATTTATAGAACAAAATTTTAGGAGGAAAAAACAATGGATCTGAATAATACAAAAGCTCAAATGCGCAAGGGAGTCCTCGAATACTGCATATTGCTGGTAATCGACGGGAAGCCTTTGTATGCAAGTAACATCATTGAAGAGTTGAAAAACTCGAAGATGATTGTTGTGGAAGGAACCCTTTACCCGCTGCTGACCCGTCTGAAAAACGATGGCTTGCTGGCCTATAAATGGGAAGAATCGACACAGGGTCCCCCCCGTAAATACTATGAACTGACCGAAGAAGGCCGGTTTTTTCTCAATGAAATGGGTAATTCTTGGGACGAGTTGGTGGAGGCAGTAGTTACCATCAAAAGAAATAAATAGGTCATTTTCAATACATAGAAAAAGAAACAGAAAAAATTTTATACAATGAAAAAGACATTTACAATCAACATCAGCGGGAGTATTTTTCACATCGACGATGATGCGTTCGAAAAACTCCAGCGATATTTACAAATGTTGAACCGTCATTTCGGCACCGCTGCCGAAGGTCAGGAAATACTTCAGGATATTGAAGCGCGCATTGCCGAGCTGCTGATTGAACGAACCGGCAATAAATTGGAAGTGGTAACCGATCTGATGGTCGATGAGGTGATGGCCCGAATGGGTAAAGCCGAAGACTTTATGGAGCCTGGTGATGAACAACCCTCAGCCACACCAGGGGCAGAGGAAGCCTCCATCACAGGTGACCAACCCGTTCGCAAACGTCTTTACCGCGATGGTGATAACCGTGTGTTGGGGGGTGTATGCTCAGGAATGGGAGCCTTTTTCAATATGGACCCTGTGATTCTTAGGGTCATCTTCTTTTTGATTTTTTTCTTGATTGGACCATTCAACATCTTGCTATACGCCATTTTATGGATTTCAGTTCCCAAAGCCAAAACAACTGCACAGCGGCTCGAAATGAGGGGAAAGGAAGCTACCATCTCGAATATCGAAAAATCCATCAAGGAAGAAATGAAGGAGGTAGGTGAGAGTTACAACAAATTTATGAACTCCCCTGATTACGATAAAGGGTCCTCCCGAATGAATCGACTGGGTGATGTGGCGGGAAGTAGCCTCAAAGTTGTACTTCGGGTGATCGTACTGCTGTTTGGAGCTGCCCTGATACTTATCGGAATTGCAAGCCTGATCGGATTTGTGACCACCATGGTGATGGGACATTCATTTTTACATGGAGGAATGTGGAACTTTGGATGGGATTCAGACATCAACATGGCCAATTTAATGAATCACTTTGTCAGTCCCGGAGCCTATACCATCTCCTTGATAACAATTCTGATTATGGTAGGAATACCAATACTGGTATTGCTTTTTATGGGCACAAAACTATTGTTCAGGTATAAAACCAATAATAAAATGATCGGGCTGGGAACTTTCGGCGTCTGGTTGCTCGCTCTTGTAACCTTGATTATCGTCGCAGCGAACCAGGCCGGTAATTTCTCAAAGCAAACCAGTCAGACTGTTACCCAAAGTATGGAGTGTATCCATTGCAAGACTATTTATCTGGACATGAATGATGATCTATATGAATCATTGATCGACAATAATATTAACATTAACAGGATGAAAGTGGCAGAGGTAAATGGGAAAGAAAAGCTGCTTGGCCGACCTAGCTTTAAAATTGAAAAAAGCACTACCGGTGAGTTTTTGCTTCAGATTAAAAAAGGCGCTCGTGGAAGCAATACCCTGGATGCCCAACACAATGTTGAACAAATGACCTATAATTTTGAACAAAAGGATTCAACCCTTCAGCTTGATCCGTATTATTTATTGAATGACAATGCCAGATGGCGTGATCAGGAAGTCGCTATTATCCTGAAAGTTCCAGAAGGGAAATCCATCTTCATGAATGAAAAAATGAAATCAATCATCAAAGATATCGAAAATGTAAACAATGTTTGGGACGGCGATATGGTTAATAAATACTGGACCATGACCCCCAATGGCCTTGCCATGAAAGACAGCCTCACTCTGACCATCCGTAAATAGAATTCTCTCAGTAGTTTTGAATTCCCTTCACCGGACTTCAACAAAAGGCTGTCATTCATTTGATGGCCTTTTGTTTTTAAGCGTTTTCTTGAAATTTCAGCCGGAAGAATTATTTGGATTTACCTTCAGAAAGCAATCCTCAAAACTTTCATGAACGGTCCATCTATACAAAGTTCATTACCGTGTAGGAACTGCCCCCAATCAGTATACTCTTATACCTTTGCGGTATACCTGGAGCTATGTCAATAGACGAAGTCATTGAATCCAATGCGTTCAATGGACAGAGAGTTTTTTTTATACTCCCTTTTGATTTATCTTATGTTGCTATGTACGAGGATATTGGCTCTTCCATTGATACTATGAACTCAGAATAAAGTCCTTATTAAGTCAATACGAACTCAATACGAACTCAATAGTAAAAAGGTTCAGAATAGGTTTTAAATAGGATATAAACAGGTTCATGAACCTACTTACAACCTATTTACACCCTATTTACTACCTATTCTGAACCTATTTACTATTGAGTTCATATTGAGTTCGTATTGATTTAGTATTGACTTAGTACTTGGGATTTATAAATAAATTACGAGGAGTCTATTTTGAAAGTTACAAAAGTCAGGGAATACAGCCAGAGTTAAATACCTTCAGCCTTTATAATTGGAATTGAACAATCAGGGGATCAATGACTTGGTGAGGTGATCTTTGCCAGAGGGGTAAAAATAAGGGTTAGATTTAATTAAGAGATACTTACAATTCCAGAAATTTCTTTTGTGCCATTGGATCAGGCTCGTGAAAGCCTTACATGGGTTAGACTGATTGCATAACACCCAAAGCAATCTATACAAAAAAAAGGCCACGAATTATCGCGGCCTTTTTTTAATATAAATTGTGGTTCCTTATTTTTCCTCCTTGACAGAGACAGTAAAGTCATTCTGAATTCTCATCATATTAACGGTATATATCAGGATGTTACGGGTTTCACTCAGTATGCCCAGATACAACATGCTGGTTTTGCTTCCTACCTCCTTGCGCTTGATAGACTTGATGAGGTTTTTACGTAATTCCTTGATCATTGTGGTGACCTTTAATTGTTCGACAATAATTATATCAAGTTTTTGTTGGTTGTTATCCTCCAGTGAACTGATTACCAGTTTCATAAAGTTATCAAAGAGGACTGCTAATTTGGTCAGTTCCTCCGCCTGGGTAGCAATTAGTGGTTTGTGATTGTTGTCAACATGGTTGTAAACCGGCTCAACCAGCAAGGTGGCACAGTGTGCAAGTTCTCTGAGGTAGTCGAGCGTAAGTACATAAAAATGAGTAGCTTCCACCGAATCAGAAGCAGGTGAATCAGGAATTGCAAGGTAGAGCTTATTCCGTTTGATCAACAGTTTTTCTTCCATCTGGGCCGAAATCTTCCATTGTTTTTTCAATTCCTTGCGGTCTTCATTGATCAGTTGACAGGTGGTATCTCGGAATAAACCATTGATGGTGTTCAGGGTTTTAACAATTGCCTTGTTGCATTTTTGGAACGGCGTATCCTTTGATTTGGTTTCCTCTACTTCTTCTGCAGTTTCCAGTTTATCATTTTCAAGTTTGGTATGTGCGATGTTCGATCTGTAGAATGCAAATATCGCAAATCCTACCAATATTATTACACCAATCAGCTGAGCCCAACCCATGAAAATGGATAGCAGGAAGGAAACCGTAAAAGCGGCAAGCCCCGTCATAAACCATCCGCCAATAACAGTAAATACTCCCGTGATCCGATACACAGCACTGTCGCGGCCCCAGGCTCCATCGACCAAAGAGGTACTCATGGCCACCATAAAAGTGACATAGGTGGTTGAAAGGGGTAATTTATAAGAGGTGCCAATCGCAATGAGGATAGAGGCTACCATCATATTGACGGCGGCACGAACCAGATCGAACATGGGAGGGTCTACTTCTTTTACATTCTTTTTAACAAGTTGTGTCTGGTCAAAACGCCTGCTCATTTTTTCAACAAGGGATTTGGGTAATATGGTATTGAAAAAAGTATCCATTGAAACGACCCTGCGAACCAGCATCCGGGAAAATACGGAGGAGCCGAAACGTTCACTTCCCTCGTCCTGGCGGCTAAGTTTTAATTCGGTTTCAGTTACCGTACGCGCCTTTTTTGAAAGCCACAGGGTAATGATCATGATAATACCGGCGCCAATCAGAAAATAGGCAGGGGTTTGAATATCACCCAGTAATCGTATCATTAAAAGGTCGTGTCCACCATTGGCAGAGAAGGCTTTAAAGGCTTCGAACCCGGCCAGGGGAACGCCGATAAAATTGACAAGGTCGTTTCCTGCAAAGGCCATTGACAGGGCCAAAGTACCGGCCAAAACGACCACCTTAAGAGGATTGATTTTAAATATCCAGTTTAAAAGCTGAAGCAACAATACCCATACTACGAAACTTCCCGCAATAATGGCTATGGTATTATTCTTAATAATTTCATAATTTTCTTTGGACATGAAAGTAGCATCCTTCATTCCTTTTATCAAAATAAAATAGGTTATTGCTGAAATGGCCACCCCTCCCCAGAGGGAACCATAATATTTAATAGTTTTTTCAGTATTAAAACTGAAGATTAACCGGCTGATCCATTGGATAACTACACCGAAAACAACAGAGAACACTACCGATAATAAAATACTGGATATAATGGCCAGCGCCTTGGATGAGTTGATGAAATCGCCTATCTCCGCTACTTTTTCAACCCCGTCAACCTGAATCAATCCACCATCGCCTACTTTTAAGAAGGCCATTCCAACAGCAGCCCCCAGCATTCCAAAAACCATTGAAACGGTGGTTGAGGTCGGTAATCCGAAGGTGTTGAAGAAATCAAGTAAAAGGACATCGGTAAACATGACGGCCAGGAATATGAGGATGATTTCGGAAAACAGGAAAAACTGTGGTAAAAAGAGTCCTTTACGGGCTACTTCCATCATTCCGTTTGAAAACAATGCACCGGACATGATTCCGATACTTGCAACAATCATGATCACTCTACGGGTGGCAACTTTAGAGCCAATAGCTGAATTTAAAAAGTTAACGGCATCGTTAGCAACTCCAACCATTAAGTCGGATATTGCAAGGCAAAAAAGTACAACGAGAAATAATATATAAAGACTCATCTTTCAAGTTTAAATTAATTCATCCATCTCAGGATTGTAATAATTCTTTAATATTTTTTTTCGAGGGGTAAAAGTATAGAAATTAATGTTCAGGTACCTATTTATTTTTTGGTAAATTATATTCTCTAATTTTCAAACTTGCCTTTTGGAAAGGTTGTCTTATGATCAGATGAAGCGATTATGAAAAAA
>Ga0209123_1003964_pt1 | contig 10572 bp, 3 predicted proteins | sample BarGraIncu00431A_FD_184500 | JGI IMG/M metagenome (GOLD analysis project Ga0209123, IMG submission 184500) | Arctic peat soil microbial communities from Barrow, Alaska, USA - Barrow Graham LP Incubations 004-31A (SPAdes) (version 2) | ecosystem: Environmental > Terrestrial > Soil > Wetlands >...
AGGAAACGGTGCAGAACATTCTGGCGTTCCGCTTTGCCAATCCGCTCTTCGAACCGCTCTGGAACCGGCGTTATGTTGATTACGTCACCATCACTGCCGTTGAGGCGGTAGGTGTCGAACATAGAGGTGACTATTACGACCATGCGGGTGCGCTGCGCGATATGGTGCAAAATCACCTGATGCAACTGCTCTGTCTCGTGGCGATGGAGCCGATGGTCTCCTTTGAGGCCGACGAGATTCGCAACAAGAAGGTGGACGTCCTCCATGCCGTTCGTCCGATTCACCCGGATGCCGTCCATCAATGCGTCGTGCGCGGACAATACGGCAAGGGGTGGGTCGGTGGCAGGAAGGTGCCCGGTTACCGCGAAGAAGACGGGGTATCGCCTGAGTCCCAAACCGAGACATTTGTGGCGCTACGATTGTTCATCGACAATTGGCGCTGGCAGGGCGTGCCTTTCTATCTGCGCACCGGGAAACAGCTTGCCCGGCAGGCCTCGGAAATCGCCATCCAATTCCACAGCGTTCCGCATCAGTCGTTTCCGCCCGAGGCTTCCCTGGCCTGGCAACCGTCCCGGCTCGTAATCACGATCCAGCCGGAGGAAGGAATCGTGCTGGGTTTTCAGGCAAAATATCCCGGGCCAAAGATGCAACTGCGTCCGGTGGACATGCGGTTCAATTACCGTGAGAGCTTTGCCGCACCCTCTCCCGATGCCTATGAAACCCTACTTTGGGATGTGATGAAGAATGATGCCACGCTGTTTATGCGCGCCGATCAGGTGGAAGCGGCCTGGCAGCTGTTGATGCCGGTACTCGATGTCTGGGCGGTAGCGCCTCCCAATGACTTCCCCAATTACGCAGCAGGCACCTGGGGACCGGAGGAGACCCAAGGCCTGTTGGCTTACGGACACAGTTGGCCCCTGCCGGTTGAATTGGAGAGGCCGTGCGAGAATAAGAAGAGGGCAACCCGCGCAAGGAGCGCCAAGAAGGAGATCCGGTGATAGTCGTCACCACAATCTCGCCGCGGGACTTCGATGCGGTTCTTTTCGATCTCGACGGGGTGCTGACAAGGACGGCAAGTGTGCATGCCTCGGCCTGGAAAAAACTGTTTGACAGTTTTCTCGAAGCACGCGCCACGCATGCGGGCGAACCGTTCGTCCCTTTTGATATCGCTACCGACTATCCGCGTTTCGTCGATGGGAAACCGCGTTACGACGGGGTCTCGGCCTTCCTCGTGTCACGCGGAATCGAATTGCCGTGGGGTGTGCCCGATGACGGCCCCGACGTGCAAAGTGTGAGCGCATTGGGCAATCTAAAGGACCGATATTTCCTGCAGCACCTAGAGCAGTACGGCGTAGAGGTCTATGAAACTTCGATCGATCTGGTGCGCAAACTACGGGTGCAGGGGATCAAAACCGCCGTCGTATCCTCAAGCGTCAACTGCGCGGCAGTTCTCAATTCAGCTGGCATAGCGCAGCTATTCGATGCGAGGGTGGACGGGATCGACGTCGGCCGCCTCCCTCTCAAGGGCAAGCCGGCACCGGACGCCTTTCTAGAGGCGGCACGGCGCGTCGGAGCAGAACCTTCGCGGGCCATCGTCGTGGAGGACGCGATCGTCGGCGTCGAGGCCGGGCGCGCCGGCGGATTCGGCTGCGTTATCGGCGTTGATCGCAGTGGGCACGCGCAAGTGCTACGCGGTGCCGGCGCTGATGTTGTGGTGACCGATCTGGCGCAGGTTGGGGTGGCAGTGGAACCGTCCTCCGCCTGGTCATTGGTGTTCGAGGGGTTCGATCCTGCGCAGGAGGGTATCCGCGAAGCTTTGTGCACCCTGGGCAATGGCTATTTCGCGACGCGCGGCGCCGCTGCCGGCGCTGTCGCAGATGATATCCATTATCCCGGGATCTACCTTGGTGGCGGCTACAATCGGTTGCGCACAGACATTGCCGGCCGGGAGGTTGAGAACGAGGACCTTGTTAATTTTCCTAACTGGCTCATACTCGAGTTCCGCATTGCCGATGAGGACTGGTTCGATGCCCGAAACGTCGAGCTTTTGTCGTACCGTCAGGAGTTAGATCTGCAGTGCGGCATGCTGCTACGGAGCATAAGTTTCAAGGATGGCCAGGGAAGGTGCAGTACGCTCAAGGAGCGACGCCTGGTTTCGATGGGCGACATGCATCTCGGCGCGTTGGAACTGGCGCTGACTGCCGATAACTGGTCTGCTGGAGTCACGGTACGTTCGGGGATTGACGGGCGCATCGTCAACGCGGGTGCGAAGCTGTATCAAAAATTCAACAACAAGCATCTGAAGCCGCTGGCAGGAAAGGTTGTAGGGGATGATGCCGTATACCTGTCAGTACGCACCTGCCAGTCAAATATTCATGTCGCGCAGGTGGCGAGAACTCAAGCCTTCCGCGATGGACGGATTCTAAAGGCTCGGCGCCGGGTCATCAAGGAACCCGGATATATCGCGCAGGAGCTCAAGTTCAAAGTCAAGCAAGGTGAGACTCTGGTTCTGGATAAGCTGGCTTCTTTCTATACCTCGCGCGACCACGCCATATCGGAGTGCGGGCTTGAGGCGCACAAGGCCGTTACTCGCGCGGGTCGCTTCGATGCCGTGATGGCGGACCATGTGCTCGTATGGAAACACCTGTGGCGCCGCTTCGACGTCCATATCGAGCCGGTCGGTCCCGACTTCAAGCTGAATGTGCCGATGCTGGTTCGATTGAACATGTTTCATCTGCTGCAGGCGGTATCGCCCAACTCCATCGGCCTCGATATCGGCGTGCCAGCGAGGGGCTGGACCGGAGAGGCGTATCAGGGGCATGTATTCTGGGATGAACTGTTCATCTTCCCGTTCTTCAACTACCGAATGCCGGAAATCACCCGATCACTATTGATGTACCGTTTCCGGCGCCTGGGCGAGGCGCGCGCCGCCGCCTCCGCGGCTGGATACAAGGGAGCGATGTTCCCCTGGCAGAGCGGAAGCGATGGCCAGGAGGAGACCCAGGCGCTCAACCTCAACCCGCGCTCGCAACGCTGGGTGCACGACAACTCCTATTTGCAGCGGCACGTGGGCAGTGCTGTCGCTTATAATGTCTGGCAGTACTTCCAGGTCACTCATGACGTCGAGTTTCTGCATTCCTACGGCGCGGAGCTGATGCTCGAAATCGCCCGCTTCTGGTCGAGCATCGCGAGCAACGATGGCGATGGCGGGCGTTACCAGATCCGCGGCGTGATGGGTCCCGACGAGTTTCACGACGGCTATCCGGATTCGGTAACGCCCGGCCTCAGCAACAACGCTTATACCAACATCATGGCAGTTTGGGTGCTGTGCCGAGCGCTGGAGGTGATCGATCTGTTGTCCGACGTACGTCGCGCCGAACTCACCACGCGCCTTGGCTTGTCGGTGGAGGAGATCGCGCGCTGGGGCGATATCAGTCGCAGCATGTTTGTGCCGTTCCAAGACGACGGGATCATCAGCCAGTTCGAGGGTTACGAAAAATTGCGCGAGCTCGATTGGGAGGGCTACCGGGCCCGGTACGGCAACATTCAGCGTCTCGACCTTATCCTCGAGTTGGAAAACGACAGTGCCAATCGTTACAAGCTCTCGAAACAGCCAGACGTGCTGATGTTGTTCTACCTGTTCTCCGCAGAGGAAATCGGCGAACTGTTCGAGCGTCTGGGCTATCCATTCGAATACGAGACCATTCCGCGGAACATCGCCTACTATGCTGGCCGCTCAGCTCACGGCTCAACGCTGAGCCGAGTGGTGCATGCCTGGGTGCTGGCGCGTTCCGACCGTCCGCGTGCGATAGAATTCTTTGCAGAGGCACTTCAGAGTGACGTGTGCGATATTCAGCATGGCACGACAGCGGAGGGTGTCCACCTGGGCGCTATGGCGGGAACTGTCGACCTGGTACAACGGGTATCGACGGGTATCGAAGTAAGAGGCGATGTCTTGTGGCTCAATCCGGAATTGCCGCGGGAGATAGAGCGCCTCGACATGCACATCCGGTACCGCGGCCATTCACTTGATTTGCGGCTTACGCGCGACTCGCTAACGGTCCGCGGATGTGATGGTGCGGCGGCATCGATTTCCTTGTGCGTCAAGGGTAAAACATGTGAATTCATCAGCGGTGCAACCCGTGTATTTCAAATGAACAACGAGGGAACGGATGGTGTGATTGTCTGAAAGGACCTGGTAAAGGACAAAAGGGAGCGGAGATGGTCCCTGCTTCTGTACCGTGAACTCCGCACCGAGTTCCCTCTCCATTACACTTTCTCCAGCAATGCCACCGGCGCACTGGCAAAGATCTGAGCCAAGGAAATCACCGGCCCTCCCGCCTGCACAACGCTGTCCAAAGACTCTCCCGTGATGACGTTGCGGTAGCTTCCGGCTGCCCCCTCCGGCAGTTTGAGGGAAGTGCCCAACCAGGCCCGCTCTCCCAGGGGCACCTGGCCCGGCTCGGGCGCGAGGCTCGAGGGGAACCTTGGGGCGACTGCGATGACGCTCCTGCCGCCCGCACGGCGCGCGAAGGCACAGATATTCCTAGCCCTGGTGCCCGGCGCCTCCAGCGGCAGATACTCCCCGTGGTCGAAGAGGTCCCGGTTTGCCTTGCGATAGTTCAGCACCCGGTAGATGAGGTACAGTTTTACCCGGCCGTCCTCACGGCATGCTAGTAGTTCCCCGAAGAGGTTCCCCGGGCCGATCTCCGCCTCGCGTGTCTTGAGCCCGGCGAGCGCCGCGCTCCTTACCGGGTAATCCACCTGCCCGCGGTTGTCCGGATCGACCAGGGAGAAGTCCCAAAGCTCGGTTCCCTGGTAGAAGTCGGGCACGCCCGGCGATACCATCTTCAGCAGGGTCTGGGACAGGGAGTTGAAGACCCCGAAGTGGGCGATCAATCTCTGAAAGGCGACAAAGTCGGTGAGGAACGCGTTGCCGGGTCCACGGGCTAAAACGGCATCCACGAAGGCACTCAGGGAAGCTTCGTACCCGGCATTCGGGCTGTTCCAGCTGGTGTTCACCTTGGCCTCCCGGACTGCTTTGGTCAGGTACTCCCTAATCCGGGACCGAAAAATCTCATAGGCTGCCGTGTCCAGATCGCCAAAGGGCCAGGCGCCTAGCAGGGTCTGATACAGCAGGTATTCCTCGTTTCGATCCGGCACGGTTACCCCGTCGAGCAGCACCCCCTTTTTCCTGTTCTGCCGGCTCCATTTCAAAAGCGATTTCTGCCAGCGCTCCGGCATCTCGGAGAGGGCGTCTACCCGCGCCCGCAGGTCCTCGCCGCGCTTCGAGTCATGGGTGGCCGTGGCGATCATGGCGTGGGGGAAACTCTTGAACCGCTCCAGGTTCTGGCCATGGAAGAGTTCCAGGGGGGTGCCGAAATGCCCGGGTGTTCCCCCCACATCGTTGAGCGATACCAGGCGGTTGTAGATGTAGAAGGAGGTGTCTTCCAGCCCTTTCGCCATGACGGGGCCCGTCAACTGCTGGAAGCGCATGGCGAAATTAAGCCAGGCCGCTTTGTCGAGTTCCCCGGCCTTTTCCGGAAACCTGAGCAGCAGCACGTCGCGCAGGAAATCGAAAATGCTGGCGTTCAGGGCGGGGTTCTTCCGTTTTGCCTTTGCGAGCGTAGCCTCGATGTACTGGACGTCCTTCTCCCGCACCGAGGGGGAATTCACATAGGTCCGGTACACCGGAAAGAGCGCAATCACCTCGCTTATGGCGCGGGTCAGACTGTTCAGGGTGAAGTCCCGGGTGAGGCGGTCCTGCTCGGAGATGGTGTTCAGGTGGTGCCCCAGCATGTTGACCTCAGCGGACAGAGAGACCTGCATCACGAGCTTCTTCTTCTGGTACACGAGTTCTGCAAAATCGGTGTCCAAGCCTACGAATCGGCCGTAGATGCGGTCGAAGGCCTTGGCGTTCTCCGTTTCCACCAAGACACCGTTCACCTGATTCGCGAAGTCGTACCCGGTGCTGCCAAAGACCGGCCACTCCTGAGGGATCTGCTCCCCTTTCATGAGGATCTTTTCGCACACGGTATAAAAGGGGAGGTAAGATGGTTTTAAAGGGAGGGCGGGAACTGGGATCGGGGAAGCAGGTTCAATCTCATGGCTTGCGCCCGGCGGGGTAAACCCCGTTGCTGTCGCGGTGAGCTGCTGGTAGCACCCTTCCTGCAGTTTGCGCAGGTAGGAGAGCGGATCGTAGAGACCGTCCACATGGTCGAGTCTCACCCCGGTTACCTTTTTCTCCCGGATCAGCCGGAATAAAAGCGAGTGTGTCTGCTCGAAGACGGCGGGGTTTTCCATCCTGATGGCGGCGAGACCGTTGATGTCGAAAAACCTCCGGTAGTTGATCTCCTCGGTCGCCACTCTCCAGTAGGAAAGGCGGTAAGCCTGTTCCTGCAGCAGACTATCAAGCAGGTCGAAGCTATGCGCATCCCCCGCGGTCCCGTTGAAAATAGCCACGATTTCCTCGAGGAACCCCTCGATTTTCTGGCTCTCCAGGCAGAGCGCAGAGAGCCGCTTCTTAACGATCTCCTTCTCGCGCCGGCGCTCTCCTTGCTTCTCGGGGTCCTGCTCCCCCGGGCCGGGGAGGTGCTCCAGGGAAGTGATGATGCTCAAGAGCTCTAATAGTGGCGGGGCGTCGGCGGGAAGTAGCTCCTGCAACCGCTCCGGGCGATGCCCGAGGATGCGCAGACAGCTCTTCGGCTCCAGCGGTATCGGGACTCCCGAACAGTCGACGCTGAAGCATCCGTCTCGGAAGGCGATGCGCAGTTCGCCCTTTTCCAGCACCCGGCCGTACTGGTCCCCGAGAAAGGGGAGCAGCACCTTGCCGGTAAGCTCTTTTTTGACCGGCTTCCAGTTGATATCGAAGAAGTGCGCGTAGGCGGAACTCGGGCCGTTTTCCAGTACGTCCATCCACCAAAGGTTCTCGGGACTCTCAATGCACATGTGGTTCGGTATGAAATCAAGGATCTGCCCCATGCCGAAGCGCTGCAGCTCCTCGACCATCCCCTGGAAGCTCTCCTCGGTCCCGACCTCCCGGTTCAAGGCCGTCTGGTTCACGATGTCATAGCCGTGCAGGCTCCCCGCCTTAGCTTGCAGGTAGGATGAGGCGTACAGGTCGCTGATGCCGAGCTCCGATAGATAGCCTATGATGGCCCGGGCGTAGTCGAAGGTGAACCCTGCGTTAAACTGTAACCGGTAGGTCGCCGCCGGTATCCTCGCGCTCGGATTGTTTTCCAGGTTCATCGTCTTCTCCGTGTCTCACTAAAAAGCTGCTTACAGGGACTATTGGTCCTGCAGTACGGCATCCAGATCGAAATGGAACTGCTCGCCAAGTTTCCTGAAACCTTCTAGCCAGGCGGCGGCCCCTTCTTCGCCGCTTTTCTCCTTGGAGATATAGTCGCGGTAGACTGTTTTCGCCATCAGGTAGTAATCATTTTGTATCTGCCATAATTCAAGTTCCACCGGCGTTGTCTTAAGGAGTTCCATGAACTGGTCGATTCTCGACATGAGCTTCAGATCCGCAGGCTCTCGGGTCAAACCACGCATGAGGCCCTGCAGGTGGCTTCTCAGGAAGAATTCGGTGTCGGGCTGATCCATTGCCACCTGCCATTTCCCGATATGATCGACGATCCTTGGCACCTCGTCGCTGTCGATCTCCTCACGGGTGAGGGCGGTCTTCAGCGCGGCGTTCAGCGCCGGCTGGGCGGCGATCAGGAACGCCTTGGGCACCGGCATTCCGGTCTGCCGAACGAACTCCATCAGGGCGCGGCCGTGTTTGAAAATGGTCTGGTGCGACTCGACGCTCTCCTGCATGCTTTTCTCGATGATTAGGTTGAGGATCCGGCGCTGCTCGTCACGGAAAAGATTGGTGAGGCCGTAGCTGTGGCTGCCAAAATACTTGTCCATCAGCCCGATAAGCTCGGTAAAGAGCCCCTTGTCGAAGGCCGCGCTCATCTCCTCCTTCATGGAGGCGTAGGTTGCCGCGTCGCTAACCGGCGAGATCCCTCCCTTAAAATCGTGGCTGCCGAAACGAACGACGCAAAAAACCAGACGCGCGGCTGCCTCGGTTATCTCCGAGGCGACGTGGATGCGCCCCAGGGCGATGGACGCCTCCTGGGTGGCGATTCTGGTGAAGTCCTCCTTGGCGACGGCGTAGCAATAGATCTGGGCGTGCTCCTCATACTCCTCGAAGAGGGAGCTGAAGGCGAAGTGGGCGCCGACCTCTAGAATGTCGATCCGGGTCGGCAGCACCATGGTCCGGTAGATGTGGGCGCCGTCTTCGTGCTCGGGTAGGTTGCTCCTGGCCTTCTCAAGCAGCTTCAGGAAGCTCGTTTCCACTGCGGCCTCCACGAGACCGTGGGAGAGCTGCAGCGCGCGTGCGGCGTACTCGATAACCTGCACCGTCTCAATCCCCGAGATCTCGTCGAAGAACCAGCCGCAGCTCGTGTACATCAACATGGCGTGGCGCTGCATCTCCAGGAGCTTCAGCGCGATTATCTTCTGGGCCGTGTCGAGTTCCTTGACGGCATGCTGCGCCAGGAATTTCTCCGCCTGCTCCATATCCTGATTCAGGACCGCCTCGATATAGGCATCCCTGACGACCCAGGGGTCCTGGAAGAATTTCCCCCCCTCTTTCTCGAAGCACTCGGCCAGGGTGTCCCTGAGAAAGTCCAGTGCCGCGCGCAGGGGGGCGCGCCAGCCCTGGTTCCAGTCTGGATGCCCGCCCGAATTGCAGCCGCAGTCGCTGTTCCAGCGCTCCACCCCGTGGGTGCAGCTCCAGGCGGTGCGCTCCGCGATCTCCACCTCGTAAGCCGGCGGCTGCAGCTCGAGAAACTCGCCGTAATTGGTGACGCGGGCCAGGTTATTGACCTCGATATGATTAAAGGCGGCAGCCAGAGCCATGTCGCCGAATCTCTGGTGATGACCGTAGGTCTCTCCGTCGGTCGCGATATGAACCAGCTGTGGCCCTTCACGCTCCTCGGAGAAACCGGCCATGAGCCGCCCGGCCAGGGTGTCCCCGTTGGAGAGTAGATTCTCGAAGGCAAGCGCCTGGGAGATCGGTCCGTCGTAGAAAAAGAGCGTGATGCTCCGCCCGGAGGCGAGCGGACAAAGATGGCTGCGGGACGGGTCGATCGCACTTTCGGTCCAATCCTCTTCCCCGATTTTCCGGTAGCGTGCGGCCTGGTGGGGTGCCAGGATGGTGAACTTGATCCCCTGCTCGGCCAGGGCTTCAAGCGTTGCCAAGTCCACCGCGGTTTCCGCGAGCCACATCCCCTCCGGGAAGCGCTGGAAGCGGCTCTCGAAGTCCCTGATCCCCCAGATTATCTGGGTGCGCTTGTCGCGGGGGGAGGCGAGCGGCATGATCATGTGGTTGTAAACCTGGGCGATGGCGGCGCCGTGCCCCGAGCGCCACAAAATGCTCTGCCGGTCGGCGCCCAGGATGGCCTGGTACACCTCCGGCGCGCAGCGCTGCATCCAAGAGAGCAGGGTGGGGCCGAAGTTGAAGCTCATCTTCGCGTAGTTACTGACGATATCCCTGACGCGTCCGTCCCCGCTCAGTACACGCGAGGCGGCATTGGAGGCGTACGACTCGGCAGTGATGCGCTCGTTCCAGTCGTGGTAGGGCGCCGCGGAGTCCTGAATCTCGACGGCTTCCAGCCAGGGATTTTCCCGCGGCGGCTGGTAGAAATGGCCATGTACGCATATGTAGTGCTCCCTTGACTCATTCATCGTGTAGCTCCTTATGGGTTTCTAGAATAAACCAGCAGGCTGAACGGGTTGACGGGGATAAGGTGGCTCTCCATCTCCTCGATCACGACCAGACTGACTGGCGCGACCTCTCCCGGACCTCGCCAGGCTAGTGCTGAAGAGTCGAGTACTTTGGACCAGGTGCCTGCCGCGAAATCGAGCCTAACGACCTGCAGCAGGTTGCTGAAGCTGAAGATGCAGGCGACCTCGCCATCTGCCACGCACCTTCGAATAGTCAGTACTTTTTGCGGCGGCAGGCCGGTTACCTCGATATGCTCCCTGTGGAAAACTTGTAAGGATGGCAGTTCCTTGCGAAGGGCCAAGAGACGTCGGTAAAACTGAAGGATGATGGCCTGCTCTCCCTCCCTCGCCAGGCACAAATCGATTTTAGATTCCAGAAAGGTCGACTCGGCAGCAGGGTCAGGGATGTCTCCCTCACAGATGCCGGAAGCGTGCTCCTCGTGTTTCCCTTTGCGGACCGCCTCGATGAGGTCGGGGTCGGAATGACTCACGAAATAATGAAAGGGTGCTTGTTCCCCGTATTCTTCCCCCATGAAAAGCAACGGCAAGTAGGGGGAAAGGAGCACGCCGCCAGCCGCGAGCAGCAGTTTCTCCAGGGGCTGCGTCGAGCATAATCGGTCCCCCCCCTTTCGATTGCCGATCTGATCGTGGTTTTGAGAGAAGACGACGAACTGGGAGGTGGGGCGGCCTTTCGAAGGGCCGCCATGGCGTCGTCTGCGGAAGGACGAATATTGCCCGGTGTAGACGAAGCCTTCCGAGAAGGCCTTGACCAATTGGGAGAACTGGCCGAAATCCTCG
>Ga0209123_1003965_pt1 | contig 10571 bp, 4 predicted proteins | sample BarGraIncu00431A_FD_184500 | JGI IMG/M metagenome (GOLD analysis project Ga0209123, IMG submission 184500) | Arctic peat soil microbial communities from Barrow, Alaska, USA - Barrow Graham LP Incubations 004-31A (SPAdes) (version 2) | ecosystem: Environmental > Terrestrial > Soil > Wetlands >...
CCCATATAACCTGTCATTAAGCTTTGATTAACACGTACATATGAACTAGATTGTAACGCCATATTTAATAGTATTTGATCGCCTAAAGTTTTAGCTGCTAATACTGGAGCTACTGTTGAAAGTGCAGCTAAACGTGAATTTAGGGTTGCTTTTGTTGTAGCTGGTGCAATATCAGCTGGTAAAGCTGTTACTAATGCCTGTGCTACTGCTATATTACTAGCTGTAGGAGTTCCTTCAGCTGTTACTACACTATTAGTAGCATTTGTTATTGCTGTAGCTGCTGCTGTAACCGCTGCTGTATTAACTGTTGCTATATCAGATTGTATTGTAGTTGCTGATTTAGTATTAGGTGTACCAATAGCTGCTGAATACTGTACAATAAGAGCTTCATTTACATCTGTAAATACACCATGTAAAACTCCAGCTCTTAGTGCAGCTAACATTTGAATTTGGTTAGTTGAAGCATTTACTAGAGCAGTATCATTTACCATATCTATAGCTAATTGTACCTGAGCTACTGTAGTTTGTGCTGAGCCAAGAGCAGTATCATATGCTGCTATTTTATTAGCATCTACATTGTTAAAGAAACTTAATGAAGCTAAAAGATCTATTTGGTTTGTAGCATTAGCATCATCAACAGCTTTAACTTTTGCTAACACTGTAGCATCTATTGAAGTTTGTTTAGCTGCTATTCTTGCTGTAAATGCTGCTTTAGCATCAACATCTGTAACTAATGCAACTGCTGTATTAGCCGCTGTCTTTAATGTAGCTGCTGTAGCAATATCATCATATTTTACAATTGTAGCATCTTCATAAGCTTTAACTGCTGCTTCTGATACATCTGCTTTTACTTCTAATGTAGCTGTTACTGTTACGTTACCAGTATTTACTATACCATCAACCATTGTTAATGTACCTGTGAATGTAAATGTTCCAGCTACTTTTGTATCTGCTACCTTGTTCCATGTTACAGCTAAATCTTTAGTTGTTCCATCTGATAATGTAGCTGTTACTGTTGTTGGTAATACATAAGCATCATTAAGAGTTTTTGTAGCGTCAATAGCACTCACTGATGCAACTGTTGCTCCTACATGAGTTACGTCTCCACCATCAACAGGAGTTGTTACTCCATCAGCATCTGTATAAGTTACAGCTGGTATAGCAGAAGCAGTAATTGCTAATCCTGTAGCATTGTCTATCCAGTTTCCTTTGAAGTCTTTAAAATAAACCGCTCCACCTGCAGTTATTGCATCAGTGATTTCATCAATATTTTCTGGGCTATTAGCATACTCTAAGTCAAAAGCCTTTGTTCCTATTACTACTGTACCATTTCCCATTGAAGCAAATGCTGAGAAAGATGTTGTTCCTGCTATCATTAAAGCAGCAAGAGCTGTGCTTGTAAATTTTTTGTTCATATAATTATACCCCCGTTTGATTTAGTTTTATTTAATTTGATTTTAGTATTTTAATTTAACTATCCTTAATTATATTTCAGTTAAGGATAGTTAATTCTTTTTTAAGTTATTAATTAGCTGCTACTAAAACTAGTCCTGTTTTTGTTTCAACTAATGTTCCATCAGCATCAAATAATTTAACTGTAACTGTGTCTCCAGCAACTTTATTAATTATAAGTGTTGATTGTCCTAATTCAGTCATAGTTGTAACAGCCTTTGTATCATTCCATATTTGATATTTAACTGCGCCTTCTTTATTTGAAGTAACAAGTATGTTAGCTCCAAAGTTAGCAGGGCTTATTGTTGCATTAGTTACTACTTCTACTGGTTTTGGAACTGTAATTGTTCCTGATTCTCCTAATTTAACTGATATAGTTTTAACTTCTACTCCGCTTGCATTTGATAACTTAACTGTTACTAAATCGCCTGTAGCGTATGTTTTCGTAGCAGAATAAACTGTTGTAGCTTTTCCTAAAACAGATGGGTTTGATATAGGTTCTGTACCATTAAATATTTGATATTGTGTAGCTGTACCAAGGTTTTTAACACCATCTGATGTTAAAGTTACATTTACCTTTGATCCGTATAAAGCTGATGCAACTGTTGTATCAAATACATTTACTGTTGTTGTTGCATTATCAAATGCTGTTCTTGCATCTGTTATTGTTTTTGTTGCTATAGTTACTGAATTATTAAGAGTTATTTTTGTTGTTGCATCGCTAACTTTTGCAACGGCATCTTTAGTAGGTTGTACTAATGCTTCTGCTGCTGTTAAGTTTGCTGATACTTTTAAATCTTTAGTTGATGCAGTTTGTAATGCTAATACTGCTGTTTTTGCTGCTGCTAAGTTTGGATCTACATTTGTTGCAGCTTTAACAATTAAACTTACTGCTTGGTAATTGTCATAGCATCCTGCAACTGTTGTTTTAACTCCAGTTTCTCCTGCTCTTTTTACCCAAACTGAAAGTCTGTATGTTCCTACTTTTAATGCTATTGTATCTGGTAATACATAAGGAACTTTAGAATCTACTGCTGCACTATAATCAGTTGATGTTGCAGTAAATACTTTACCAGTAAGATCTGATAAATATGCTTTATATTGTACTTTACCTGCAAAGTTTGAAGTTACTGAAACTTTTGCAGTATCTCCAGCTACTAATGGAGCATTTGTTGTTACAATTTTACCTATTGTTGCACCAATTGTGTTTGTACAATTGATTCCTGATACTTTGTAACTATCATAAGCTCCCATTGAAGTTTTTATAGTTCCGTTTGTTCCAGCTACTTTTACCCAAACTGATAGTTTGTAATGTCCTAATGCAAACTTTCCTGTTTTTGGTAAAACAAATGCAGTCTTAGCATCTGTTGCTGCTGTATAACCTGTTGTTACTTCTGTCCATTTGGCATGATTTTCATAACTAATGAACGCTCTGTATTGTACCTTACCTGTATATGTTGCTGAAGTTGCTGTAAATGTTCTTGTATCTCCTGCCACTAACGCATGTCCTAATCCGACATAGCTTATTACTGGAGTTGTTGCTGCTTTTGCTGTAGCGCTTGTTAATGATCCAACTGTTACAAGCAATGCTACCATAGACATGCTTAATATCTTTTTGATTTGTATCATGTATTTTGTCCCCTCCCATATTGTTATATGTTTTTATATATTTGAAAATAAAAACCTAATTATGATTGCACTCTTTTTAAAGGAATACAAGTTGTCCTTCTTTAACTACACTCCCGTAAGGAGCTATTTTTTTGTTACTATAAAACTCATCAAATCAGTTTTAAGTAACATAATAATTAAAGACTTTAATTTGTTTGTAATCAGTTTTCAAAACTTATAATTTCCTATCAAAACCTCGAATATAGTATAAAATTCTGATAATTTGAGATTATTTACACAAAGTTTACGTTATTTATATTATATAACACTTTTGTATAAATCTCAATATGTTAAGCAATTTTAACATCATTACTTTAATTTTCTTAAATTTCATAAATTTTCATATAATTCATGTATTTTCATTACTCACACCTATATAACGTTTATGGTTATATTTTAGTTTCAAGTTTTAAAAATTCATTTATTTTATTTGATTTTTATAAACAAATTCCTTCTAATTCCATTGATTGATAATTTTTCATCCTTTTACTTATATAACGCTTGTCTCTCTACTTTAGTTGCACTTTTTGACATTATTTTTAATATAATATAAAACTCAAACATATACTTTCATATACTTTATTTGATTTATACGCACTTTAATATGTTTATTGTAATATTTATTATTTATTACAACTTATTTTCAACCTCTTCTTTTGATACTCCATTTTGATTTTTGTTAACCTCATCAAAATTAATTTTTTTTCCCAAGCTCTTATAAACTACAGCTGGTATAACACTCACATCTACTATCTGACCTGTTACATTGTCTATCCAATTTCCATCATAATCTTTAACATAAACTTCTCCACCTGCAACTATTGCATTAGTAATTTCTTCTGCGTTAGCTACATCATTAACATAGGCTAAATCAAAAGCCTTATTTCCTATTACAACCGTACCATTAGGCATAACATCAACTGTTATTTTCTTATCCATATAATTGCCTCCACTTTTAAGCAAACTTAAGCTTAAGTAATCTATTTTTGTTCATTCCATATTGTATAACGGTTATCCCTATAATATAGTTGCACTTTTTTTAAAGTTTTTCATTAATTTATATTTTTTTCATTATTAATCCAAAATATTTTTCTACTCTCTACATAATATTCTAAGATTTTTTTAATCATAAAATGTAAAATATGTAACGTTATATAATATTGCTTCATATATTGGTATAGTAAAAATGTTTGGAGGGAGCCCTTTATGTTCTATTGTCCAAAAAATTATAATGATCCTTATTCTTTATATAGAGATAAACCTATTTATAGGGAAAACTTTCTATGTAGGGTTGCGCCCATGAATTCGTATATCAGAGTTCTTCATGCTTCACCTAAATCCCCAGCCGTTGATGTGTATATTAATGATATGTTAAAATTTAAAAATCTTACGTATGGTAGTTTTTCGAATTATGTGGAAGTTATATCTGGTGACTACAATATAAAATTGTATCCTGCTGGAACTAAAACCACTCCTGTACTTAATAAAAATGTATTTATTCCGCCAGAAAAGATTTATACAGTAGCAGCTATTGGTGTTTTACCAAAGATTGATTTGTTATTAGTATTAGAACCTAAAGTTAATAATCCTACTAATAATGCTTATGTTAAATTTGCTCATTTATCACCTAATGCTGGTGCTGTGGATGTAACAGTCCCTGACGGTAAAATTCTTTTTAAGAATGTTAATTACAAAGAGTCTACTGATTATATACAAGTTCCTCCTGGAACCTATACATTTGATGTTAGACCTACTGGCACAAAGACTACTGCCTTATACGTTCCAAACGTAAGATTAAAATCTCAACGTTTTTATACCGTTTATGCTGTGGGCCTCGCAGGTGATCACCCAGGACTTCAAGCTTTAATTCCTCTAGATGGAAGTTCTTATTTAGATTTTAGAGAAGACTAATTAAAAATGCCAAGCGAATATTCGCTTGGCATTTTTAATTGAGTTCCACCCACATGGCAAGTGGCATATTTTATACTATAAACTAAATCAACTATTTTGCATGTACTACTGGCGAAAGACCACTAAACACCTTAACATTATAAGCTGTCCTATATGACCTAACTTTATAGTAATAAAGATTACTAGTTGTAAGTCTTATACTGTTATATGATGCTTTTGTTGATGCTATTAGAGTGTATTTCCCTACAGCGGATGTTGCTCTGTAAATTCCGTATAAAGTTGCTCCTGTTACCCTATTCCAACTAATATTAGTAATATTATGTGAAATTACTGCTTTTACTGATGTAGGTGCAGCTAGTATTGGTTTTGCACTCACGTTAGATGAAAGAACACTAAACACTTTAACATTATCAATTATCCTATATGACCTAACTTTATAATAATAAGTACTATTTGTTGTAAGTCCTATATTATTATATGATGCTTCATTTGACATTGGCATATTGTCGTATGATGCTTGACTTCTTGTTGCTATTAATTTGTAGCTTCCTTGCGCGGATGTTGCTCTGTAAATTCCATATAAAGTTGCTCCGTATACTGTGTTCCAAGTAATATTAATACTATTATATGAAGATGAAACTGCTTTACCAATTAAAGGTGTTGGTAGTATTGGTTTTGCATATGCTACAGATGAAAGGGCACTAAAAGTTTTATCAACCCCATTTATACTATATGACCTAATCTTATAATAGTAATTACTATTTGTTATAAGTCCAGAATTGTGATAACTCCAATTTGTAGTTGTTGCTATTAATTTGTAGCTTCCTGTAGCTGATGTTGCTCTGTAAATTCCATACAAAGTTGCTCCAATTACTTTATTAAAGCTTATATTAATACTTTGATATGAAGTTGATGCTGCAGTGACTGCTGTTGGAACCATTGGAGTAGTATCTGTAACCTCTTGCTGTATTGGTATTGTGGAAACCTTCCAATTATTTGAGTTTGTAGGTGTTATTGTTCCTTTATCTTGAACATATTTGAACATTATGTTTCTAACTTGTCCATCATCGGAAAGCAGCTTTGCTGAATCATAAAAAGTCGCGTCTATTGTAGCTTTTGCTCCAGTTGTGAAACCTGCAGCTGCCATAAATCCGCCGCCACCATTGTATCTGTAATTGTTAACTGCTACCTTTAGAACTTGTGCGTCTTTAACTAAAACGCCATTGATTTTTAAATTCTTAATTCTACTTCCGCTAATTACTTTTCCTTTTGAATCTACGGTGCAAGCGGGCTGTGTTAAATCAATATCGTATGTTGCTCCATATAACTGGTCAAGGTTATAATCTGCGATATTAAGTACTGAGTCTTTTACTATTGGATCAGTGGATTTTGCTACTTGTGCATAGTATCTTACTGACCATTCAAGCCAATTCTTAAGCTGTGCGCCAGTCATTTTTAATCCAAACAAGAAGTTCTCAAAAACATAAACTCCCATGATATCTTGTGTTTTAACATCACCTTGTGGTACTTTTGCAGCTAAACTTAATGGAGCTGCTATTGAAAGTGTAGTACCTGCTGCATTTGCTTGCACTTTATTTACAAGTTCCATTATTGTTGAAGGCTGAGTTAATTGTTTTTCTCCTTCATATAAAGCTGTTGATTTTCCTATTACTGTATTTGTATATTTAAGTGTAGCATCTTGATATGGCTTTGCAATTGCAAGTATTTCAGGATCAGCTACAGTGGTAGCCGGTAATGTAATATTCTTTGCATTTACTCCTACATAATTACCGTCAGCGTCGATATTTAGATCTATCTGACTAAGGATTCCATCACCATTCTTTGGTTCAACTACTGGCACAACAATTCCTGCAGAATTTGTATATGAATAAGTTTTACCAGTATGTGTGTGTCCACAAAGAATAGCATCAATTCCTGGAACCTCCGTTGCTACTGCATCAGTCTGATTCTCTGGAATTGTATCACTAGCACCCTTTATTCCACTGTGAATTGATGCTATTACAACATCTGCCCCAGCTGCTTTTATTATTGGAACCCATTTTTGTGCCTCGAGTACTAAGTCATTAAAATGAAGATCTGCATAATGAGCTGGATCTTCCCAACTTGGTATAGTTTTAGTTGTAAGTCCTAGTACTGCGACTTTTATTGTTTTACCATTTACAGTGAATGGCTTCATTATATAAGGTTTAACAAAATTTGTATCATCAGATTTATAAGTATTAGCCGATAATACTGCTATCTTCTCTTTATTTGCATCACCTATAATTCTATTAAGCGTTGTTAATCCATAGTTAAATTCATGGTTACCAAGTGTCCATGTGTCATATCCCATAGCTCCCATTACTTTCATCATTGGATATTCTGTAGTAGTATCTATCATGTCATAATAATATGATAGAGTTGTTCCTTGAATTGTATCTCCATTATCTATTAACATTGTATTTGGATTAGTTGCACGAACACCTTTAACATAGCTCGATACCCTTGCAAGTCCTACATTTGCTGCAAGTCCTGTATTATAATCTAGTGGGTATATTGCTCCATGTACATCTGATGTTCCTATTATTGATATTTTACTAATTACATTATCTATTCTGTTATTCATTTTGGCTGTAATTTTGCCATTAGCACGAACATCATCATTTAAAGCATCTCTAACAGTGTAATGTGAATCTACAAGGCTACTTACTATTGATGAATCTAAAAATCCTGTAAACCCATCTCCACCAGTAGCAACAAAATCTGGTGCATTAACTTTTAATATATCAGTATCCGCTACAACTGAGCCATCTTTTTCTCTTGTTATACCAGTTACTCTTGCACCTTGCACTTCTGCTGTTTTAATTGTTCCATCTGAATTTAATACTGCTGGTGCGTATGATTGTTTTGAAATATCATAAAAGAATTTAACTCCTGAAATTTGTATTCCAACACCGCTATCTTTAACAGCTTGTTCAAAAATCTTTTTTAGCTGTAAGCCTGTCATTGTCGTTGTACAAACAGTATTATCAAAAGGCATAATATTAAATATCGTTCCAACAGTTACATCTCCTGCTGCTATTGGACTTAATCTTATACCTCCGTTATTTACCATTCCCACCTCTGCTGGTGATTTTGAATAGTTTTTTACAACATCTGCCATCCAATTTCCAAGTTGTGACTCTCCATAGGGTGAATCCACTTGATCTTTAGTTAAAGCAGTGGCATCATTTCCAATCACTTCATTAAAGGTTGGCAATAATTCTGCACTAGCATCATCAACAATCTTCTTAGCTGCTGGATCTGTTGCGGAAGTTTCTGTTACCGTAATCGGATTCCAATTTGTATCTTTTGGTGAGAAAGCTGTAATTTTTTTGTCACTATCAACAGTGATTTTTAAATCTACATAACCTTTACCCGTTGATGCTGCAGTTAATGTAGGAACATCCTTATTATCGGCATCCTTGTTTACAACATCGCCAATAGTATGTGTATGTCCACCAAATACCGCATCTATTCCATGTAATTTATTAACTGTAGTGTTAAGTGATGTACCACCATCATGGACATCTAATAACACAACATCTGCTAAATTATTATCTCTTATATTTTTAGCTTGCGTATTAGCTTCTGTAGCTACATCCTTAAAATCATAAGGTGCGACTAGTGCCGGCATAATTATGCTTGGAGCATCTTGAAGTATTGCTCCTATTACTGCTATTTTGACTCCATCTTTAGTGATTATCTTATATGGTGCATAAGGTCTATCGCTTGTCCCTTTTTTGTACATGTTTGCACAAACAACGCTGTAACTTGCGCCAATCATTGTTTTATCTATTGCATCAAGTCCCCAGTCAAATTCATGGTTACCTAAAGCTGTAACTTCCATTCCCATATCTGAGAATACCTTTTGAACTGGAAGTCCACGAAGCACATTAGATACTGGAGTTCCTTGGTACAAATCTCCTCCTCCAATAATAAGTGTTCTGCCAGGGTTCGTAGCTTTTACGTCTTTAACTATTTTAGACAGTGCTGCGCCTACTGGTTTTTTATTAGTTGAATCTAGAAGTTGTCCATGAAAATCTGTAATGTCTACTATATCAAATGTTTTATCTCCAGTTGTGCTTGTTACTGATGTCTTTGCTACTGCTGTTTCTTTTGCTGCTGTTGTTGCTACCGTTGCGGCAGTTGATGTTATTATGGGATCTGCCTTAACATTTTGTGCTCCAAGAATACCACTGAAATTAAACAATACTAATGTTAATGTTATTATTATGCTAAGTAATTTTTGATGATCCTTTTTGTGTCCGTTTTTATAAACCCTTTTATGATCATTTTTCTTCATTTAATCTTTCCCCCCAATAAAATTTTTTTTGGTTTTGTATTAACCTTCAAAAAATAATATTTTGGTTTTCTTAAGCCCCCCTTAAGCCATTATCCAACATTCCATTATGTATTAAATTATAACATATGATGTAATCTTTTACAGTTAAGAATTCAGTATTACTGTTATTCTTATTTAACATAATTGCTAAGTGCCACCCACGTGGCAAGTGGCATATTTAAATTTATTTTATTGCAGTACTTTCATTATGATGTTATAATATTTTCAGATAAGTGTGTATATACATTAGTATACACACATACAGGAATTATTTAGCTATTTATGTGCATAATACTATAAACATCAAAAGCATCCATGTCATAACAAAAGTATATATTTTAATAGGGGGAAATCTCATGGAAAAATTCAAAACATTTGCAAAGAATGTCTTTAAGAGAGACTTTATAGACGCGTTAAGCGCAATGGCCTTAGGTTTATTTGCATCATTAATCATTGGACTCATTTTAAGTCAATTATCAAAGATTCCTGGCCTGGCTTTCCTTAAAGAGTTTACACAAATCATTTCATCTAAATCCCCTGTAATTGGTTGTACCATAGGTGTAGCTGTAGCCTGGGGCTTAAAAGTTACCCCACTTACAATGTTCTCGTCAGCTGCCACTGGTGCTTTCGGATATATGTATATGGGTGGTGGCCCAGTTGGAGCTTTCGTTGCAGCCCTTATAGGTGCAGAACTTGGAAACTTGGTTGCTGGTAAAACAAAACTCGATATTCTAATAGTTCCAATCGTTACTATTGTCGCTGGTAGTATAGCAGGTAAATTCGTTGGCCCTTTTATCTCAGCTTTTATGACGCATTTAGGTGCAGTAATAAATTCCGCAACTACCCTTATGCCAGTTCCCATGGGTATTGCCGTAGCTACCTTAATGGGCATGACACTTTCATCTCCAATAAGTAGCGCCGCCATTGCAATCTCGCTGAACATGTCCGGACTTGCAGCTGGCGCCGCAACCGTTGGTTGTAGTGCTCAAATGATAGGTTTTGCAGTAGCAAGTTATAGAGAAAATAAGACGGGTGGTTTAATAGCTCAAGGACTAGGAACTTCAAAACTTCAATTACCTAACATATTACGCCGTCCTCTAGTTTGGATACCTCCAACACTTGCAGGAGCGATCCTGGGACCCTTATCTACCACTAT
>Ga0209123_1003967_pt1 | contig 10567 bp, 12 predicted proteins | sample BarGraIncu00431A_FD_184500 | JGI IMG/M metagenome (GOLD analysis project Ga0209123, IMG submission 184500) | Arctic peat soil microbial communities from Barrow, Alaska, USA - Barrow Graham LP Incubations 004-31A (SPAdes) (version 2) | ecosystem: Environmental > Terrestrial > Soil > Wetlands >...
AGGTATATGGAAATTAATTATTAATTAATATTGTCAAATTATTTATAGTATTTTTAATAATTCAATTTGAACGTAGGTTGATGATAAATTATAGAATTGTTATTATAAAACACATATGTTATATTTGAGTAGATGAGTCAACTATTTTAGGGCATTTTAACGTCCAAATTTTGACTAAAGGAGATTTTAAAATGTTAGAAAAAATATTGAATCAAACTATCAAATTAAAACAATATATATCAGAAAGGGAGCATAAAGAAATAAATCAACTGGAAGTTATTTGCAAGCTGAAAGATAAGACCAATTTAAAATTGGAATTAGATTATAAGATAAGTGTGTCCACAAATGTTTATATAGGCTTAAAAAAAATTAATGAATATCTATATTATGTAGAAGATGTTTTAGTGGCTTACCTTGGTATTTCAAGCTTTGGAGGTAATAATGGAGAAATTAATGGTATGACTCATCCGGACTTTCGTAGAAAAGGGTTATTTACAAAGCTTTTTGAACTAGCAACAGAGGAGTGCCCAAAGAGAAACTTTAATAATATACTTCTATTATCAGATGGTAAATCGAGATCGGGAGCCTCTTTTATTAAGGCTGTATGCGGAGACTATGATTTTTCAGAATATAGAATGAAGCTACTTAATAAAACTACTTTAGAAAACATAAATTCCATTAGTTTAAGAAAAGCTGAGAAACTAGACAGAAGGGAAATAGCAAGACAAAATGCAATATTTTTCTATGGATTAGAAGAGGGTGACAGTTTTCCGGAGGAAGAGGAAATCATAAATGTGATAACATATATGGTTGAGTTAAAGAAAGCTATTATAGGTAAAATTAAGATAGAATATAGCGATAACTCAGCTTTTATATGTGGTTTTGGAATATTGCCAGAATTTAGAGGTAAGGGTTATGGGAAAGAAGCTTTAAGTAAAGTATTATGTATAATTAATGAAGAAAACATAAATGATGTAGAATTGGATGTGGAATGTAAAAATAATACGGCACTGAATTTATACAAAGTTTGTGGTTTTAAAGAAATATCTGTAATGAATTATTATAGGTATAACATGCATTAGAAATTTTTAAATTTGACATAGATATCTATATACTTTATAATTTAATGAAAATGAATAATATAATTATGTAACTGGCGGAAATGGTGTTAACCATAGGGAGCATAATTAAAGAAAAATATCGACCGCCTGGGTAAAATTGAATTTTATCCAGGCGGTTTTTTATATTTAATTATTTAGGAGGTTGTGCAATGATAAAATCAGAAATTAAACTTAAATATGGGTGTAATCCACATCAAGGTTCAGCAAAGATTTATATGGAAAATATGGAATTACCATTTGAAATTCTAAATGGAAAACCAGGTTATATTAACTTTATGGATGCTTTTAATTCATGGCAATTAGTTAAAGAATTAAAACAAACAATAGGATTACCGGCAGCAGCATCTTTTAAACATGTAAGTCCAGCAGGTGCTGCAGTAGGAATTCCATTAAGTGATGTGTTAAAGAAAGCATATTTTGTTGAAGAAATAGAACTATCGCCTGTTGCCTGTGCATATGCAAGAGCCAGAGGTGCAGATAGGATGTCTTCATTTGGTGATTGGGCGGCTATTAGTGATATTGTTGATTTACCTACCGCAATGATATTAAAAAAATCTGTCTCTGATGGAGTAATTGCCCCTGGGTATACGGAGGAAGCCCTAGTACTTTTGATGAAAAAGAAAAAAGGAAATTATTGTATTATTAAAATGGATCCAGATTATGAACCTGGGGATATGGAAAAGAGAGAAATATATGGTATAACTTTTCAGCAGAAAAGGAATAATAGTCTACTAAAAGAGGATATGCTTAATAATATAGTAACTAATAATAGAAATATTACGAATGATGCAAAGCGAGACTTACTTATTTCAATGATTACATTAAAGTATACTCAGTCTAATTCTGTATGTTTTGTTTTAGACGGTCAAGTAATTGGCGTTGGTGCAGGACAGCAATCTCGTATACACTGTACAAGATTAGCAGGATCAAAAGCAGATACATGGTATTTAAGGCAGCATCCCAGTGTTCTTAATTTAGCATTCAAAGAAGGAATTACAAGACCTAATAAAGATAATGTTATAGATCAATATATTAGGGATGATACTACATTAATAGAAATGAAAGAATGGAGTGAAGTGCTTAATGAAATTCCTCGTAGATTAACAAAGGAAGAAAAAGTTGCATGGATATCTAATTTTTCGGGTGTTTCTTTAGGATCAGATGGTTTTTTCCCATTTAGAGACAATATTGATAGAGCCTTTCAAAGTGGTGTGAAATATATTGTTCAACCTGGTGGTTCAGTAAGAGATAATATAGTAATAAAAGCATGCAATGAATATAGTATAGCAATGGCTTGTTCAAATGTAAGATTATTTCATCATTAAAATTTATTTTGGAGACAACTTTTATAATAAAAGCATTTAAAGGTTTGTGGATAACAGAAGACTATGATAGTATATAAACGAAAAAGAAACTCTCTATATTTTTTATAAAATTCAAGTTGAAACTATTATTTTTATAAAGTTGTAGCAATGAAAATAAGAAGAAACTATATACTAGAAATAATAAGGAATGGAGGAAATGAAATTATGGCTGATTTGCAAAATTGCCCAAAATGTAATTCAGAATACACATATGAGGATAGAAGTCTTTTTGTTTGCCCTGAATGTGCAAATGAGTGGACTTTAGAATTAGAAACTGAAAATATTGAAGAGAAAAAAATTATTAAAGACGCAAATGGAAATGTATTAAATAATGGTGATTCTGTAACACTAATTAAAGAACTGAAAGTAAAAGGAAGTCCAACGGCCTTAAAAAAAGGTACAAAAGTAAAAAATATTCGATTGATTGATGGAGATCATAATATTGATTGTAAGATTGATGGTTTCGGAGCTATGGAATTAAAATCTGAATTTGTTAAAAAGATATAGATAACATTTTATAATTAATAGAGAAAAAAATGAATGAGGTGATTTAATTGGTTGATTTAGCACTTCTAGGATGTGGAGGAGGTATGCCAATTCCCGAAAGATATTTATCTTCACTTCTCATAAGTTATAAAGGAAGAAAGATATTAATGGATTGTGGAGAAGGAACTCAGGTATCTATGAAAATACTTGGGTGGGGATTTAAGACAATTGATGTAATTTGTATAACTCATGGACATGCGGATCATATTGTTGGACTACCAGGTTTGCTTTTAACAATTGGCAACAGTGGTAGGACTGAGCCAATTACTATAATTGGACCTATTGGCATTACAAATATTGTGCAAGGCTTAATGGTTGTAGCGCCATATCTTCCATACGAACTTAATATTTTAGAGAATCCACAAGAACCCGTGAAGATAAAGGCTTCATTAAATAGTACTAAAACTTCCGCAGGAGAGTTTAATGATTTGATAATTTCAACACTGGAACTTGAGCATTCAACTAATTGTTTAGGTTATAGTCTTTATTTTAATAGGAAGCCAAAATTTGATGTTCAAAGTGCAATTAATAATGAAATACCAAAGGAATTTTGGAATAGACTTCAAAAAAATGAGATTATTATAAACCATGAGAAGACATATTCTCCAAGTATGGTGCTTGGACAAGAACGAGTAGGAATAAAGATTAGTTTTATAACTGATACAAGACCAATTTCTAAAATAAAAACATTTATTAAGGGATGCGACTTGTTTGTATGTGAGGGTACTTATGGAGATGAAAATGATATTGAAAAAGCTATAAGGAATAAACATATGACCTTTAGCGAAGCAGCAGAACTTGCTGTAGGCGGGGATGTAGAAGAACTTTTATTAACACATTTTAGCCCATCAATGCTAAGCCCGGAGGAGTATAAGGATAGAGCAGAAAGTATTTTTGTAAACACTATTATTGGTTATGATAGATTTATACAGATTCTTTCTTTTAAAGATTAGAATATATATAATTTATGTAACCACTACTTATAGGAGTAGTGGTTTTTGATATTTCCTGGGAAATTTAAAAGATAATTGTAGAATGATATTGAATTATTTAAGCAGAATGTTTTACTGAAAAATATTATTAGGTAGTAAAATTAACTTTTTAGGGCTATTTAGCGCAATATATGAATAGTATTAATATAGAATAATAGTAATAGGCTTGCAAATTAATATTGATTAGTTAAATTATGAAGGAGAGGGTAAAAACATGCCACAACAAAGTAGTTATTTAAAACGTAGGGCAAAGGAGCAGTTACATGGGAAATGGCTTCAAGCTGGTATTGTGTGTTTTATTGCTTGGTTAGTTACAATGACATTTTCAGATGGAAATGTAGTGCATTCCGTTCAAAATGTTTGGCAGAATGGAGAATTAGTTAGAATTCCAACTACAAGCTCATCCAATGGCTTTGGTAGTTTATTAAGTTTTGTTATATCGGGACCAATAACACTTGGCGTAGCAGCTTATTTTCTTAAGCTTACAAGGAATGAAGGACCATGTATAGAAAATATGTTTGGTGGATTTAAATTTTTCGTGAAATCATTTGTCCTAAACTTTCTTATTAAACTTTTCACAATTTTATGGACTTTGCTTCTTATCATTCCAGGAATTATTGCTTCACTAGGATATTCAATGTCATACTATATTATGATGGATAATCCTGAACTAAGTGCCTTGGAAGCATTAAACCGAAGTAAATGCATGATGGCTGGCTTTAAATTTGAATTGTTTAGTTTATGGTGTAGCTATATAGGTTGGTTCATATTAGGAATAATATCTTTTGGCATAGGATTTCTATGGATTAATCCGTACTACGAGGCGGCTAAAGCTAACTTTTATCAGGACTTAAGATTTAATATAATCTAGACTGTGGTTGCTACTTAAAATCACCTCGAATGTGAGTGCTTTTCTTGACATTTTAAAATAAATCAATATCCTAAACAAAAAACATAGGGATAATATTCAGTTTTTTGTAGAATATTATATGTAGTATTTTTAAAATATTATATTATGGTTTAGGGAGGAATAGGAATGTCAAAGAAAAATAAAATTTACGAAATTATAATCAGTGAAGATGGCCTAGACAACTATAAAGGGCAGGATATTAGTGCAAAAGATATGGCTTATGATTTAGGTATTGATAGCGTAATGACTGATTTTCAATGGGATGAAGATGTAAAAAAAGGCATGATTCTTACTGGTAGAATATTAGACAGTATATCTGTGGAAGATGCTTTTGAGGAATTGGAAAACGCTGAGTATATTGAGGATGTAGTGGAAAGTTAAATATACACTTTAACCTTAGAAAATGTTTACATTATGAAAGATAACAATATAAAAAAACAACTTGATAAATTTTCAAGTTGTTTTTTGTATTGTAGATCGATATAAACAAAATTATGTAATTAGAGGCAATTAACCGGAATATAAATTAAATTGATATGTAGTGTCTTATAACTTATACTTAAAATAATATATTAGTCATTGTGGAATAATATATAAAAATTACAATTTAGACACTTGGATTTGGAAGAACCATTACTATCAAGTAAATTATTGAAGGTTATTATTTAGAAAAAAATAAAAATAAAATAGTTGAGAATAGAAAGTTTTTATATTTATTATAATGCTAAGTTTAAAGAAGAAAATTTAGAAGATTAAAAAGGTGAATTATATGGTAACGAAAGGAGAATTATTATGAAAATCAAAATTAGACAAGCATGCATTGGAGATTTAGATGCGATAACAAAAGTGGAGGCAAGTTGTTTTCCAGAAGCGGAAGCAGCTACAAGAATATCTTTAAAAGAGCGGATAAAGACATTCTTCGAAAACTTTTTCGTAGCAGAAGTAGATGGGGAAATCATTGGATTTGTCAATGGTTGCGTTATTAATGGGACTGTTATCTATGACCAGCTTTATGAGGATTCCACGCTACATATTCCAAATGGAGATTATCAGACTATTTTTGGACTAGATGTAGTAGCCGAGTGTCGTAATCAAGGAATTGCAGCACAACTTATGAATTATATGATAGAAGTATCAAAAGTAGCGGGTCGCAAAGGTGTTATTCTAACTTGTAAAGAGAGACTTATTCATTATTATTCGAAGTTTGGATATGTAAATATGGGTGTATCTAAATCCGTACATGGTGGCGCGAAATGGTATGATATGATTTTAGCGATAGATATTAATTGTAAGTCATCAAATTAGTTATATAAATACACTGAGTAAGTATGAGTACATATAAAATCACCTGTAGTTATTTAAAAAATAACTACAGGTGATTATTTTTTTCATAATACTCCCCCTATAAAGTGATACTTAAATTTACAATTATGTAATATAATTATATAAGAGATTTTAGTCTAATACAAATAGTACAAATTATTAAACTCTACAAAGTGGTGGTGTTATATTATTAATTTAATAACTAATTTTTAATAATTAAGAGCATTTCTACTTATTATCGAATATACTATAATCTTTAGGAGATGTTAAATGTAAGTATCTCAGGGAGTAAAGATATGTTATGTAAACGATGTTATGAGGAGTGATTATAAATTAAAGAATCTATTGAATTTCTTAAGGATATTTTACGAATTAATAGCATTAACCCACCCGGAAATGAAATGTTGGTAGCTAAAGCTATCGCAGAGAAGTTAAGAGAAAATGGTATTGAATCCACAATACAACCGTTTGGTGACAATCGTGCCAATTTAGTGGCTAGACTAAAAGGAACAGGACGCAAAAAAAGCTTGGTTTTCTGTGGACATATGGATACTGTGTCGATAGGAGACATCCCATGGGAACATGATGCATTTGGAGCAGAAGAGACTAATGGGCGTATCTATGGCCGTGGGTCCTCTGACATGAAGGGGGGGTTAGTTGCTTTAGTCATAGCAATGATTGAAGTATCTAAATCAGGAATAACTTTGCAGGGGGACCTCGTTCTTGCAGCTACTGCAGGCGAAGAGGTTGAATGTATTGGTGCAAGTATTATGGTAAGAGATGGAGTTTTAAGCGATGCTGGAGCCATGATTATTGCTGAACCAAGTGATGGTGAGATTTTTGTTACCCATAAAGGTGCCTTGTGGCTAGAGATAATTTCTTACGGAAAAACTGCTCATGGGTCAATGCCTGAACAGGGAATAAATGCGATTGAAAATATGAATCTTTTTATTAACACTTTAAATGATAAGTTTAAATTTAAATATTTAGAGGATAACCTACTTGGTAGTCCAACTTTAAATATCGCTACTATTTCTGGCGGAATTCAACTTAATGTAGTTCCTGATATGTGTAAATTGCAAATTGACATTCGTACGGTACCAGGTCAAAATCATTTGGAAATTTTATCAGATATTAAAATATTATTAGCTGAAATTGAATTAAGTTCTAACGCTAAATTTGATGTGAAAGTTTTGAATGATAAAGTGGCAGTAAAAAATAAAGCAGGTGATGAATTTGTTCAATTAACATTGGATACAGCAACGGAACTGTTTGGGAGTGAATATAAACCCAAAGGTGTGAGATATTGTACAGATGCATCTATATTTGTTCCTGGTTTTAAAAATGGGCTACCAGTAATTATCTGTGGACCTGGCGAAGAAACGCAAGCTCATAAGCCAGATGAATATGTAAAAACAAGCAAATATATTGATTCCATTAGGCTATACAAAGAAATAGCATTACGATATTTGAAATAATGAAAAAATATGTAAACCTCTAATATATATATATTGAAGTTTTAACACAAAACATCTTGCATAATTTGTTATAATTTAATATAATTTCATTATAGTAGATTATAGTAGATTATAGTGGATTAGTAATATTTAAGCACTTAAAAGGGCTTTTATGTAAAATGATAAAAAACAAATCCGTTTATTTTATGAAATTGTAAATTGCTTAGTAAGCCATATTACAATATTGAGATATTGTAATAGTGCTTCTAGGTATTATTTATTTTTTCATATGTGATAATTATTTTTGTGAAAAGGTAGAAATATATGCTAAAAATCAGTATAATTTAAATAGAAATCGATTAAATGTAAAAATTGTGAATGTGAGGAAGATATATGATTGAACCGATACTCTTAGCACTTATTTTTGCAAAGATAAAAGATTATAAAATAAAACCACTTTTTAAGACATGGGCAATATATCCTGTATTAATATTTGTACTAATGTATGTGATTTTAGAGGTCATGATATTTAATGGTAATTATACATTAATAAAGTATACTAGTACTTTTCATTATCTTTATCTTCTAACATTTATAATTTTGATTATTAAATATAAACTCAATGTTAGCGCAATTATAGGGTCACTATTTATTATTATTGGAAGTGTTTTAAATAAAATTGCGATAGCTGCTAATGGTGGTAAAATGCCAGTATTCCCAACATTATCATACTTAACTGGTTATGCAAAACCAGATTCTTTTATTAAGGTTAATGATATACATATTTTGGGAAGTGAAGTTACTAAGTTGAAGTTTTTAACAGATGTGATTGATGTAGGTTACTGTATTATGAGTATTGGAGATGTATGTATAAGAATTTTCGCTTTTATCATTGTATTTAATACTATAAAAGTAATCAATAAAAGAAAGATAATTAAAGATGAAACCTTGAATAAATAGTATCCTAATTCAATTTATATATATTAATAAATATATCCTATTTTTCAATATTAATGATATAATTGATAATATATACAAACTTGTTCAAAGGGTTATTGGGGGAGAAATAAAAATGTTGAGATTGACGTTGTTAGAAGTGTTTTTAAGAGGTATACCGGAGGAGTTTTTAATTAGTTTCGCAGTTTATGCATTTTCTAAGACTGTTATCAATATAAAAAGATATATAATTTCAAGTTTACTTTTTGTTATTGCAGTTTATTTAATAAGGTTATTACCAATTCAATATGGTGTACATACTATTCTTAATGTTATTGCAATTATTGTTTTATCAGTTAATATAAGTAGGATTAGTATAATTAAAGCCATTCAAGCAAGCATCATGGTAATGATTCTTGAATTTATGTGTGAAGGAATTAATATGTTTATAATTCAGCATATATTTAAAAAAGATATTATGGATTTGTTAAATGATTCTTCAATAAAGATATTATATGGTGTTCCATCATTAGTGATTTTTGCAGCTATAGTATTCATATATTACTTTTATTTGGCTAAAAGAAAAAAATTAAGTGAGGCAATATATGGAAAAACTATCTAATAATATTGCTAATAAGGTAGCATCTGAATTATCTCTTGATCAAGATAATAGAGAGATAATTGCTTATGGTACGTTTGCTTTTATTCAGATGCTTTTTTCTATAATTCTTGTGTTTTTATTCGGATTGTTATTTCATGTAGCTTTTGAGGCTTTAATAATTTCATTTACAGGTGCTATTCTTAGAAAATATTCAGGAGGGGTACATGCAAGTTCACCATGGATTTGTAATTTTATTGGTACTATTGTATGTGTAGGACAAGCAATAATAATATCATTATTAATAAGCCTAGTGGTAAATTTGTATTTAGTTGTAATACCTGGGGTTGTGATTTTTATATGGTCCTACTATATAATTTATAAATTAGCCCCAGTAGATAGCGCCTCAAAGCCTATAATAAAAATGGAAAAAAGAAATCGGATGAAGAAAGGATCTATAATACTTTTAAGTGTTTATTTAGTTATAACAGTATTTCTTATCCTGATGTATGTAAGTAGTGGTGAAAAAAAACTTATTTTTTATGCTTTATGTTTATATTCAGGCATATTATGGCAAGCATTTACACTTACGACTCCAGGACACCTATTAGTAGGTAAAGTAGATACCTTTTTAAATCATATATATTAAGAAAAGGGGGTAAAATAAAATGAAATTTTTAAAAAAACACCTATTCACTTTAATTGCAGTAGTAACAACTCTTGCTGCAACTTCTGTAGCTTCTTCAGCATGCTGGTGGTATGCTTATCAGCCAGTAGAACCAAAATGCCTAAGAGAAAAATAACAAAAGAGTGAGGGCAGTTTTACTACTGTCCTCATTATTTTATTATAATGAATTTGATGAGGTAGTGATAATATGAGTAATTTAAAAGATGATAAACAGAGAAAAATCCAGGAAATAGTGTCAATAGTAAAATTGGCCTCCCTACTATTTTCAGGGATAGTATTTTTAAGATATATATTTAATGATATTGATGTGGAAAAAATAATGCCATATACTAGTTATAGTTTTATTTCATTTCTCGTAGTAATATTAATATTATTTTCGATATATTTTGTATGGTCAATTTCGACTATTGAAAAAATAGATTCTAATTATATTAGTGTTGTGATGTTCGTTGAAAACCTTATATTCGTTTTATTTTTTATTTTTGTTATACTTTATTCAGGAAAACATACAAGTGATTACAAATTTATATTTCTATTTATTATAATAGCATCTACTATACAACAAGGTATGAAACAGGGTATGCTAGTGGCTTGCATTTCTTCCACTTTTATATTATCATTAGACCTTATTA
>Ga0209123_1003969_pt1 | contig 10565 bp, 6 predicted proteins | sample BarGraIncu00431A_FD_184500 | JGI IMG/M metagenome (GOLD analysis project Ga0209123, IMG submission 184500) | Arctic peat soil microbial communities from Barrow, Alaska, USA - Barrow Graham LP Incubations 004-31A (SPAdes) (version 2) | ecosystem: Environmental > Terrestrial > Soil > Wetlands >...
TGAACCTTGTTATTCCGAAATTGATTTCATGGGGCATTGATGATTTCGCTCAAGGGATCTTTTCGTATGAAAAAATCGTTATTGAATTTCTGGTAGCTGCATTGATTATCTTCGTATTTACTTTTCTGCAGGGCATATTGCAGACCTATGCTTCCGAAAGAGTTGCACGCGACTTACGAACTAAACTTGCCGATAAGATCTCTCGTCAGAGCTATGCTTTTATACAACAGGCAAATCCATCAAAGTTGCTTACGAATCTTACTTCCGATATTGATTCCATAAAACTATTCGTGTCGATGGCGATTGTATCGCTTGCTTCTTCCATATTTATCATCGTTGGGGCAAGCATTTTACTGATTTCAATTGACTGGAAACTGGCATTGTCGGTGCTTGTCATTATCCCAATCATCATCGGTGCATTTTTCTTTGTATTCCGTAAAGTACGCGTATTATTTAAGAAAAGCCGTGAAGTGATTGACTGGCTCAATAAAGTTATCAGCGAAAGCATCATGGGTGCTGCACTGGTTCGGGTACTGAACTCACAAATGCTCGAATACAATAAGTTTCTTGATGCAAACACACAAGCCAAAAACCTCGGATTATCGATACTCAAACTTTTTACCACACTGATACCTATCGTTGTATTTGTGGCGAATATGGCATCGCTTGTAATTCTTGCACTGGGCGGACACTACGTGATAACCGGCGCTATGTCACTGGGCGATTTTGCAGCTTTCAGCTCATACCTCGTGATCCTCATCTTCCCAATCATCATTATTGGGTTTATCAGCAATTTCATTGTGCAGGCTTCCGTTTCGTATGGACGTATTTACGCAGTATTGAATGCCGAAGAAACAAGTGATACAGGTACTGTGAATACACCATTGCAGGGAAATATTGAGATGCAAAACATATCGGTAATTTACGGCGATAAACCGGCACTGAAGAATGTTTCCCTGACGATATTACCCGGAACAAAAACAGCAGTGATAGGACCAACAGCTGCGGGAAAAACACAATTGCTTCATTTATTGACTGGTCTGATTCAACCGGCAAACGGTGCCATCCTGTTTGATGGGATTGATATCAACGATTACAACAAGGAAACATTCCAGCATCAGATTGGATTTGTGTTTCAGGACAGTGTAATTTTCAACATGAGCCTTCGTGAAAACATTGCATTCAACGAAAAGGTTACAGACGCATCGTTTGCAAAAGCAATTGAAACATCCGAACTGAATGATTTTATTGATGCACTTCCGCAAGGGCTTGACACGATTGTAAGTGAGCGCGGTACGAGCCTTTCAGGCGGACAGAAACAACGTATTATGCTTGCTCGTGCACTTGCACTAAACCCGAAGATTCTGTTGCTCGATGATTTCACTGCACGTGTTGACAGTCAGACAGAACAGAAAATCCTTGATAACGTAACGCGGAATTACCCTGGAATTACACTGCTTTCTGTTACTCAAAAGATTGCTTCGGTGATGGATTACAAGCAAATCATTCTGCTGGAAGAAGGCGAAATAATTGCAAGCGGAACGCATGAATCGTTAATGGATACTTGTCCCGAATATGTACAGATTTTTAATTCTCAACGGAGTACAAATCTCTATGAAGAATCAATACCCGATGACAAAAACATTTAACTACAATAGTCACATAGAACACATTAGTGAATAATCGACTGTATTCTATGTGACTATTGTAGTTGCTTTATGAATTTAATTTATGAACTATAATCTTAATCTGAATAAAGGGGCGCAGGCCAACGAGAAAGTCAGTACTGCAACCACGCTGAAGCGGTTGATGACACTGATGGGAGAGGAGCGCAACAACCTGTATATCGCGATGTTTTTTATTTTCATTAATGCGGGTTTAAACCTGGTTGCACCTTATCTGATGGGACATGCCATCGATAACTTTGTGGTGACCAAACATTACGAGGGTGTTATCAAATACTCAATTATTTTGTTTGGCGTATTTTCGCTGGCTTTGGTAAGCGGCTATACCCAAACACAATTGATGGGAAGGGTTGGACAGCGCATGTTGTTTAATTTGCGGAATACCATTTTCAATAAACTACAGGATTTACCCATTGATTTTTTCAATCAAAATAAAGCGGGTGACCTGATATCGAGGGTTAATAACGACACAGATAAAATCAACCTGTTCTTTTCGCAGTCGCTTGTGCAGTTTATGAGCAGCATTTTCACCATGCTTGGCGCTGGAATCTTTTTACTCTCCATCAACCTGAAGCTCGGACTTGCTGCTTTGGCTCCGGCACTCGTTTTGCTGGTATTCACACGCAGCATTTCGCCCTGGGTTAAAAACCGTAACGCCGCCAATATGAGAAGTACAGGAAGCCTGAGCGCGGAGATTCAGGAAAGCCTGAATAACTTCAAGGTGATTGTCGCCTTTAACCGCCGCGATTACTTCCGTAAACGCTTTGATGAAGTCAATACGGAGAATTATCAAACTGCTGTGAAAGCCGGGATTGCTAATAACATGTTTACACCTGTTTATGGATTTTCGTCGAGCATCGGGCAAATGGTGGTGCTGGCATTTGGTATTTACCTGATTGCGATCGGACAGTTCTCTATTGGTTTGTTGATCAGCTTTCTGGCTTATATTGCCCAGTTCTACAATCCGCTGCGTCAGATAGCCGCACTTTGGGCCAACTTCCAGGTAGCATTGGCTGGATGGGATCGTATTTCGCAGATATTGGTGTTGGAAAATAGCCTCCAGGTGATTGAAACACCGATAAGAGAAGAAACATGTTGCCTGATGTCGTTCCGTCACGTTTCATTTTACTATACTCCGGGAAATGAAATTCTGAAAGATATTAGTTTCGATCTTGAACGTGGAAAAACATACGCTTTTGTTGGTCCGACAGGCGGCGGAAAAACTACTACTGCCTCACTGATGGCACGTTTGTACGATCCGACTGCAGGACAGATCATACTTAATGGGGTAGATATCCGATCGCTGGATATGGAAACGCGTACATCAAAGATTGGATTTATCCTTCAGGAACCTTTCCTGTTTAGCGGAACGATTCGCGATAATATCCTGTATGGAAATGAGATGTACAAAGATCTTTCGAATGAGGCGTTTTCAAAGATATTGTCAGAATCTGGTTTGGATGGATTACTTGAACGTTTTGATGGCGGACTGACGGCTGTGATAAAATCATCGGGTGATGGTATCAGCCTGGGACAAAAACAATTGATCGCATTTATTCGTGCCGTTTTGCGCAAACCCGAACTGCTGATTCTGGATGAGGCAACCGCGAATATCGATACCGTCACGGAACAATTGCTCGACGAGATCCTGAAAAAGTTGCCCGAAAGCACCACTCGTATTATCATCGCTCACCGACTGAATACAATAGAGAGTGCCGATGAGATTTTCTTTATCAATTCGGGTTCAGTTACCAAAGCTGGTTCCTTAAATGATGCTGTAAACCTGCTGTTGCACGGGAAAAGGGAAAGTTAATTGTTTGATTTTGACAGATAACAAAAGATTTTTAAAATATATCAAACAGGAAAATGAAAGTAGTATTAACTATTGCCGCAATAAGTGGACTTTTAGCAGTCATATTAGGCGCATTTGGAGCGCATGGTTTGAAGACAATCATCAGTCCTGAAATGCTTGAGGTTTATAAAACAGGCGTTCAATACCAATTTTATCACACCTTTGCCCTGTTGGCGGTAGGAATTCTGATGAATTTCAATCAGTCCAAAGCATTGAACTGGTCAGCCTATCTTTTCATGACAGGCATCATTTTGTTTTCAGGATCGCTCTATTTTTTAGCAATCTCAGGTGTGAAAGCTTTAGGTATTATCACCCCGTTTGGAGGTATTACCTGGATTGCTGCATGGATTTTATTATTTGTACATTGCCGCCAGTTAAGATATTCAAAATAGTTTAATCTGTTTATCATTTAAAGCATTCAAATGATTATTGCATCGAAGGCGAGAGATATTATTGTCAGCATTGCTGATTTGTTTTACCCCTGGTTTTCGCGGTTTCTTTCGCGCGAAACGTTCCTGTATCTCGTCTGTGGAGGCGGAAACATGGTGTTGGATCTCTTTCTGTATTTTATCAGCTACAATTTCATTCTTCACAAGCAAATACTTGATCTTGGGTTTGTGGCGATTAGTCCGCATATAACAGCCTTTATCATCTCTTTTTGCATCACTTTCCCGTTGGGGTTTTTGCTTGCCAAATACATCACCTTTTCACAATCTGATCTGCGTGGTCACGTTCAACTTTTCCGTTATGGTGTAACCGTATTCATGTGTATTTTGTTGAATTACGTATTCTTAAAGCTGTTTGTCGAACAATTTCATTGGTATCCTACTATTTCAAAGGCAGTTGCAACTGTTATAATTGCCATCTACAGCTACTTATCACAAAAGCATTATACATTTAAACAAGCAGTGAAGTGATTAAAATAAATGGAAATATTGACTCAAAGTCGGAGCTGATTATTTATAAAACAACTCCTGAACAACAAAAACGGATCGAGGATGCCATTGTTCAAATTTCAAAAGGCGAAAGCTTTACCAATGAATAGGTTGAAATGGGAATTGACGAATGGTTGAAAGAGAAGTGATAATTTGATTGCGTATATATTCTAAATAAAATAAAGCCCTTCGAGGGTCTGGTGACCGCTCGAAGGGCTTTGTTCCCTCAACTATTCCACCTGAAACCTTAATATGGTCCGAAGTCTTTCAGGTATTGTCTTCCTTGCATCCGATAAGTAGATTTCACGATGGGTCATGGATTTGCGTTTTAATTGCTGCTCTTCACCGAATTGTTCCATTAGCTTAAAACTTTGTGGTTCATTATCGAAACTTCCCATGTGTAACATTTGAACGCAACTCCCTTCTTCGATCGTCTCAAATTTGACCTGATCTAAAAGTGCATGTGGCTTTTTCTTCTTCGTCAGTTCAATGTTTTCTGAGGCAAAATCGGCAGTTATAAAAGCAGGTTGCCTGATCATCAGCTTATAGACCAGCTTGTTTTTATCAAGCTTTCCATTCATGTTAAGCTTTGCTTCTTCATTGATATCCCAAACTCCTTCAAGGGGATAAACCGCATAATCAGTATAGTTTTTAGGCACTGCTTCTGCGGATTTCAGACCCATCTTAATGGCATACGATAATGAAAACAAAACGCTGACGTATTCAGCAAAACTGTCATCGTTCGGATTTCCTTCACCTTCAATCGTATAAAAGTTGAACTTTGGAACAACAATTTTCTCTGGTATTACATTCGGAAAATAAAATTTCTTCTCCGTTTTCTTCCATTCGTGCTTCATCTGATTCTATATTAGTTTACTCATAAAACTTCTGCAAAGTTAAACACAAATTACAATACACGTGAATATCATTTTTGAAAGCTCAATTCTTAAAAAATATTCATATGTGCCAAATACTTCTGAAAATTTAAAGTCATTGTCCAAGTAAATCTTATTTTTGCTTACTAGTAATCGAAGTTCCAAACAAATCAATTAAATAATATGGAAAAGAAATCCCCAAATCGAAGAGATTTCCTGAAATCATCGGCAGCCATTGCAGCCGGAATGATGATTATCCCGCGCCATGTTTTAGGAGGACCGGGTTATGTTGCTCCAAGTGACCAACTTACTAAGGGTATTATTGGTGTTGGCGGCATGGGTCGTGGCCATATTCCTTATGAAGGGACAAAAGTGGTTGCCATTTGTGACGTCGATAAAAAGCACCTGCAATTGGCGCAGTCGCTGATTCCTAATTCAGTACAGACTTATCACGATTACCGTGAGCTGTTGCTGCGGCCCGACATTGACATCGTGCATATTGCAACACCTCCTCATTGGCATGGATTGATGGCCATTGAAGCAGCGCGTGCCGGAAAAGATATCTGGTGCGAAAAGCCAATGACAAGAACCATTGGTGAAGGTCAGCGGGTTGTGGAAGAGGTGAATAAACATGGCCGTATGTTTAGGCTAAATACCTGGTTCCGTTTTAAAGACAATTTCTATGGACTTGGAACAGAAGTTAAACCATTGAAGAAAGTGATCGATAGCGGCATCCTGGGATGGCCGCTCAAAGTAACTGTAAGCGGAATTACCGGCTTCGACTGGAAGTTTTACTGGAGAGGAGAAACCAATCTTCCTACAATGCCTGTTCCCGAAGAGTTGGATTACGATTTCTGGTTAGGTCCTGCACCTTTCCGTCCTTATAATCCCGAGCATGTTCACTCTAAATTTCGTGGATACTGGGATTACGATGGTGGCGGTCTTGGCGATATGGGACAACATTACCTCGATCCTGTTCAATATCTTCTCGGAAAAGATCATACAAGTCCGATAAAAGTTGAGGTTGATGCACCACAACAGCATGAATATGCTGTTGGCAGCTGGAGAAGAATTGAATATACCTTTGCCGACGGATGCAAGATTATCCTTGACGGTGAAAATAAAGATAAAGATGCCGCTTATATTGAAGGGCCAAACGGAAAGATCTTCAAAGGTTTTGAATCGAATATCCCCAAGCTGAACCAGTTTATTGAAACGCTTCCCGATCCTGAACCAAGAATTACTACCTTCTCGGAGTCTGTAAGAACGCGTCAGAAATTTGCATTGAACGAGATGAACGGATTCCGTTCGTGTACACTTGTGAACATGGGGATCCTTGCCGTAAGATTGGGAAGAACGCTTCATTTCGATCCGGATAAGCAAACGTTTATCAACGATGATGCGGCTAACCGGTTAATTCATCAACCCATGCGTGCACCCTGGACAACAATTTAATTATAGAAAAATAACAGACATATGAAGAAGATATTCAATTCTCTTTTAATAATCGTGTTTGCGTTGGTTCTCGCCGGAACAGGTTTGTCGGCGCAGGAAAACAGGACAGTTACCACAAAGATTGCCGACTTGCTTGCACAGATGCCTGCAAATAACCTTCCGCTACGTGATAAGCTGATGGAAGAGCTGATTTCACTGGGAGATGAGGGGTTTCAAAAATTGGCTGACCAGATGACCCCATCGGGAAAAGGCGACAATACGGCGGTAGTTTATGCCATTAACGGACTGGCACGTTACGCATGCCAGAATTCGAAAGAAGACAAGAGGGCTTTTGCAGAAAAGAACTTTATTCTGGCGATGAACAAAACACCCGATGCTGAAACCAAAGCATTCTTTATGCGCCAGCTGCAATTAGTCGGCAAGGAAGATGCGGTAAAGGCAGCAGCTCCCTATCTGACAAATGGCGAGTTGTGCGAACCGACCACGTCGTTGTTAACAACAGTTGCCAGCGAAACAGCTAAGAATGAACTGCTCGCGGCATTGGCAAAAGTTCAGGGCAATTCACTCGTTACAATTACAAAGGCGCTCGGCGAACTTCGGTTTAAGCCTGCGAACAGTGCAATACTGAAAAGTATCAGCTCCGATAATAAGAATCTTCAGAAAGTATCACTTGCTGCGGTAGCTGCAATTGCGGCGCCCGAATCATATCAACCTCTCCTGGATGCTGCGCGCAAAGCGGGATTTGTGTATGAACCTTCGAATGCAACACAGGCTTTTGTAACCTACACCCAACGTTTGGGAGAAAATGGTGAAACAAAGCTTTTAGCTACAGCGTGTGAGGAGCTGATGAAACTGAGCCTTCCGACCCAGTTACATACAAACGCATCTGGTCTTGCCATTTACAATCAGTATTTTGAAAATGAAGCACAACCTAAACTGTTGAAAGCTTTTGATAATAATGATAAGGCTTACCGGTTTGCGATATTGAATCTTGTTGAGAAAAGTAAACTGGCTTCGACAAAACTTTGGATTGCAAAAGCAAACAAAGCAAAGCCCGAAGTAAAGGCGGAGATCATTACAATGCTGGGTAAAAAAGGAGACCTTTCGGCATCTGATTTTATCAAAAAACAGTTTGCCGACAAGTCAGTTGAGGTAAGCGAAGCTGCAATTACTGCATATGCCAAACTTAGAGGTAAAGCTGCCATTCCGGACCTGATTGCACTCCTGAAGAGCGGCACTCAGCCTGCATTTACTGCCTTCACATTGATGTCATTGATGGATGAGAAAAGCCTTGATCCGCTGGCAGCGATTCTGGATAGTTCGCCTGAAAGCTCAAAAGCACAGATCATTGGAATCATTGGTGCTAAATCAGGCAAACGTTATTTCGCCCAGGTGTATGGCTATACTGGTAATGCAAATGCTGAGATTAAATCGGCAGCTTACGCAGCGATGAAAAATATTTCGGCTGCAAAGGATATCGATCAGCTATTGAAACTCCTTTTTGCAACAGCTGACAATGTAAAGATTAAAAATATCCAGGATGCACTCGTTAACGCTGCATCCGATCTGAAGGGTGAAGACAACCAGGTGGCACCATTGCTTGCCCAATTGCCCAACGCACCTAAGAAAGGGCGTATTCTGGAAGTTCTGCCACGTTTGGGAGGCAAACAGGCACTCAAAGCCGTTACCGGTTACATCGGTTCAACCAACAAGGAAGAAAGTGATGCTGCCTTTAATGCATTAATCAACTGGAAAGACGCATCTGCATCAGCTGCACTGTATGAAATCTGCAAAACTTCAACCGGTGAAAAGCGTTCAGGCGCACTCAAAGGTTTCATTCGTCAGATCAGAAGCTCGGCATTGCCCGAAGATCAGAAATTACTGCAGTACCGCAAGATGATTCCATTGGCTACAGATACCAAAGATCGTTCTCTCATTGTCAGATCAATGGGACAGGTCAGAACATTCCTTTCGCTTGTTGCAACAGCTTCATTCCTTGATGATGCCGATTTAAAATCAGATGCCGCACAATCAATCATGGAGATTGCATTACCGGCTGAAGGACAAAAAGGATTGTCGGGTATTGTTGTTCGTGATGCATTGAACAAAGCGCTTACAACCCTCACAGGAAGTGAAAGCGACTACGATAAAGCAAGAATCGTTAAATACCTTGCAGAAATGCCTTACGAAGATGGTCTTGTGCCGATGTTCAACGGAAAGGATCTTTCGGGATGGCACGGGTTGGTTGGCAATCCTATCACAAGGAAAAAGATGGATTCGAAAGAATTCGATAAGAAACAGGCAGAAGCCGATCTTAAATTAAAGAACAACTGGTCGGTAAAAGACGGTTGCATCGCGTTTAACGGTGAAGGCGATAACCTGTGTTCGGTGAAACAGTACGGCGATTTCGAAATGGTTGTTGACTGGCGGATTACCAAAAAGGGGGACAGCGGTATTTACCTGAGGGGATCGCCACAGGTTCAGATCTGGGATACTTCACGTGTTGAGGTAGGCGCGCAGGTTGGTTCAGGTGGTCTTTATAACAACAAAACAAATCCGGCAAAACCTTCAAAAGTGGCTGATAATCCGATAGGAGAGTGGAACACTTTCAGAATAAAAATGGTTGGCGACAAAGTAACTGTGTTTCTCAACGGCGAATTGGTTGTGGATAATGTAACCCTGGAGAATTACTGGGATCGTTCAATCCCTATCTTCCCAAAAGAAGCCATTGAACTGCAAGCGCATGGTACCGATCTTGCATTCCGCGATGTGTACGTTCAGGAATTGAATAACAACGAATTCACAGTTTCGGACGAAGAGAGCAAAGACGGATTCAAACCGTTGTTCAACGGAAAGAATTTTGAAGGATGGGTCGGTAACACCACCGATTACCAGGTTGAAAACGGCGAGATCGTTCTTCACATCGATAATGGCCCTTCGCATGGTAACCTTTTCACAAAAGATGAATACAGTGATTTCGTTTATCGTTTCGAATTCCAGTTAACACCTGCCGCAAACAACGGTATCGGTATCCGTGCGCCACTCGAAGGCGACGCGGCTTACGTGGGTATGGAACTTCAGGTACTTGATAACGAAGATCCTGTTTATGCGACCCTTGCACCTTACCAGTATCACGGATCGGTTTATGGTGTGATTCCCGCAAAGCGGGGTTACCTGAAGCCATTGGGACAGTGGAACTACGAGGAAGTGGTTGCGAAAGGACCAAACATCAAAGTAACGCTGAACGGAACTGTGATCCTCGATGGCAACATCAAGGAAGCATCCAAAAACGGAACCATGGATCACAAGGAACATCCCGGACTCTTGCGTGAGAAAGGTCATATCGGATTCCTTGGACATGGTTCGGTTGTTAAATTCAAAAACATCAGGTTGAAAGATTTAAGCAAGAAATAGCTTTTCAAAGCTGAAATCATATCGTTATAAGTCAAGCCACTTTCTCAGTAACCAAACTGATAAAGTGGCTTTCTTTTTGGGGAGAATTCATGAAACAGTGAGTGGTTATCAGTCATTTGCTGCGACAAATAAAAGGAAACAGTTAATAGGATTCAGATAAAAGTCATTGCAGATAAGGAATGATAAAAATTACAAAGGTAGTAAGCATCAAATTGAAACAACCCTGATTCGATGTCTTAAAAAACCTTATTTTTAAAGAAAAACCTTAGTAGAAATGGAATAAATAGTATAGACAAACCTTATTACCTTATTTGTGAATTTTTAAGTTTTAACCGATAATGATCAACTC
>Ga0209123_1003970_pt1 | contig 10564 bp, 8 predicted proteins | sample BarGraIncu00431A_FD_184500 | JGI IMG/M metagenome (GOLD analysis project Ga0209123, IMG submission 184500) | Arctic peat soil microbial communities from Barrow, Alaska, USA - Barrow Graham LP Incubations 004-31A (SPAdes) (version 2) | ecosystem: Environmental > Terrestrial > Soil > Wetlands >...
CGACGATCAGGCCCAGCTGAATCGGCTCACCGTCAGGTTCGGTGTACCGCTCCACTCGGTCGAGTTTTCGGACGATACGGTAGCCCCCCGTTTCCTCCAACGCTCGTGCCACGACTTCCCACTGTGTCTGCTCATCGTCCGTCATCTCTTCCCCCCGAGCACTTTTGTCCAATGCGAGGGGTGCTTCCCCCCGTCACGCGCACGTCATCGCGTACTGTCGTTATAGCACGATTCCAGCCAAAGGGCTCACCTTTCTGAAGAGTGTTACACTTTGGAACCGTCCCGAAGTGTAACAGATGGGTTCAGGCACTGAACAGGTCCCCGGGGTCCGATGCAACACGCCGGGGGTGGGGAATGTCGGGCGCTGCAATGCCGCCATAGCCGATGCCGTGCGCCGCGCACCAGTCACGCGCGATGACACCTGTTCGCCGATAGAACGCGCGCCACCCCGGATACTGCTTGACGGTGTCGTTGTAGTTGAGCTGGCCAAGGCGGATCTCATCCACGAAATCGATGGCCTCGAGGACGTGGAGGACGTCCTGTTGCCAGATGTTGGGCGTAGGATAGGGCTCCATGTTGACGAAGCAGGGAAACCCAAGGTCGTGCGCGCGCCGTAGTCCCGCAACCCTTGCAGGATAAGGGGCGGTGCCCGGCTCGTACCGCATCCGAAAGTCCTCGTCGACGGAGACGAGGGTGATGCCGAACTGGTTAAGGTGCGACAGCTGCAGCGCCTCATCCGGGATGACCCCCTTGGTCAGCGTATGCACGGGGATATCATAGGAGTTGATGAGACGCATGAGCTGGAGCGTCAATGCGGTGACCTCTGGATGCTGGTACATAAAGGCGTCGGTCGCAAACGAGAGGTGCACATAGCGCACCTTGTCCCGCAACCGCGGGAGTTCCTTCTGTGCCAGCTGCAGCGCATTGGCGACCAGCCGGGGCCGGCACCATTCCTCATATGAGGCGACCTTCCCGAACCGCTGCATCATGAGGAAGGCGTAGCACGGGAAGCGGCACCCATGTGAGCAACCGACGACGTGCGTCGCCGCATAGGCGCCCGTGCCGCCGATACCCGTATGATAGAGCAGCGACTTGCGAGTGACTGTGTCCATGGTCATATGGTACTGCTCGCGATGCAATGGACAATACCGGCAACCACATAGTAACCGCCCGAGACCCACTCGGGCGGCTCGTGACAAACAACCCTCCACTTCCTGAGGAGGCGTTTCCATCCTAGTTATCGTGCTTCTGAGGTGGAGTTCGGTAGCAACCACTTCATCTTCCAGCGCTTGTGCCAATAGAAAAAGCCCGCAGGTCATCCCTGCGGGCCAGGAGGAAGAATGAAAGACGGTTGTCAGTGCTTGCCGGAGTTATCGGACTTGTCGTTGCCGTTGCCGGACTTGTCAGACTTGCCGTTGTTCTCGCCCGTCTCAGCCGTCACGATAAGCTTAACGATGTCTGCTGAACCATCGGCCAGGACCTTTCCTGTGATGGTGACCTTCTGACCGACCACCAGGCTCGCAAATGCCACAGACTTATGCTCCGCGTCCTGCAAGACAGACGTCGCTATGATGTGGAAGATGACCGGTGGGTTGACCTCCGTCAGTGTGATGAACTGCGTCTGGGGAATGATGGTGGCGATCGTACCCTGCCACGTTGTCACGGACGAGTTCGTCTGCTGGTCCTCGTCGACTGCCGTGTCAGGTTTCACATACTTGTCCTCAATGTGGACCTGCTGGGCGAGGTACACGGTACCAGAGAGACGCACGTGGACCTGAAGGGTCTGGCCCACCTTGATGGCAGCAATGTCAACGCTCCCGGCGCCGACCTGTTCGACCTTCGTGTCAGCATTGAGGATGATTTCAGGGGCGAACCCGTCGATGTGCAGCGCGGTGGCCGTCACGACTGTGACCTTGCCACGTACCTGCTGCTCGTTGCCGGGGGTTGCCTGTTCGTTGCTGGGGTTTGTCTGCTCGTCCACCTGTTCCTGTTTTGCCTCCTCCAGGGTGTCCTGCACGATGATGAGATTGGCGAGGAGGGTCGTGTCAGCCTGCTTCGTTCCCTGCACGGTGGCGTAGAGCTTGCCTGCCAACAGCTTGGCAGCTATCTCGACCGACGTCATCGCCTTGCCATGATATTTGAGCTGTGTTTCCGGCGCGATGACGAACGTCTTGGCAGCGACCGTGATGAGGGTGGTCGAGACGCCCGTGATCTCACCGCTTACGACAATCTTGTTTCCATCCTTGTTGCTGACTACGGGCTTGGAGGATGCTCCCTGTCCTTTCGTCACAGCAACTGCCTTCTTCACCTGGCTCATCGCTTTGCCGATATCGCGGCCTGAAACATTCAGCTGCGCCATGATGATTCCCCAGCCCAGTCCGTCGGTCCTCAGTTTGAGAACCTCTGTCACTGATTTGCCTGACCGCTCGGCGATCACCAGCGCAAGGATACCGTCCGTCTCGGACAACGCGCTGTCACTGATGGCTTGTACGGTCGTCACTGACGTCTGCAGAGCTGTGCCCGTCTGTTGGACGGGAGCGGTGCCCAGTGTCTTTGACATCTTCTTCGCCTGCCGTTCTGCTGCCATAGCCGTGATGACCTGAGGCAGCGTCCCGTTCCGGCCGAAGACCGGCGTTACCGCGCTGAGCCCCATGGTCAGGACGATAGCAATGGCAACAGCTCCGAGAGCTGTATTGCGGCGGTGCATATGCACAGCATTCCGCGCGATGCCGTCCCGCACTTTGCTGTGCAGTCCGGCACCCGGCTTGACCTCTTTGAGTTCCTCGTTCAGCATATCTGTATACTCTCTGTCGTTATGTTCCATGGTCGATTACCTCCCGTAGTCGTTCCCGTGCTCGCGAGAGCCGGGACTTGACTGTTCCTTCCTTCTCGCCCGTCATCCTGCAAATGTCCTGGATAGACGTCTGGTCGCCGTAGAACAACCCCATTACGAGGCGATCGGCCGGCGAAAGTTGCTGCAATGCTTCTCGTACGACACCCTTCACGAGCTCGGTACCCGAGACGTCGTCCTCCTCGGCCGGGGCCGTGACGGGGTGGGTTCGGCGAAACTTTCGCCTCGCACAATTGATGGCAATCGTCCTCAGATAGACCGGTACCGAACGCGTATCGTCCAGCTTCCTGCGCACCTGGTAGAGTTTGAGGTACGCTTCCTGGACCACGTCTTCCACATCCTCCCGCGTCATCAGGTACGTGTACAGCGTCCTGTACAGTTGTCGAACCGTCAGATGATACAGTTCATCAAACGCTGCTTCCTCTCCTGCGTGGACACGTCTGACAACTGTCCTGAGCTCGTCGTCCATATGGCCATCCCTTCGCATCGATGTTCTTGCCTTTCCACTATGATATCCCAGTTGGTGCCAAAAGGTTGCAGAGGACCCGAACAAAAAAAGCCCCAGTCCGAGGACCGGGGCCGATAAGAGACCTTCCGAATTCCCTATTCTAGTAGTAAAGCGCGTCGTTCACCCTAGTAGCCCCGCTCCAGGTCCACCAGGTTCCGTGGTGTCTCACCCCGGTCGGCACGAATGGCGTTCTCGAAGGACTCACCCCAGAGTCCCTCGACGGAGACGTCCGTAAATCCGCCGGTGTGCGGTGACATCACGATGTTTGGCAATTCCCAGAATGGCTGATGGGCAGGGAAAACCGGCTGTAGCATGCGGCCGGTAATCGGGTCTTTGGCGACAGGCTGCGGTGGATACACCCACCACGGATCGATGCCGGCGCCGGCAAGCGTTCCATCCTTGAGCGCGTCATAGAGCGCCTTCTCGTCCACGGTGCGTCCGCGGCCGATGTTGATGAACCAATGGCCGCGCATCGCCTCGAACTCCGCCTTCCCAAAGAACAGCTCTGTATCTGGTGTCGATGGCAGCACATCGACCACGAAGTCACTTCGGCGAATGAAGCCAAGCTTCTGCTCAGGTGTATAGAGGGCATCGACGTCGGCCGGCAGGGCGCCTCCGGCACTCCTCTTGAGTCCCAACACTGTCATGCCCAGCGCCTTGCAGACCTTGGCGATGTGCAGACCGATATTCCCCACACCGGCGATGCCCACCGTCTTACGGAAGAGGGCGATGACCGGCTCATCCATCGTCATGAAGCCGTGCCAGATGCCCTGCCTGAGGTCACGGTCATAGGGAATGATGCGGCGTGCCAGCGCGAACATCAGGGCGATGGCGTGCTCGGCGGTCACCTCACGGTTGCCGTGCGAGTTCGCAAGCGGCACTCCCGCACGCTTGAGTGTTGCCAGATCGAAGCTGTCGACCCCGGCGAACGGTATCTGGACCAACCTGAGATGAGGCGCAGCTGCCAGCAGCTCCGGCGTCACGGACTTCGTGACCAATACACCCATATCGCCCCCATATCGCACCAACTCAGTGGCGTCCGTGATGACCTGTGGCCGCGGGCCGGTGTAGCCGGCACGCTGTGCTGCCTTGTCCCATACATGTTCCCACCCGACAGGTGGAACGGTCCCGATGTAGACTGCCATAGCGGTACCTCCGATAACTCAGACTTTTGATTCTTTCCTATTGTACCATTGTTTCGGGCAGCGAACCAACAACGACTCACCCGGATATGGCGACGAGGTCCTGGCGCTGTGTGTCTCCTGCTGTTGCAACCTCCCAGCTGCAGGCAGGAGGCAAGATGTGGAGCCGTGACCCACGATCAGAAGGTCACGGCCTGCAGCGGCAGCGGAGGGTAAACCTGCCCCATGACCGGCGGCATACTGTTGTACACCCAGTCGATGTCGATGGCTGCCAGTTCGGCGACGCCGTGGCGTCGGAAGCCGGTCCAGCTCCCGCGCAGCAGGATGTCCTCCATGTCGAGGGTCATCCCGAAGAGCGCGACCTGCCTGCCGTCTGGAATGGCCCGGAGTTCGTCCCCGTAGGGAAGTCCTGAGATTGCGATCCTTCTGCTGTCGGCTGCCTGGGCCTGGATGCAGGGAATGATGACCGGATAGCCGTCTTCACCCACGTAGCTCACGAACTTGAGCGAATCCAGCTTGGCCAGCATCCCTTCAGCCCACGGCGACAGGATCCGGTCCGGGTTGTCCGTCGCGAGCCCACCACGCGCCAGTCGTGTCGCGATTCCACCCTGGACGACCTGGCCCATAGGGAGGGGAAGCCCCTCGGTGATGCCGACAAGCTGCATGTAATGGACCGTGTGGATGCCGAAGTACGTGTTGTAGCGCCACATGGGCTTGTTGTTGTACATCTCGTACTCTGGTCCTTCCTTGCGCTCTTCCTTCCACAATGCGCGCCCTCGCCAGATCTTCCTGGCCAGCGACATCACGAGAAACGCCGTCTTTGGGTTGGCATGGACGTTCCGTTTGCTGTCCCCCTCGGTAAACTGGCCCCAGATAACGGTGTATGGGTCGCGCGCCTGAATCGTGGTGATCAGCGTGACGTGCGGCAGGTTGTTGGCATTTACAGTGGCCAGCAGGGCCACTTTCATGTCGGCAGCCATGGCGGTCGCCGTCGCACTGTTGATGGTCGTCAGTTCCTTCATTACATCCTCCGTGCTAACAGCCGCCGAGGCCCGACGGTCCCGGATCGGCAGAATGGTCTACGACAACAAGCGGGCCATCCAGTCTTGTGCGCCCGCTCCAGCGAACAATGCTCGCAGGGACACCGGAGGAGCGAGCCACATCCTCCAGGTGCTGGACCTCCTCTATGGACATTAGTGGCGTCCCGGCATACAGCCAGTCTTGGCCGAGGCGGGCATACTTGTCCTGTGCCAGGTTGTTGAACGCACAGAGGTCCCAGCGAGACACTACGTCCGCAAGGTTTTCCGCGATGAATCCTCCGAGGACCCGGATGTTGAGGTCGGCAGCGGTGGCACCAGGGATGAGCGGCGTCCGGATCCACAGTGTCCGAGGCCGCCCCTCATGCCGCATCACATCGGCAAGCGCGAGCACGTTCGCCAGGATGACGGTGTTGTCCTGCCCGGTGAACGCCCTGTGGCGCGTAGAATCGGCCTCCTTGAGGTCGTACAAGACAAGGTCGGCCTCCCGTGCGACGGCCAGGAACCGCTCTGTCGCCACCATACCGCACGTGTCGATGGCGGTGTGCAGCCCGGCTGCGTGTGCCAACGCCAGAAACGACCCACAGAACTCCGCCTGGAGCGTCGGCTCGCCCCCCGAGACAGTGACCCCGCCGTCAGAGCCGAAGTAAGCGCGATCCTTGATGACCTCAGCCAGCAGGCCTTGCGCAGTCCACCTGGCCCCCAGCAGGTCCATGGCGCCCGACGGGCAGGCTGTGACACAGTCACCGCAGCCGGTGCAGAGGCTCCTGTCGAGCTGCATGCCCGTGCCCGTCAGCACAAGCGCATGCTGCGAACACGCTGTCACACAGGTGCGACAGCCAATGCAGCGATTACCCATCCACTGTACCTGCGGCCTCGGGTCGATGCTCTCCGGGTTGTGGCACCAGGCACAAGCCAGCGTACATCCCTTGAAAAAAACGGTCGTCCGCACGCCCGGGCCGTCCTCGGTCGACAGTCGCTGGAGTTCGAGGACGACCCCAGTCTCTTCTGTCCTGTTCACCAGCGGGACCTAGTACGTATTGTGGCTTTCACGCGTGATGATCTCGTTCTGCAGTTCGCGCCCGATGCTTGCAAAGTACGCGTTGTAGCCGGTCACGCGCACCAGCAGGTTGCGGTAGTTGCCGGGATGCGCCTGGGCGTCGCGCAGCATCTCGGGGTCCAGCATGTTGATCTGCAGGGCCGTGCCGCCATTCTCGATGTACCCGCGCAGGAATGCCTTGAACTTGGTGCGGTGTTCGGGGTCTCGCAGGATCGATGGGCTGAATGTGATGGTGTGACTTGCGCCGTTGGGCAGACAGTTGAGGTACTCCCCGAAATCGCCATTCCCGTCCGGCGCCTTGCCTCCCAGCGCAGTCCCAACCGAGTTGGCATTGGCAGTCGGCCCCTTGACGTCTGCGCCGTTGCTGGGGCAGATGGCGTTGCTCAGGAACTGTCCCTGAGGACGACCGTCGGCGCTGGCTGCCATGACGTAGCCGTCGCCAACCCAATAGTTCCAGCTGAGCATGCCGGGCCGGTACTGTCGACCCGTGCTGGTGGTGCGGTAGTTCCACGTCTCTGCTGTCCAGAGGTCCATGACGGCGCGCGCCATGGCGTCGGCTGTCTCGTCGTCCCGACCATACTTGGGCGTCTTGTTCTTCGCCCGCGCCTGCAGGATCTCGTGTCCCTTCCAGTTGTCCCTCAGGGCTGTGACAAGTTCTTCCATCGTGACCGCTTTGGCGTCGAAGACAAGATCCTTGATGGCCAGCAGTGAATCCACGGTCGTGGCGAATGTGACGCCTTCCACGGTGACGAAGCTCAGTTCGGCTCCACCCTGCGTGACGTCCAGACCCTTCTCCATGCAGCCCCGGACCAGGCAGGACAGGTATGGTGTCGGTGAGTACCGTGCGCGGATGCTCTCGGATTTCTCGTACAACTCGGTGATACGTTTGACGATGGCTTTCGTCTGCGTGACATACGCCTGCCAGAACTGGTCCCATGAACGGAAACTGGCGGGGTCGCCCGTGGCGGCACTGTCCTGGCGAGGCTGTAGCACCTTGCCCGTCATCCCGTCCGTTGTGGCAAGCAGGTCCTTTCCCCCCGTAAGGGTCAGTTCTACGGCCTTGAGCAGGTTGAGGTTGCAGTCCACTGTGCCACTGCGGTCATTGCCGACCATCGTATTTTCGAGGCAGCCGACCGAAGCATAACTGTTGACGTTGTCCTCGTTGATCAATTTCTCGACATGTCCGGACTTCGCTTCGCGCATCATACCGGCCATGGAACGCTCATCGAAATTGAGCAGGAATGGGGCACCCTGACTGCCGGCGATCATGTCCACAACTTTGTCCAGCAGCTTCTCCGGTGTGTTCCGGTGAAGGCGGACGTTGGGCTTCGGTTCCAGGATGGGACTCATGTCGTCGAGCACTTCCAGCAATGCATACGTGAGGTCGTTTGTCGCATCCTTACCGTCCGGTCCTACGCCGGAGAGGTTGAACAGTTGTCCAAAGCCGGCCGTGATGCCCTGGTTGGCGCCGACGCGTATCTGCGCATCATAGGCGAAGTTGCAGTGGACCCAGAAGCACTTGAGGATCTCCTTGCCCCACTCGCGGTCCATGCCCTCCCGCAGGGATTCCTCCCAGTAGGGAAGCAGCATGCGATCCAGGAGGCCGAACGACACCCCCGGTCCCGGGTAGTTCTCGTCACTCATGACCAGCATGTGCGTCAGCCACAGCGACTGGACCGCCTCCCAGAAGGTACGTGCCGGCTTCCAGGGGACGCGCTCCAGGTTCCCGGCCATTGCCAGGAGCTCTTCCTTGCGAACGTCGTTCTGCTCGGTTGCTGCCAGATGGAGCAGTTCATCACGGTAGTTCGCCGCCACGTCGCGAGCCATCGTGCTCGCCGTGATCATCGCCCGTAGCTGTGCTCCCCTGGGTCCCTTCCTGTCGGCGTCGCCGAGGGCTGCATTTGCCTGTTCCAGCTTGCCATGAATCCCTTCCCAGCCGATCCGGAGGACGGTCACATAGTCAGGGATGATGTGCCCCGATGTCGCGCCGGCATTACCGTACCCATGATCGTGGAACCACTTCATGGAGGCTCTGGCACCGGTGCGTCCGTAGACCTGTGCGTCGCGCTCTTTGAGTTCCTTCTCAGACCAGCAGCGGCTGGTCTGTACGTTGAAGCGTGCGCCCGCCAGCAGGTCTCCAGGCAGGATCTCGTGTGGCACGTGGTTCACCATGACTTCGCGGTTGAACCATGCGCGTCTCTCCGGCAGAGACCAGGTCCAGAACTTCTCCTCGAGTGGAATGGGGCGAGAAGCCTGGCGGACAGAGCTGCGAAAAGTCTGGAGGAACGGATATGTCTCCGGTACGATATAGTAGGTGATCTCGTCATACTGGACATCCCACGCGGTGCCGGTGGACCAGCATGTGTATTCGTTGTTCCACGGGCGGGAGACGCCCCTGAAGAAGTAGTCTCTCAGCCACTGGATGCGTGGCGAGAGTCCCTTCGGTTCCTTGATATGGAATGACGCAATCATCTGCTCAGTCTGTGCCATTGGTTCTCCTCCCGGCGTTTGCCGCACGCTGCAGTCCGAGCAGGACCTCGACGCCCTGGTCGAGCAAGGATTTCATGACGATGACAGCACCGTCCGCGTTGCGCTGTTCGATCAGTCTGACAAGTACCTCATGTCCTTCGAAAACCCCTCTCGCCACCCCGGGGACAGCGAAGAACCGGCTGGACAAGTTGGTGTACGCGGGTTCGAACGACTTCATGAGCATGGCGTAGACAGGGTTCCCGGACGCGAGCGCAACGAGGTGGTGAACCTGAAAATCCAGTCCGGTAACCATTGCGACGTCACCCTCAGGCGCTGCCTTCTCCCGCTCGACGAGGAGGTTCAGCTGGATCAGCTGCTCGTCCGTGCGGTTCATAGCGGCACGCCGCGTGGTCTCCGTCTCGAACAGCAGGCGCATGTCGGTCAGCCCGGCGGCCAGTGACGGGTCGAGTTCCCCCTGCTGATAGGCAAGAAGGGATGCGAGCATCGTCACGGACCCTTGCGTCCTGTAGTCGCTGACAACCGCTCCATGGCGAGGCCTGATCGTGACGAGTCCGCGCGCCGAAAGTTCGAGGAGCCCCTCGTGGACGACCGGCCGACTGACGCCCAGATGGGTGGCGATCTCTCGCTCCGGCGGCAGACGCTGGCCGATGGCAAGCTGCCCCGCGAGGATCAGCCCTTCGAAGCGCCGGATGAACTCCCTCTTGAGCGACGTTGTGGCCAGCGGTTCCAGCGGTTTCTCCATCTATTCCCTTTCGCCAGGCATACCTCTTGAACCGACCCTGTTTCTGCATGCCACGGCTGGTGGTCATACCACCTGACGTCTTCACCATAGGCGACGGCCACAAATTGTCAAGGCTGTGGAGTACGCTGCAAGAGAGGCATGTGCTGCCGGTTGCAGCCGTCCCCTTCGTTGCGGGCAGGCCCAATGCTCATATACTGGTGTTATGGAACAGGACAGGAAAAGGTTCCGCAAAGGTGGGGCAGTCGCGGTCGCAGTATCGGGTGACGCAGCAGACTATGTAGACAGCTTCCGCAGGCGGTATGATCCCGACGTGACCCGTATTATGCCGCATGTGACGCTCGCGGTTGCGCCCGAACTCGATGTCTGTGACTGGATGCCGGTACGCCCCCATATTCAGGAGGCGCTGGCCCAGCTTTCCCCGTTCACCATCCACGTCGCTGAACTCGGCACGTTCATGGATGACCTTGTGCTCTGGCTGCGGCCGACTGCCCCCCACGGCGAACTGCTCACGATGCGGGAGATGATCCTGGGGTCATTCCCGGACGTGGCATTCGACCGCGTGGACGACTTCGTGCCCCACATCTCGATCGGGTTCTTCACAGGTCGTGAAGCTTTGTTCGAGGCCCAGGATACCGTCCGTGGGCAACTGATCCCGTTCTCGTTTCGCGTGGCGTACATCTCCTATCTTCAGGCCGACGAAGGCAACATCTGGCAGTGCGTCGACACGGTGGAGC
>Ga0209123_1003972_pt1 | contig 10563 bp, 10 predicted proteins | sample BarGraIncu00431A_FD_184500 | JGI IMG/M metagenome (GOLD analysis project Ga0209123, IMG submission 184500) | Arctic peat soil microbial communities from Barrow, Alaska, USA - Barrow Graham LP Incubations 004-31A (SPAdes) (version 2) | ecosystem: Environmental > Terrestrial > Soil > Wetlands >...
ATTTCTTCAGCAGGCGGTTGTTAAAATACGCGATCACTTTTTCGCACACTTCCTCGTAATTCACGCCGCACTCCATCCGGTCCTGAAAGTACCCGCAATGCTTCACCAGGTACCGGTGCAATTCTTCGATGCCTGCGTTCGGGTTCCCTTCGAGTATCTGGGCCAACTGGCCAGCGGCATACCGAAGGACAAAGTCGGCGGATTTAAGGATTGAAACGGCAACTGACTGCTCCGAATCGCACTCGTCGCAACGTTGAAGTATTTTGGGATCAAAAATATTCCCGCAAGAATTGCAACGACGCGGGCCGTCAATAATTGGTTTAATTGTTTTCTGTGTCGGTCGGCTCATCGTCGTACCCTCTTCTATGTGCGGTTTGTGGTCTTTGGTTATGCCGGGTATCACCGCCCGGCTCGGGCTGTCGGTTACCGAAAAAGGCCCCTACCTCGCTTCGCTTCCTGGGCCTGAACGTCGGCCTCCACCTGTGCGGCGCAATTCTTAATGTCTGCCGGGGCGAAGGGCTGACCGTCCATTCCGACACATTGGCTGAGAAAGTTTTCGACGTGTTGCGCGTCGGTTAATTGGATGCGCCTGTCGGCCAGATGCGCTGCAAGTGCGATGTCCTTATCTTCCGGTGTTTTCGCAAAGCCTAAATTCCACAAAGTTTGAATACTCATAAATAATTCCTCTTTTGTTTGTTTTGCCGTTTTCACGGGCCGTGTTCCTATCTAGTAAAACCAAAATAACACACGCGTTTGTTAGAGTAAAGGTATTTCTTCTGCAATATCAACCACTTATATCATCAAACTCATGTTTTGGCAAAGAGAATACAGAAAAGGTCATATAGAATATGACGAAATAAATATTCAACTGGTGTGAAAATAGTTTTACGAGGTAGAGAAAAGGTCGGCTTCAGGTCGGCTTTCGGTCAGTATTTTTTGGTCAAATCCACCAACATATCCGCCCAAATCCGCGAAAAGATTTTATTGTTTTAGATCGACAGGTTTCAGTGGGGATTTTCCGCGAGCACAAGAGGAAGGCGTCGGAAGGCATGGGGAGGGGAAACATGTCCGGAGTGATGGGTCTGGTGATCTGGACAGGCCGATATCGGATTGACCTCGCAGGGTCGGGCGGCTGGCTTCCAAATCCGCACTGTGGCAGGCGACAGGCAGTCGGCGAGGGTACTTGTCGGGAGCCGGTGGAATGGGCGGCTTGGAACGGCTCAAAAGGGTGAAATTGAAAAGGTGGGGGATTTCCGCCAGGGTTTTAAGCTGGTGAAGGAACCGGGGAGAGTGGGATAGACCAAAAGGGGAACAAGACAAGGACAAGAGGCCGGTAAGGGAAATATCCATCAAGTCTTCGTTTGCGATGAAGGATTGTGATGCAATATCAGGCACTTATTGACTTTTTGTGAATTTTATGGTAAAGTTTCCAGCGCAAAACCCGAAAAGGACTTACGGAAAACTGATACAAATTCTTTTCTTCAACAAGGACAAAATGGCAAACCTGAGTTCCGCTGAGTTAAAAGTAGCCGCTGATGATTTAGAGGTAATTATACTCGGAATTGCCGGCGAAAAAGAGGTGGAGGTCATCTCTCTGGAGCTTGATGCTGAGTCGCTTATCGTCAACATCTCGGCGGGCGGGGTGTTCGGTGAGCAAAGTAAGGTAGGCGATCAAAACAAAAATCGCAAACTTTTCAGGGACCGTATCAAAGCGATCATAACCGCTGACATCTGCTGTGTGACGATCACTGTGTCCCGTGGTTTAAAAAGCCAAGTTCGCGTTGCCGGTGGCGAGTTGGAATGGCGCGAGGTAAAGAACAGGTACGGGTTTATCTTCCGCGATAAGGGCTGGTCGGCCTTGGCGGCGGACCAAATGCGAAATATCAAGCAAAGCGGGGGCGAGCAAAAAGACAATATTGTATTTTGCGAATATGAGCCAAAAACCATCGCCGCATTCTGCGCAACCAGGCGGGACTAAAAAGACATCTCCAAAAACAATCCGACACCTGTCATCGCAATACATGAGTCCAGGCTTGTCTTCCAAAACCCGCTCATATCCGCTCCCGCATCCTTTGCCTACAACCACACGCGGAAAACCAGCTCGGCCCGTTGCCTTCCTGTCGCCCTTATCTCCGGCTACAGGGCATCCTGGGCGGCCAGCTTTTGACGTATTCCCGGATGCTTGCCCTGCCCGCCCTTACTGTAAGGCTTGACATGGGTTAAAGGCATGCGGATTTCCGGCGAATGGTTTGAGTGGATCTAAAGAAAGGGACAAGAATGAGAAAAGGCCAGGAATAATCCCGGCCCTTCTTTTCTGCAGTGGTGGTGCGGTGGTCCGTCGCTGTCGTAAACCTTCAAAAAAAACTTAAACAAAAAAGTTCTAAATCCCTATTTCCGATCACGCCGCTCGTTGCCCGGCAGGTGTTATTGGACCTAATTTTCCCAATCCTTCCAGTGCGGATCGTGCTCAACTTTTTTGACCGCCCGGAGTACCGAAGGCTTTCGTCTCTCCAGATCTTCTATTAACACGTTGAATGCACTCACGTTAAACGGGATCAAATAACATCCGAGTGATCTATGCCTATCGTCGTAGCTAACGGTGAAAAAGGCGGCATAATATCCATCCTGAATCCAGTCCTTGGCTACTGCGTCAGGGTAGTCTGCCTGGATCATTTGCAAGGCGAAAAAAATCATAAGCCTCTTTGCCATTTGGTCGTGTTTTTTTCCAATGGCGAACGGGGACGGCTCTCCGACACTTTTTGCCATGGCTTTAATAGCATCCCACATCAGGCTTGGCTGGACATACACGTAGCCATTACTCATTGAGAATGCCGACCACTGCCTAGTACCAAAAACCCGGTTGATGTGCGGCGTAATCATGCGCAACAGCATGCCGGTATTGAGCCATGGCAGGTGGAGTTCGGTGCTGCAGTCCGGGATTTCTTCTTGAGCAGTGGTTTTCATATCAATCTCCTTTCTTGTGGTTTCTAAAAATATCGGGTGCTACTTAATCCAGTTAACGCTTCCGCCAGGTGCTGTCCCCTTTAATCGACTTGATTTTAAGCAGCAAGGCCGGCTTCAGGGCTTCCAGCTCGCCCGGTAAGGCGTCAAATGCGGCGGCGGTGAATGGTACAAAAGGGCAGCCTGGTGTCTGGTGTCCGTCGTCGTAGGTGACGACAAAGAATGCGGAAAAGAAACCCGGCTTTATTAAATCATTGGCGATGGCATCCCTGTCGTAGCGCAGCCGCTGCACCACGGAAAAAAGGAGATCCTTTTTGTCCTGCTCGTTGCCCGATGCCTCGATGGCAAAGGGGGCTTCCTCCCCTACCCGCCCGGCCACCTTCTTGATCGCCAGCCACATGATATTGGGCTGGACGTACACGTAGCCGTCGCGCATAGAGAAGATGGAAAACCTTTTGTTTCGAACAAGGTTGATGTTCGGCCTTAAACAGTCCAAAAACAGGTTGCTGTCGAACCAGGGAATATCCAGCTCGCGGCGGCACTCGGCGCTTTTATCCGGCGCGTACAGGAGGCGTACTTCTTGGGGGGCAGTGGTTTGCATGACGATCTCCTTTCCGGCGCTTTAAAAGTCGCCCATGATCGAGGATGTATTTCCCGTGTGGACAAACTCTTCCGGCACCTCTTGATTTGTCGATTTCGGAGTTTCTTCCTTGGTCGGCACTTCTTCCACATTGGCTGTAATCGGGCGGGCTTTAACCGGAACAAGCACAGGTACCTTTTTAGGGGCCGCTTCTTTGTCCGGTGCGGGGGTAGCCTTAACCTGGACCGGAGCGGCCTTCCTTTCGGCTTTTACCGGCTGGCCTTTCTTGAAGTTTGAATCCATGAACTCCAGGAAGGACAGGCCATTGCCGGAATCGACAAAGAAATTTGCCGCCGCCTGGAGGAAGGCGTTCCTCATTGTTGGGGAGAGTCCATCGAAAATCTCTGCCGCTTCGGTGTTATTGATAGTTGTGATTGACCTTGCCATGGTGTACTCCTGGGCGTCAGCCCGCTGCTACAATTTGCTCTTATTATTGTTGTCCGATCTTCTTGATACGTTGCTTGACCGCGATCCGTACAAATTCACTCATATCCTCGTCTACCTTTTCAGCGGTGGCTTTGGTGTCGGCTATTTCTTCGGCGGACATCCTGACCTGTAAAAGTTGCCGTCTTGCGTCAACCTTCAATGCTGTTTTTGGGCGGCCACGGCCTCGTTTAGTTTCGTTAGTATTTTCGGTTGTGCCTTCGTTCGTTTCCATCGCCGTGTCCCTCTTTTCCGTTATGTTTTTTGAAATGCTGCTAAATGCCTGAATTAACTCTTGTTTCATTTCCGATAATTCACAGTAGCTCTGATCATATCCCCGAGTCAAGATTATTCTGTAAGTATATAATATTTATTTTCAAGGAATAAAACGAGTAATTTTCCGAAGGGTTAGGATGGAAATAAGGGAGGTGATGGCGGTGGTGCGGAAGTTTAAATAGGGCTTTTGGGAATATGCGAGGTTTGGCCTGGTATTTGAAGATTTATCCTGCGATGCCAGCGCGAAGCGCAATGAGAACAAACGGCCTTTGGGTTATGAACCCGCCGGCCTTTATGTCCTGCTGTCCTGTGATTGTAGCTGGGATTATTGCCTGATCGTCAGCCCTGCTGTATCTGTTGTAAAAATAGGCGGGCGGCGTTTGCGGGTCTTCCTGTCCGTTCAGCCAGCCGGATGACAAAGACTTTATCGATCTTGTAGACATCTCGAATTGTTTTTAAATGGAATTTGCGATTGCCGTATATAAGCTCGGAACCTGGATCTTTTATCTCACGGGACAGGAACCTTACAAATGCCTGGCACACTGGACAAACCAGTTTATGCTTGGTTCCCGACTGGGTTATTGTCCCGTTGGCGGCCTCAAAGGAAGTCTGGCATTTTTTACAGATGATTGTTTCCGTGGCCACGGTCAGTGATGTTTTTTTAGTTATTGACATGTCAGTCTCCTTCGAGCATTATCGCCCTCTAGTTTTATTTTTAATACTGATGCCATCATATCCCCTGACCTGTCAATTCCTAATTTTTTCCGGGTTTTGTCAAGTCTGTTTCTGCGTCCTTTTTACCCCTCCAAAAGACCCGTTTCGGTAGCTCAGACGTCTAAAGAAGTTTCTTCTATATTATGCTGTTTAGCTCACGTTTTTTTGGGCTATCAATTCCTTATTCTGCTATCATATTAAAGCTTTTCGTAGATTTGGGGTCTAATTTTGGCCTTTTTTGGCTGAAACTGTCAATTTGTCAAAGGTTTTTGTGTTGTTTCGGGTAGTTACCGAATATTGGTGAAAAAGATTTAGGTTGGGATATTTATTTTTAGGTGGAGGCGTTTCGTGTCCGTTTCTTTCCCTGGTGAGGAAAGGAATGGCCGACCGCCTCGCTGCAGTGGCTGGATATATCCTCGGTTTGATCTTGGTTTGCCTGGTTTACGGGTATGTTGAAGATCGGATTGGTGTTGTTTGAAAGTCTGATTGGCTATCAATTACGGGTTGAATACTCGGTTGTGGGTTAATGCCTGGACAATGCAAAACCACAATATCCGGTCTTGGCTTGATTACCATTTGCCCTTGTAAACCGAAACAATAGCCTGTCCTGCTTTGATGGTCCTCGCCTTTCTTCCCCTTCAAACCGGCTTAAAACCGTCTGCCTTGGCCTTGGGTTGCGGATTTGTTGCAAGGGTTAGGACGAAGCAGACCGCCACTGCGGGCCGTCCGATCACACCCGCCGCCCAAATCCTTGGTTTGGCAGGGTAAATATTCGGTTTTGCCTTTATTTACCATACGTTAACCGAATAAATACTCGGTTGGGTTTTGCCTCGATTACCATACACCTACGGGCACACTATTCGGTCCTGGCTGGTGTTCGTCCTGCCTTTTGCCTTCCCCGCCCGCCTTTAAAACCTGACAGATACTCGGTTGTTTGCCTTGATTGCCATCCATGGCGCTTGATAAACCGCCTTTCTGGCTTGGTGGCAGCGCTGTGAAGGGGTCGCCCATGGTCAGGGTGGCACTGCAACCCGCTGCCATAAGGGGGTGGCCGGATCAATCCTCGGTCGTCCTGGTCCTGGGCGAGTAGTCTGGATTATTGGTGTAAATAGCTTATTTAACTTGATAAATACCGCATTTAAAAGGTTGGGCTTTCCTTACTCACATGGCATGTTGCCCCAGAGTGCGCGGCGCACTTTTGCCTGATATTGCCGGTTGGGCAGGGAAAAGGCCAGTACGGAAACCAGGCGTATCCGACAAATCGGTACTTTCGGTTTTTTATATACTATGCAAAAGTACCGTTTTTAGTTGAAACTCGAAAATCGGTACTTTTAATACGTTATATATTATTCAAAGTACGGATTTTTATCGAAACTCGAAAATCGGTACTTTCGCTACCATATATATTACCAAAAGTACCAAAAAACGTTGAAAGCGTGAAATCGGTACTTTCAGTACATGAAATGTTTGACCTGATAGGAAACGTTATATTTTTACACACTATACACGCCTTTGGTTTTGTCGTAAGTCGGGCCTTGGTTTCGGTAGATCGGGCCGTCAGTCGATCTTGACGTTGCTTTAAGGGGTTTTGCCAAGGCATGGCGGGTATTGCCGGTATACGGGGCGGCACGGTGCCGCCGGTCTTGTGCCTTTCATAAACCTTTTTGTGGGCTTTAAACCGGCTCCTGGTTGGTTCTTATAGCGCGGAGATAGTGGTATGTAATGGGATGGCAGCGCGTCTTTACGGAGTGCGCGTCGCACCATGGAGTCCAGAAGGGTTATTGCCTTACAGAATAACGACAAACACCATACTTTAGACCCTTCTCGTTTCCATGATTTTGGCCTATTTTAAGCACAAAAAAGCGCCCAATCTTTCGACAGGCGCTCTTTTAAAATATAAACTCTCTTCGCAGGATACGGCAGTTAGATGGCCTTCCCGGTAAACCCGGAAAAATACCCAGATTTGAACAGCCCCTGCGCTCCAGCATGGTAAGCCCGCCCGGCAGCTTTGTCGTCACGGCCCTTCTTCCAGCCAGAGACGAATTCCGGGGCTTTCAGGGTGCGGCCTGCCGTGCGGATCGCGGTAGAGACCAGTTTGTGCTTTAAAAGGCCCCACGGCATATGCGCCGCTTTTGCCATTATCTTGATCTCGGCGTCCGAGGGGATCTCGTTGCCGTATGCCTTCGTAAATTCTTTAATGGTTGCCTCATTGGCTAAAAATTCCGACTGTCGCGCCATGTTGTCGCCCTCCTGGATTGCATTATGTTAAAATAATATCACAAACCTTTTGTTTTGTCAAGCGTAAAATGCTGGCAGATCAGCATGTTACGAGTTTTTGGGGGTTTTAGCACCACCGACGACTTTCCGCAGTATGCCTTACCACGCCGTCGAACTCCCGCCTTAAACAACCCGGTTTGCACTCCACGCCTCAGCTTTCAGGGTGGGCAACGCCCGCGCATTTTCGCTCACCGCAAGGGGGCGAAAAAACCAGGTTCTGACGCCTGTATCTACTTTTCGCACAGCGGGGAGAGAAAATGCGCGGGCGTAAAACGGATCGGAATTACAAATTGGGCCGGGGGCTTTCCCCAGACAGAGCCGTCCGGGTCGCGCCGCGTGCCGAGGAGGTCCCGCAACGTGGCGGGAGAGCTGATTTTGGGGATTTTCGTGTTCCGGTACAGAAAAATCCCCGCCAGGTTGGTCAATATGTCGCAATTGCTTCCAGATCAAAAAAGCCCCGGAGGATTAACACCCCGGAGCCTTCTGCTTTTCCGTCTTTCTTCTTACCGCACAACACTTAATCCGGCTTTCATAAACTAAAAACGAGACTACTCAAAACAGCCATATTCCAAAACGAGACGACTTACCGCTCCATTACATAAACCCCAAACTGGACACCAGGCCCGCACCATTGGACACCTTCTCCTGCAGCCTACGCAATCTCTCCTGCTCCACAAATGCCTCAAAATCAGCATCAGAAAACCTTTCAACCGCCACCGCAGCCTCCGCTACCGGCTCACCCAGCATGGCAGCCTTTGCGTCACGACGCGCCCGAAACGCCTTTAGATCCTTGGCAACCTTATCCCGGATTTTGTGGATATCGCAAAAAAAGTGGTAATAGCGCAATTCATCCTTGCTTGCCTTTTCCCAGATGTCGCGGTGCCGTTCCTTCGCCATCGTTTTAACGCCTTTGACGTTGCCGGTTTTGGGAGCTGGGATTAGTGGTAGCTGCTCGTTTTTCTTCTGCAGTTGCCCGTATTTTTTCATTTCCCGGCGGAATTCCATGTAGCCTACGTCTGATAACCCGTTCGTCGCTTTGCGGCCCCGGATTAAACCGTTTGCCTTTTCGTCTTCCAGCGGTTCTTCCGTACAACTGGCCTGCCATCTTTTGACCGCCGTGTCATCTTCGAGTTCTTCCCCTTTTCTTGGCGTCGGCTCGGTTGTTGTCTGGAAGTAGCTGATCATTTTGCAAACAACCTTATCCAGCCCCGCCTTGCGTTCTTCTTCTTCCTGGAGTTCGATCTTGCCGCCCTTAATGACTTTTTTCAGGGGCACCTTTTCCCCTTTTTGCTTTGCAGTCGCTACCCTTTCGCTTTCCAGCCGCGCCTCTTTGATCTGTTTGTACATATAGCGATTTATAGCGTTATAGTCAGCCGTGTCCACAAGTTCCTGTCTTTTTTCCGGGCGGATTTCCCGCACCATCAATCGGGTCAGTTCGGTATCGCCCAGCATCATGGCAAGGCCCCGTAGAAAATCTCTTTGATCCCAGCTGATTGTCCTATTGATAATCTTTTTCTTCAGCAACAGCCTGATCCATGTTTGCGAAATACCCAGCGCATCACCTGCGACACTGGCATAAGCGTCATCTTGAATATCAACATACTCTCTCGCGTTCTTTTTCATAAATCACCCTCTTTTTTCTTTCATTTTCAAATCCTACAGCCACCATAACTCTCTATAATATCAACAGTCAATGGTTTATTTCATACTTACAGAATAAAAAAACCTCCCGGTTTATCCAGAAGGTCTTTTGTTATATTCTTACTTGCTTTTCGACAAATCAGCTACCCTTCTCGTTTACCTCTTTTTTTTCAGTTCCTTTATTGCCGCCGCTTTTTGTGCCGGATTTTTTATGGCATTGATTTTCGCCGCGTTCGCTTTCAATATCGAGCTTTGGCTGCCGGCGGCAATTCCTGCTCTGTTTTTGGTGATCCTTACGTGCAAATCAAAAAGCGCCTGGCTGGCGTCTGAGAGCGTCAAAAGATCCCTGCCCGCCTCATATCCAGCGTAAGCAATAATCTCGTCATAATGGGCCTCCTGGTCAACGTCAGGGGCCTTTTTGGTCGTCCAGTCGGTCTTCACCCGTATCACAACCCCGGCCATCCCGTCCTGGTATCCCATCCAAAACTTCCGGTATTTTACCGGCCCCTTGGAGGACAGTATCTCCACGGGGTTCTGCTCCACTGGCGCAACTGCTACAGGTTCGACAGGCTCCGGCATAGCCATGTCGATCAGCATATCTTGCAGGATAATTATGGCGTCCGGTACTGAATAGTTTTCAAACCCGGCTTTGTATCCCTTACCCTTAAGCCAGCGCTCGGTTCGTTCCTGTTCTGTCGTTGGCTCAAACTTGTTAAATTCCGGGCGGCTCGCCCAATGCAAACAGCGGTGATTTGTATTATGCCAGGTTTCGTTTCGATCCGTCTCCAGCGTCTGCTGTCGGCCCAGGGCGTAATATTTCCAAAAGTCGGAAGAAGCACCCTTGAATTGGTGAATTAAAAAACAGGCCACCGCTTGGCGAATATCCAGCCCGTTTTCTTGCCGGTTTTCGATCAGATGCTCTACTGTCGCTGTTAAAATCTTATCCGCTTGTCGTTGCATGTCCGTCTCCCTGGCGAAAACCTAATATCCTGTTGAGTTTTTCCTGAATATTTATTTTTCTTATTAGTACCTGTAATCATTACTAAATACATAATAACCAGTCTTCTGGATAGTGTCAAGACAAATGTCTGCTAACTACTGGAAATAGATCAGTTTTTCGGTAATTATATCTTCGGAAGGTCTTTGGCTTGGTCTTGGGTTAATTCTTCTACAATCACTTCGATCCCGAGATGACCGCAGTGTAGAGAGATATACGTCGCCTTGCGGAGAGGGTAAGATTTTACCCTTTCACTCTGCGCCGCAGTGCCGAGCCGTCGCCCGTAGAGTGAAAGCCCGAGCAACATCGCGGCCCCGGATAATATGCATGTCCGCGTTTCGGGCGAGGTAACCCATGGCGTCACGTTGAATAGCCCGCCGATGATCACAGTCGCAGCGTAAGTCGTCCACGCCATCACTCTTAACCTTTTTTCTTTCCGCTCTATGTTCGCCCGCTGTGCGGCGACACAGGCGCTTTCGACAATATCGAACATGCACGAGATATGGTAAATCAATTCGGGGACTTCGTGTCTGGCTGCGCGAGTTTTTATAAGTTGATTTATTAGATCGTATTCGGTATGCGCCACGACAACGGCCTCTATGCGATCCTGATCGATGCCACGCATCCACGCATA
>Ga0209123_1003973_pt1 | contig 10563 bp, 7 predicted proteins | sample BarGraIncu00431A_FD_184500 | JGI IMG/M metagenome (GOLD analysis project Ga0209123, IMG submission 184500) | Arctic peat soil microbial communities from Barrow, Alaska, USA - Barrow Graham LP Incubations 004-31A (SPAdes) (version 2) | ecosystem: Environmental > Terrestrial > Soil > Wetlands >...
TCTTGTCAAACCAAGGCTGCCTAAGAATAAACCCATTTCAAAAATAACATTATCTCGGGGAATACTTCTGGCTTTTAATCTGATAAGTGCTAAGTCATCACTTGTTGCAATAAGGATTCCATAATCAAATCTTCTTGAAGCTTTGACCAAGTTTTCTAATGTACTCTTGTTTAAAGTGAATATCCCACCTTCATTCCACACTTCACATTCTAACCAGTCTCCACATTCTTTAGTAATTATTTCTTTTACCAGGTTTGCGTAAAATAAACCCTCTTTTGATGAACCGATAAATAGTTTTCTTTTCATAGTATCAAGATTTTAATAAGATTGTATTAATATGATTAAGTACTTGACTTGTTCCAAGTCTTGATATATCATAATAAATTTTATTATGACAATTTTTATATTTCAGACCGCTACCACAGAAACACTGTTTGTTCCGATCCATTTTGATAATTGTACCTGAACTTACCCTTTCTACATCTTCCCGCCATTTTGAACTATCAGTTGTTTTGAAGAAATTAGTGTAGAATTCAATAAATCCATCTTTGCCATGACTATATTCGCCGTTCAGATATTTCCCATTTTGTGAATAATAAATTTGATTTGCAAAATAAGGAATCGCATATTCCTCAATGTAGGAAAGAACAGAAATACCATCCATGCATTTTGATATTTCATCGGGTAGTACTGTAATACAGCAAATACCGTCAGAATATTTATGCCTATCTGCAATGTTCGGGATAGCCTCTCCAACTTCATAAAGAATTGGAAACCGATATGGAAATTCCATTCTGTATTTTATTTCTATCGAGAAACTCCCAACTACTGCATTGGATGCATCTTTAATATCCAGAATACCTTTTAATGCCATAACACCATCTAACTCTGTAATCATTAAGTTTGGAAACTTTTTGATTACAGAGTCTAATTGATTACAAAATAGTTTATAGCTTTCTGTAGTCATAGTATGGCTTAGCTGCACCAATAACAGCTCCTAATGAGTTTGTATTAATTGCTTTTTCGTCTTCATCTTTCCCGTACGGGAAATATTTATCACCAAAATGTTTTTGCCAAAGTTTACTAGCCTTCAATTGGTTCTTTTCATCGTCTACTGCCTTTTTTGCATCAGTGATAAAGTCTGTCAGATTATTCATGAAATTTTCCTTTCTGGTCGGTTCGTAGTCTGCAAACAGATCATCTTTGGGAGTAGTTGGCATAACACATTTGAAATTTGCTTTCAGTTTTCTTTCAATTTCAATCAGTAAGAATTTAAAAGCAACATCATCTCTGTCATTCGACATGAAGTTATTCGTGGCCAGTACGCTCATTGCCAAACCACTGGGCATTTTTTGTCTTTTGAAATCGCACCAAGCTTTTAAGTATTTAACCATCCGAACTAATTGGCCATTTGAATCTTTTTGTTGATTAAAATAGTCGTAAAATTCTTTGGGGTCATCTTCCTGCCATTCTCCGTCTTTCACAGCCAGACCAGGATGATCATCAGCATTCTTATCGTAAATGAATACTGGTAGATCGATATTATAGCCGGCTTTATAGTCAACTGTAATACACTTTTTTCTGTGTGAGGGTGTAGAGTCTGTAGTACCGTCTACAGCTTCTTTAACCCATCGTTGCAATGTTGTACAAGATACATTGTCCGGATTCTTTTTAAAATATACACCATCATCTAAATCACAGGTGTCATCTTTTGTCCGGATTTGTGTATTCATTTTGTACGAACCCTGCATATAAAATGTTGGGGTATAGCCAGGATGTTTGTCAGCGAAATGGTTTTTGATTTTCGTTCTGAGATTATCCTTTGAAGTAATCAAACTGTCATTTTTTGTTTTGGTAATACTCAAATTACCATTGAATTGAATGAAAAGATTATTGCAATTTGCCATGTTTCTATGGTTTTAGCGTTAATTATTAATTTAATTTGAAGGGTTTTTAATGAGATCCCTTCAAACTCCCTTCTACTTATCTCTTTCCATCCGAAGTATTCGGTGTGGAGCGATAATGAGTAGGTACTTTTGTGCCATCATCTTTTGTGTAAGGATGAACATACACCTTCTTTTTACCAGCGTCAGTTTGTGCCATATTTTTAAGGTTTATACATTCGGATTGTCCAGACGAATATGCTCTGACTGACGAAGCATTAGGATATAGCTTTGGCTGTGCAATTTTGGCACAGAATTTTTTATATGATAATGCTAACTACTTTCCGGCGAGTACAGCTGCCGGGTGAGGGGTATCGAGAGGTTATTGTGTAATAAAATAAATAGTACTACTTTTGCAACCCGAAAACAGTATCAACAGAGTCTAGAATGTTGATTGTCCAATCTCACCAGATGGACTTATAACGAGGAAGTGTTGACGCATTTCCTCGTTTTTAATTTTACAACTTTTATGCCATTGATATATTTATTGTATTTTGTTTACTAAACGTTTTTCTTTACATATAAGCATACTAAAATATTGTCATGTTGTCACAAAAAATGATATATTATGAATTTAGTTGTTTTTTATCTGCCAAAATTTCACTTTGTTGTAATGATTACAAAGTCGATTAATTACCAGTTAGATATCAAATCATATTACAAAGAAAAGCCATAAGTATGCATTCTATCTGCACACTTATGGCTTTTGTTGATATTAATTTCGTTAGTTTATTTGAGAGCTGTTGAATTTACAGAATACCCCTCACACGATTATCATAAATCTCATTGAACCACATTCTTTTGAAAATGGTATTGGCTCTGTCATCGGTAAGTTTGTTATACAGTTCTAATTTATTATTGATAAAGTTTAGCAACTCATTGTCAATTTCCTCATTAAACTTATCCTGAATATTGTCTTTGGTGTTATTCGTATTGAAGAAACTCATTAGTTCTTCGTTTGAATACAATTTATCCTTCATACGGTAAAGTTCAACTTTATCTTCGTTAGTCAGATCAATCCCATAGGTATCATTCAGCGTTTTAATGATATTACTCAGAAAATCAATTTCTTCCAATGTTAGATGTGAGTCTGAAGGACTGAGGCCTTTTTCATTTGCATTTCCGCTTTCTAACTTTAGTGATCGAGTATATTGATATTGAACTTTATAACTATCTAATTCAACAGATGACAGAACATCATAAGGAAGTTCCTCTATTTCGTATGGAAGTTTTTTATACAAAGCAACCAGAAATACATGCCACTTTTCTAGTTCAACATCTTTGAATGTGATGATTTGACTCAGGAACTTGTATAAATTGGTGAATGATTTTATATCTTTTCTGAACAAATCCAATTGCTCATTGTCTAATTTTGCTTTAGCTACTGCACAAACCCTGTCTAGTATTCCGTTTACTTCTTCTTTGTTATTATTATCCCTGAAGAATATTTCTGCAAAAGCATCGGTATCGTCCTTTGTAAATACATCAAACGAACGTATTTTGCTCTTTACATCATACAAGCTGTTAGGATCGGTTTCATCCTCTTCAAGCATAAAGTTTTTGCCATAGAAATGCTGAAAGTCCATCTGAACGGCTTCCGGGTCGTTGACGAAATCAAGTATCATCGTACTTTCTTTCCCTTTTTTAGTACGGTTTAGCCTGCTCAGTGTTTGAACGGTACTTGTTCCACCCAGTTTTTTATCTACAAACATTGTATGTAACAAAGGTTCATCAAATCCGGTCTGAAATTTATTGGCAACAATCAAAAACCTGTATTGAGGTAATTTCAGCGCTTCGGGAATAGAGAACTTTCCACTGAGACTATTCATGGATGCTTCAGTATAGTCTTCACCCGTTTCGGCATCTTTTACGCTTCCTGAAAATGCAACAAGAGCGCCATACGGCAATCGCATTTCACGCATTATGTCATCAAACTTGCGTTTAAATCTTACTGCATGCAATCGAGAACGGGTTACGAGCATGGCTCGTGCCTTACCCTGAATCTCTTTACTGGTTTGAGCTACAAAATGCTCTATAATAATCCGCGCTTTACGCTCTATAGCGGCATCCTGAAGATCTACGAAGTTACTCAACAAACGAACGGTTTTCTTTTTCTCGTACTCTTCGTCGGGTATATCTGCCTTTTTGATAAGTTTATAATACCGTTTAAAGGACATGTAATTGTCCATCACATCCAAAATAAAACCCTCTTTGATGGCATCTTCCATTGAGTAATCATCAAATGGGTCATTACTTCCATTCACACGTTCACAAAATAACTGAATAGTTTTAGGCTTTGGTGTAGCAGTAAAAGCAAAAAATGAAATATTCTTTTTAAGCCCTTTTTTTTCAATTTCAGTTGCTACTATTTTATCAATATCTTCTTCTTCCTCTACTTCTTTATCAAAGACTTCTGCTTCGCTTAGCGACAGAGCTTTGCGCATGTGACGAGCTGCATCGCCCGATTGTGAACTATGTGCTTCGTCGATAATTACCGCATAATTTCTATCCGGAAACATGGAGATGGTTTCTGAAATAACCGGAAACTTCTGTAGTGTTGAAACAATAATTCGCTTTCGCGATTCAATGGCTTTTTTTAAATCCTGTGCGCTACATTTATCGTCGATGTAAGCAACTTCTCCAGGAGTTAAATCAAACTGGCGAAGATTGGCTTGCAATTGATTATCGAGTACTTTACGGTCGGTAACAACCAGCACGCTATCATATAAGGCTTTTTCATCTGTGTAGTGCCGATACAAACTTGAAAGACGAAATGCAAGCCAGGTAATAGTATTACTTTTACCCGAACCAGCTGAATGCTGAATCAAATACCGTTTACCTGCACCATTTTCTTTTACGTCATTTACAATCTTATGTACAGCACGGCGTTGGTGGTAACGTGGAAATATTAAAGCTGTAGTTGGTTTAGCCACCAGTTTTCGCGTTTTTTCATTGAATTCGAGCTCCTCGCTGGTCTGAAGGCTAATGTAGTTTTGTATCAAATCCAATATCGATTCCCTACGCAATACATCTTCCCATAAATAAGCCGTTTTATACCCTTTGTTGGTCAGTTTTTCATTAGCATAACAAACATTGAATGGGAAAAACCGTGTTTTCCTACCATCCAGCCGGGTGGTCATAAATACCTGTTCGGTGCCGACAGCAAAGTGAACCAGACAACGCTTGAATTCCAATAATTTTTCTCCATCAATAGGCCTGTCTTCCATGTACTGTTTAATGGCATTGTGATGAGTTTGTCCGGTGAGTGTGTTTTTTAGCTCAATGGTTATGATAGGTAATCCATTGAGAAAGATTACCATGTCTATGCTATTATTGTTTTTGTTTGAATACTTGAGTTGGCGAACAATAGCCAACCGGTTTTGAGCATACCAAACTTCATGTTCGGGACTCTTATTATTGACAGGCTGGAAGTAAACCATCCTAAAGCGAGCTCCATAACCGGCATCAAATTCAGTATTGCGTAATACCGATAGAGTACCTTGTTTTAGTTCAGTTTCTAAACGGTCCAACAACGATTTTTCTGCTTTGCTTTCGCTGCCCAATGCATCCAGTAGTTTATCATATTCTGTTGGTTGTGTAGTACGCAAAAATGCGATAAGCTCTGAAGGAATCAGACAACGATCTTTGTCGTATTCCGTTGGAAGTACTGTATGATATTCAGCATCATGAAGTAAGTTGTGTTTTATGCCGTATTCCGATTGTGGGTCAGATACTAAAAACTTTTCGATATGGTCTTCCAGATGATATTCTTTTATTCCGTCTGCCATTGTCAATTATTCTTTTGATTCATTATTTATAATTTCCCAATAACCTTCTTTGTCGCTTCCGACACGTTTTATTTCTCCTTTTTCTTTTAATCTTGCCATCTGTTTTTCAACAGCTCTCGAACTTAGTTCCATTCTTTTTGCCATTTCGGATATGGTAATATTTGGATTTTCAATGATCATTTCAATAATCTTCACCGAACTCTTCACCGAACTTTTCACCGAACTTTTTTCGGGACGTTGGAGTAATACGGTAAAAATACCGGCAGTTTTGAAAACGGGTAATGGAAGACCTGCATCAGTCATCAATTGTTTCATTCTGGCAACTCCAGACCCCACTTGCTCTACTAAATGCATTCTTGCAAATAATCCAAAAATCAGCGGATTTCGGGAGTGGCTTCTTCTGCCAAATTCCGCTTGAGGAATGGCGCTCACCAATCCTCCCGGATTAGAAATTTCGATTCTATCATCGAAAAGTTCCACCATACAGACACCACCCTTGTCGTAATAATCGCGGTGGGACAGGGCATTGATAATAGCTTCTTTAAAAACTGTTTCGGGGATTTCCCATATTTCTTTACGTGGAGCTGAACCCTGACCTTCGATATCGTAAGCCACATTTAATTTGGAATGCAGCCAATCCATCGATTGGCGGAACTGCACATGCAGATTACCACCAAAAGGTTTATCGTCGGTAATAAAACGCTTGTCAGTTCCCTGATAAGCTACACAACGAATGATTGCTGTATCGATAATTGCCTCCGGCTCTTTGCCGAAAAACAACACAGCACCATTTTTAAATTCGGAAGTGTTGTTCTGTAGTTTCAGGTTGCTGAAAATTTGTTTGTCCGAAACCGAAGCGCCTAACCTTGCTTCAGTTTTGAATAGTTGCAAGAACTCATTATCCACCATACTATAAGGATTGAATTCAGGGCACGAAACTTCATCGAAATAGATTTTATCGGCTTGCTGGAAAAAATCGCGCATTTGCTCGGCAGTAGTCAGTTTTTGAGAATTGGGACCAATGCGCACATAAATAGCGCCCGAAAGTACATAGGGTTTATTCTCTCCAGAGGGTACTTCGATAACACCTATGTTTTTGCCATCCACTTCTACAAAAGACAAACTACAAGATAATTGTGGAGTAATATCACTCAAACTATTTTGAATAGCTGAGCGTTTGGCATTATCAATGGTTACTCCCACGATTTGATTCTGATCATTCACCCCGATAAGCAGAACTCCTCCGGCAGCATTGGCAAATGCACATACTTCTTCGGTAAGTTCTTTTACTTTTGAAGGTACCGACACTTTGAATTCGGCATTGTACCCTTCGCCTGAAGTAACCAATAGTTTAATATCATCCGCAGCCAACATATTGTTAATTGTTTTTGGGTTTCCACTCTCTCACATCCACTTTGCCGGTTACAACTTCAGAAATAACAGCTGTTTTGTATTCCTTAAGCTTCTGAATTTGTATTTGTATCTCTGAAATTGTTTGTTCTATTTTGGTGTTACGAGATTCAATAAATTCAACAATTTCAGATTGTTCCTCAATAGAGGTTTGTAATATAGGTAATTGTTTTATTAGTTCCTGGCTAATGTTTGGCTGACCGCCACCATAAGCCAAAGAAATTATATGTTCGCGTGATGAATATAAATAATAAAACAAATATTTTTGAGTAATACTCTTTGAATTCGAAAGCACACAACAGGCTTGATTTGTAGTTGTTTCAATTTCGAGCAAGCCTAATTTTCCAATAGTTGCACCATAAAGTGCTATAACAACGCTACCTTTCGGATATAACTTCAAAGTTGAAAACTCTTTTGTAGCTACAGAAGTAATACGTTTGTTTGTTTTAATGATTACCCCATCGTTTAAATCTCCGGTATTCAGCCAATTGATATCCCCATTCTCATAGTATTTGCTACTACCCGAAGTTGGTGTAGTGCCACTACCAATTTCATTAAAAGCACGATTTATTTTGGTCACCTTCCAATGCTTCGGTATCATCCCCAACCACTCAATACCACTATCACGCATTGGAGCATTCGGGTTAAGACCTTTGGTTACCACCTCGTTGATAAGTGCTTTGCGCTTTTCTTGAAGTTTGGTAATAAGAGATTCTTTTTCTGTGATTAATTGATCTATAATGGAGGTTTGAAGATTCAAAAATATTGATATATTAATTTGTTCAGTCAATGGAGGGAGTGGACACTGTATTCCTCCAACTAATTCTAAATTCAATCCATCTCTTGATTCAGAGCCAGCTAAACCTCTAATTCTCTCATAATTACTTTCTAACCAGTAATAAATAAATTCATTATTACACTTTTGAGAATTAGGTATAATTGCAGCCATAGATTGATTGCAAGTAGCATCGATTTCTAAAATAGCAACAATACCTTTGGTTTTTCCTTGCCCTGCTAGTGCCATAACAAGAGAACCTTTAGGCACCCATTTTGTACTACTATATTTAAGTGCTTCTTCTGTTATATAATTTGAAGCAGATGTAATTCTTTTCTGATTTACAGTGCCTGAATTCAACCATGGTATGTTACCGTTTTTCCAATAACTTTCTATCGTAGTACTTGGGGTTCCACCTGCATAAATGGTTGAGAACCATTTAAGCTTCCCAAATGTCCAATGTTCCGGAATTTCTCCCAACCATTCTACGCCCGAATCTTTGTATTTTTCGTATTGTTTCATCGGGTTATTCTCCAAAAAGTTCGTTGATAAGCGTGCGGATGCGTTGTTCGCTTTCCATTATCTCTGTGCGTATCTCGGTTGACGAACGTAAAGACTGGTATTGGTAAAAGTATTTGGTAAAGTTTATCTCATACCCAATGCGGGTTTTCGAGAAATCAATCCATGCTTCAGGGTCGATATGAGGTAAAACCTCATTATCGAAATAATCTTTCACATCAGCATCTAAGGGTACGTTTTCGGTGTCCCTTTTTTTTCCATCGGCTTGTTTCTCGCCTTTTTTAAGTGCTATTTTTCCAGCTTCGGTGCGCAATGGTTGCTCTATGGTGAGTTGGTAAAAGCCAAAATGCTGGTTTGAAAATATCTTACAGTATTCACCTTCAGTGAAGTTGGTATACATATCCAGAATAGCAGTGACATGTTCCGGCTTGATGTCGTTGCGTTTATTCCCCAGACTTTTAGCAGCCTGTTTGCAAAAGTCAACCGCATTTATCAGCTGTACTTTTCCTTTGCGTTGGGCACTTTTTTTATTCGTCAAGAACCAGATAAAGGTATTGATGCCTGTGTTGTAAAACAAATCCTTGGGCAAGGCTACGATACATTCCAGCCAATCGTTTTCGATAATCCATTTACGGATATCGCTTTCGCCACTTCCTGCACCTCCGGTAAACAAGGGAGAACCGTTGGTAACTACGCCAATACGGCTTCCGTCGGGTTCCATTTTCGAAATCATGTGTTGCAAAAACAACAGCTGTCCGTCACTGCTACGGGGTGTACCAGCTGTAAATCGCCCGTTGGGATTGAGTGATTCGTTGATAATAAAATCCTGATCTTTTTTCCAGGTTACTCCATAAGGTGGATTGGCCATCATGTAATGGAATCGTTTTCCTTCGAAACGGTCTTCTGAAAACGAATTACCATGCCGGATATTGCCAGCATCTTCACCCGTAATCAGTGCTTCACTTTTGGCAATGGCGTACGATTGTTCGTTCAACTCCTGTCCGTAGGTGTTGATAGTCGGTGTGTTTTTGCTATCCTTACAAAGTGATTCGATAATAAATTTCTTACCCAAATTTACCATACCGCCCGTTCCGCAGGTTGGATCGAAAATGGTGCGAATTATACCACTCTTGCTCAACTGATCTTTGTCGGGTGTAAACATAATGGCACTCATCAACTGAATCACATCACGAGGCGTGAAATGTTCACCAGCGGTCTCATTACTCTGCTCATTTGATATACGGATTAACTCTTCAAACACATATCCCATATCATGGTTGTCCAGTTTATTTGTATTCAAATCGAGACGGCAAGCTGCATCAATCATTTCGTACAGCAGCTTGTTTTTAATCAGGCGTGCTATTATTTTCTCGAACTGAAAGTTGCCCAATATACTCCTTACGTCAGCGTTAAAGCCGTTCAGGTAATTGTTGAAGTTAATGTCGATATTGCGCGGGTCATCTTTCAATGACGTAAGCGTATGTTTGGAAATGTTGTAGAATTTCAAGTTTCCCGCTGCTTTTCGCAAAATAGGATCTAACTTCTCAGCCGATAATTTTTCGGAGAATTGCTTAAAGGCATCTTTCACCTTATCGTTTACCGGTTCCAATATACAATCAAGTCGACGTATCACAACAAAAGGCAAGACCACATCACCAATTTCATTCTTTCTGAATGCATCTCTCAGCACATCATCGGTAATCTGCCATATAAATCCTACGTCTGGTTTCTTTGTTGTTTCCATTTGTCTGTTATGCGATTTCGCTTTGTTTTCTAATTACTCTGCAAAGGTAAAATATATTTGTGCAATTGAAGTGCACAGGTTATTGAAAGTTCAAATAATTGCTTACTCTATCACCAAAACATTGAACCGGATTGTCAGCAATTGATTGATATTCGGACAATAAACCTATTGATATTTGGTTATTGTGTTTTATTGCATGACTTTTAACTTCAGCTGTTACATCACCTTTTATACCATTATTTTTCACATGAAAACAGCTACCATTCTTTATCCTAAAGTAATTAGAAATCATATTCCTGTCGTGAGTTTTACGTGTTGTTAAGATTGTAACGGTAGATTTAACGTTTCCACTTAAACCTCTGATTATTCCTTTGATTTTTTGTT
>Ga0209123_1003974_pt1 | contig 10562 bp, 8 predicted proteins | sample BarGraIncu00431A_FD_184500 | JGI IMG/M metagenome (GOLD analysis project Ga0209123, IMG submission 184500) | Arctic peat soil microbial communities from Barrow, Alaska, USA - Barrow Graham LP Incubations 004-31A (SPAdes) (version 2) | ecosystem: Environmental > Terrestrial > Soil > Wetlands >...
CCTGCACAGGCACTGGTGAAATGTTCATACGCATCGCAGCGGCCTACGACATCTGTGCGCGCATGGCCTACGCCGGTCAGTCGCTGGACGCGGCGGCCCAGGAGGTGGTCATGAACGTGCTGCCCACCCTCGGCGGCCGAGGCGGCCTGATTGCAGTAGACGCTCAGGGTAACCTGAGCCTTCCTTTCAACACCGAAGGCATGTACCGCGGCTACGCCCGCGTTGGCGCCACTCCCTGGACAGCGATCTTTCGCTGAGGTGAGCAGACCACTCCTTTGCTCGATCCAGTTTTTCATGACACCTACCCCAAGCGCGACCCGATGAAATCTTCCTTGGCTGAGGCTGCGAAATCAACTGTTTTGCCGTTGCAGGCAATGCCGGGCAATCGAGTACTGGCCGTCGACAACCTGTCGGTGCGGTTTACCACCTCTGAACGTACGGTTGACGCGGTGTGCGGGCTATCGTTTCACGTTGACCAGCGCGAAACCCTGGCCATTGTGGGTGAATCAGGCTCGGGCAAATCAGTCACTTCGCTGACATTGATGCGACTGGTCGAACATGGCGGCGGGCGCATCATCAACGGCAGCATGATGTTACGGCGCCGCAGCGGCGAAGTGCTTGACCTGGCGCAGGCGCGCAACGCCACGCTGCGCAGTATCCGCGGTGCCGACATTGCAATGATTTTCCAGGAGCCGATGACCTCGCTCAACCCGGTATTCACAGCCGGTGAGCAGATTGCGGAATCCATTCGGGTGCACCAGGGAAAAAGCGCCTCGGCAGCAAAGGCCGAGGCATTGCGCATGCTGGAGTTGGTGCGTATTCCGGAAGCGCGCAACGTGCTGGATCGCTACCCGCACCAGCTCTCGGGCGGCATGCGTCAGCGCGTCATGATTGCCATGGCGCTGTCATGCAAGCCCTCGCTGCTGATTGCAGATGAGCCAACCACTGCCCTTGACGTGACGATCCAGGCGCAAATTTTGCAGCTGATTCGGGCCCTGCAAGAAGAGATGCACATGGGTGTTGTCTTCATTACGCACGACATGGGCGTGGTGGCCGAAGTGGCCGACCGTGTCCTGGTGATGTACCGCGGCAACAAAGTGGAAGAGGGCGCGTCAGAAGAGATTTTTGCGCACCCTCGCCATGCTTACACCCGCGCACTGCTGTCGGCCGTTCCCCGGCTGGGTGCCATGGCGGGTACCGAACTGCCGCTCAAATTTGAATTACTGCGCACCGAAGAAACCGACGCAGCGCCGAGCGAGCCAGCCCGGCAGCAAGACACCATAGAACCTGGCAGTGCACCGATTCTGCGGGTACAAGATCTGGTGACCCGATTTGATGTGCGAAGCGGATTTTTTGGCCGCGTTACGCGCCGGGTGCATGCGGTAGAAAAGGTCAGCTTTGACATTCGCCCGGGCGAGACGCTGGCGCTCGTCGGTGAATCGGGCTGCGGCAAATCCACCACCGGTCGATCCCTGTTGCGTCTGGTTGAAAGCCAGAGCGGCGTGATCGAGTTTGGCGGACAAAACATCCGCGACCTGCCCTCCAGTACGCTGCAGGCACTGCGGCGCAATATTCAATTCATCTTCCAGGATCCATTTGCCTCGCTGGACCCGCGCCTCACTGTCGGGTTTTCCATCATGGAGCCCTTGCTGGTGCACAAGATTGCCAAGGGCAGGCAAGCCCAGGAACGCGTCGACTGGCTGCTTGAAAAAGTCGGTTTACCGGCCGAGTTTGCCCAGCGCTATCCGCATGAATTCTCGGGCGGCCAGCGCCAGCGCGTCGCCATTGCGCGCGCGCTGGCGCTCAATCCCAAGGTGGTGATTGCCGATGAATCAGTGTCGGCGCTCGACGTCTCGATTCAAGCTCAGATCGTCAACCTGATGCTGGACCTGCAGCGCGAGCTGGGCATCGCCTTTCTCTTTATTTCGCACGACATGGCGGTGGTCGAGCGCATCAGCCACCGTGTGGCTGTGATGTTTCTGGGCCAGATTGTCGAAATTGGCCCGCGCCGCGCAATATTTGAAAACCCGCAACACGCCTATACCCGCAAGCTGATGGCCGCTGTCCCCGTGGCCGACCCGAGTCGCAGGCATCTGAGCCGCCAACTGATGTCGGATGAAATTCCAAGCCCGATTCGCGCCGTCGGTGACGAGCCCGTTGTACCACCGCTGATCGAAGTGGGCCCCGAACATTTCGTCGCCAGGCACCGTATTGCCGGTGCGTACTGAACGACCTCCACGATCTGTTTTCATTGTTTCCGTTGTGTTTGTTTTTTAACCTTAACTAGGAGTTCTGCCATGACAAAACCTATCAAACCGCTTCGCGCCAAGGCCTTGGCTGGCGGCCTGCTGACACTGCTGGCGTTGGCGTCTGCTGGCTCGGCCCTTGCCGCGAAGGATGTGGTGCTGGCCATTGGCGGACAACCTGAGACCCTGGATCCTTACAACACCAACACCACGCTAACCACAGCCGTCACCAAGTCCTTTTACCAGGGGCTTTTTGAATTTGACAAGGATCTGAAAATTCAGCCGGTACTGGCCGAAAGCTTCACTGTTTCCAAAGACGGTCTTGTCTACACCTTCAAGCTGCGTCAGGGCGTGAAGTTTCACGATGGCACCGATTTCAATGCCGAGGCGGTGAAGGTGACGCTGGATCGCGTGCTCAATTCCGAAAACAAACTCGCTCGTACCAACCAGTTCAACCGCATCGAAAAAGTGGAAGTCGAATCGCCCTTCAGCGTGCGCGTGACACTGAAGGAGCCTTTTGCGCCCTTTATCAATTCGCTGGCACATGCTTCTGCTGTGATGATTTCGCCCACTGCGCTTAAAAAATACGGCAGCAAAGACATCGCATTCAACCCTGTTGGCACCGGCCCATTTACCTTTGTTGAGTGGAAGCAGACTGACTTTGTGAAAGTCAAAAAATTTGACGGCTACTGGAAAAAGGGCTACCCCAAGGTCGATACGGTAACCTGGAAACCAGTGCTGGAAAACAGCACGCGCGCCGCGATGCTGCAGACCGGGGAAGCCGATTTTGCCTTCCCTCTACCCTATGAGCAGGCGGCAGAACTCAAAAAGAACGCCAAACTCGATCTGCTGACCGGCCCGTCCATCATTACCCGCTACATCAGCTTCAACATGCTGCAAAAGCCGTTTGACAATGTCAAGGTGCGCCAGGCGATCAATTACGCCATCAACAAGGAAGCGTTGGTGAAAGTGGCCTTCAGCGGCTACGCCTTCCCAGCTCAGGGCATCGTCCCGCAAGGCGTGAAATATGCGCACAAGATGGCACCGTGGCCGTATGACCCGAAGAAAGCGCGCGAGTTGCTGAAGGAAGCGGGCTACGCCAACGGTTTCGAGTCGGTGCTATGGGGCGCATACACCAACACCACGACGCAAAAAACGCTGCAGTTTGTGCAGCAGCAGCTCGCTCAGGTTGGCATCAAGATCACCGTGCTGGCGCTGGAGCCAGGCCAGCGCACCGACTGGGTGCAGGCAGCGCCGGACTCGAAAACGGCCAAGGTGAGAATGTATTACGCGGGCTGGTCAGCATCGACCGGTGAAGCCGACTGGGCACTGCGTCCCCTGCTGGCCACGGAATCTTGGCCACCGAAGTTGAACAACACCGCTTACTACAGCAACGACAAGGTAGATGCCGACATTGCGAACGCGCTGAAGTCCGTGGATGAGAAAGAAAAAACAGCGTTGTACCGCGATGCACAGGAGCAGATCATGAAAGATGCGCCTTGGGCACCCCTGGTGACGGAGCAGAACCTTTACGCCACCAGCAAGCGACTCTCGGGCGTATATGTCATGCCTGACGGCAGCATTCACTCCGAGGAAGTTGCCGTCAAGTAAGCCCCCTGTTGCCGCACGGGCAACGCTCCCGCGTGCGCTGGTATTCGCCGGCGCACGCCTTGACTGATCCGACCTGACTCTCCATGCTGAACTATTTCCTGAAAAGGCTGCTGGGCCTAACCCCAACGCTGCTGATTGTTGCAGTGCTGGTGTTTTTGTTCGTGCACATGCTGCCGGGTGACCCGGCGCGTCTGGCCGCCGGCCAGGACGCCGACCAGCAGACGGTGGAACTGGTTCGCCAAGAACTGGGCCTGGACCGCCCGTTGCCTGAGCAATTCGTGAGCTACTTCGCGCATGTCGTCAAAGCCGACTTTGGTACTTCCCTGCGCACGCGGCGACCGGTGTCCACCGAGATTGCCGAGCGCTTCATGCCGACACTGTTGCTGACGTTGTCCAGCATGGTCTGGGCGGTGATTTTTGGCATGACGATTGGCATCACCTCGGCGGTGTACCGCAACGAGTGGCCAGACCGATTGGGCATGACGATTGCTGTGTCGGGCATCTCTTTTCCCGCATTTGCACTTGGCATGTTGCTGATGCAGGTGTTCTCGGTGCAACTGGGCTGGTTCCCCACGGTGGGGGCCGATAGCTGGCGGCATTACATCCTGCCGTCCCTTACGTTGGGCGCAGCGGTGGCAGCGGTGATGGCCCGTTTTACCCGGGCGTCTTTTGTTGAAGTGATTCAGGAGGACTTCGTGCGCACGGCGCGGGCCAAGGGGCTGAAAGAGCGCACGGTGATTTTCAAGCATTGCCTGCGCAATGCCTTGATACCCGTGGTCACCATGATGGGACTTCAGTTCGGCTTTCTGCTGGGCGGCTCCATCGTGGTGGAGGCAGTTTTCAACTGGCCTGGACTGGGCCGCTTGCTGGTCGATGCGGTGACCATGCGCGACTACCCGGTCATTCAGGCGCTGGTGCTGCTGTTTTCCATGGAATTTATTTTGATCAACCTGGTTGTTGACGTGCTCTATGGCTTTATCAACCCCACCATTCGCTACAAGTGATCAGGCCATGACCCAAGCCCCTTCAAGCGCCGTCAGTCCGGCCCTGCCAGCAGCATCTACCGCTGTGCAGGGCGCACCAGTGCGCACACCGTGGACGGAATTCTGGCGCAAGTTCAGAAAGCAGCATGTTGCCGTGGCAGCGCTGGCACTTGTGCTGGTTCTGGTGTTGCTGGCCGTGTTTGCGCCGGCGATCGTCCCCTACGATGCGGAAAACTTTTTTGACTACGAAAAGCTCAACGACGGCCCCTCGTGGCAGCACTGGCTAGGTGTGGATCCGATGGGCCGCGACATTTTGAGCCGCATCCTGGTGGGTGCGCGCATATCGCTGGCCGCAGGGTTTCTATCGGTTGCAATTGGTGGCGCCATTGGCACCGCGCTCGGTCTGCTCGCAGGTTACTATGAAGGCTGGTGGGACCGCATTGTGATGCGTATTTCCGATGTGCTGTTTGCCTTCCCCGGAATTTTGCTGGCACTGGGCGTGGTCGCCATTCTTGGCAGCAGCATGGTCAATGTGGTGATCGCCGTGGCGGTGTTCAGCGTACCCGCGTTTGCGCGCCTGGTGCGTGGCAACACCCTGGTGCTCAAGCAAATGACTTATATCGAGGCGGTCCGCAGCATTGGTGCGTCAGACTGGACCATCATCATGCGGCACATTCTGCCGGGCACCATTTCATCCATCGTCGTGTACTTCACCATGCGATTGGGCACCTCCATCATTACGGCAGCCAGCCTGTCTTTTCTCGGCATGGGGGCTCAGCCGCCCACACCTGAATGGGGTGCCATGCTCAATGAAGCCCGCGCCGACATGGTGAATGCGCCGCACGTGGCGCTATTTCCCAGTTTGGCGATCTTTATGACGGTGCTGGCTTTCAACCTGTTGGGCGATGGCCTGCGCGATGCGCTGGATCCGAAAATTGATCGCGAGTAAGAAAGTGGTTTCATGATGCCTCGTCATTTGCTGCCCCACATAGGCAACCTGCCGCAGGGGCTGCGCAACGCCATCACCGATGTGGCCGGTGTGACCGTGGGCCATCACACGTTGGCTGCGCAGGAAGTGCAGACCGGTGTGACGGTGGTGCGCCCCCATGCTGGAGACCCGTTTCGCGACCGGGTGCCGGCGGCGGCGGCGGTGCTCAACGGTTTTGGCAAGAGTGTGGGTCTGCTGCAGATTGAAGAGCTTGGCGTGCTGGAGACTCCGATAGCCTTGACCAACACTTTCTCGGTGCCTGCCGTGGCAACGGCGCAAATACGCCAATGCATGGCGGCCAACCCGGAAACCGGCCGCAGCCTGCCCACGGTCAATCCGCTGGTCTTTGAATGCAACGATGGTTTCCTCAATGACATACAGCGCATGGCCATCACCGAACAGCATTACCTGCAGGCCTGCGCGCAGGCCGGCGTGGACGTTGAAGAAGGTTCGGTCGGCGCCGGGCGCGGCATGTCGAGCTTTGGGCTAAAGGGTGGCATTGGCACTGCGTCGCGCCGGGTACGGGTAATGGGTAACACTGAATACGTCGTTGGCGCACTGGTACTTGCCAACTACGGCCGACTGCCACAACTGGTTCTTGCGGGCCATGCGCTGGGACCGCAGCTGGCGACCCGGCTGGCCGCTTCGCAGAAGTCTTTGGCTGCAGAGCCCGAAAAAGGCTCCATCATTCTGCTGATAGCCACTGACACGCCGCTCGATGCCCGCCAGCTGCGCCGACTGGCACTGCGCGCTGGTGCCGGCTTGGCCCGCACTGGGTCGGTGTTCGGCCACGGCAGCGGCGACATTGCACTGGCTTTTTCCACCGCCTACACCGTGCCCCAGCAAATCAACAGGCCGATGCCGACGACGGCGATGCTGCATGATGGTTTGATTGATACCCTGTTTCAGGCCGTCTCCGACAGTACCGAACAAGCCATCATTCACGCCTTGTGGGGCGCTTGTGCCGTGACCGGCCGCGACGGTCACCACCGGATCGCGCTAGCCGATCTGCTGCACGACTGGCCTGCGTTTTCACCTTCGTTGACCCCTTTAGAGAGTCCTTCATGAAAGTCCTGATTTCCACCGATATCGAAGGCGTTGCCGGCGTTTACCATCCTGAACAGGTGCGCGCCGGCAACCCCGAGTATGAGCGTGCTCGCCTGCTGATGACTCACGAAGCCAACGCCGCCATTGCAGGCGCATTCGATGGGGGAGCCACCGAGGTGCTGGTCAACGATTCGCACGGGGGCTTTCGAAATATGCCGCCCGATTTGCTGGACCCGCGCGCCCAAGCCGTGCAGGGCAAGCCGCGCTACCTGGGCATGGTGGCAGGGGTCGACGAGGGCGTGGACGCCGTCTGCATGATCGGCTACCACTCGCGGGCGCAGGGCCGTGGCATTCTGGCGCACACCATCAACAGCTTTGCTTTCGCACGCGTGTACTTCAACGATCTCGAGCTTGGCGAAGCCGGCATTTATGGTGCCTTGGCCGGCGAGTATGGTGTGCCGGTGGTGATGGCCAGCGGCGACGATGTTTTCATCGAAGAACACCGGCCCGTGTTCCCACATGCCACCTTTGTGCAGACCAAGCGGGCAACCGGCCACACCAGTGGCGTCAGTCTCTCGCCCGCGCAGGCCTGCAGCGCCATCCGTGAAAGCGTGGCGGCAGCGCTGACGCGGCACAGCACGGCCCGCCCTTTCGTGCTGGCAGGACCCATTGCCGTTCGTATCCAGACCCAGACGCCAGCGCTGGCCGACCTGTTCTGCCAGTGGCCCACTCTGCGGCGGCTAGACGGAGACGAGGTCGGTTTTGATGCCCCCACGGTGGAGGCTGCCGTGCGCATGGTCAACAGCCTGTCGGCCATGTCGACCGTGCTGCGCTAAGTTCTGTATCTGCCTATCCCCCATATTTCATGTATGTCAGCCTCCCTTTATTTTTCGAGTCGGGCCGCCCCTTCAGCCGCACGTGAGTTGCCCACCCGCATCGTCGGTATCCTGGGCGGCATGGGACCTGCCGCGGGTGCCGATTTCGTGCGTCTTTTCGTGCAGGCCTGTAGCAACTGGATGCAGCAACACGGCCAGGCCGTGAACGATCAGGCGTTTCCCGAACACTGGCTGACGCAGGTGCCTGTGCCCGACCGCACACAAGCCTTGAGGACAGCCGACGATGCGCCTCTGGAGGTCATGGCCAGAGCGCTCGGCCGACTGGAAACTGTCGGCGTATGTGCTGTGGCGATGGTCTGCAACACCGCGCACAGTTGGCACGACGCGCTGCAGGCCCGCATTCCCCTGATCGAGTTGCTGCATATGCCCCGCGAGGTGGTGGCCCACCTGCAGGCGCTGGGAGTGAGCGAAGTGGGCCTGATGGCCACGCAAGGCAGCTACCGGAGCGGACTTTACGAAGCCGCTCTGGCACAGGCGGGCATCACTTGCCACCTGCCCCATGAGGCCGAGCGCGAGACCCTGATGCGGGGCATTTACGACGGGGTTAAGACCGGCGACATGGCCTACGCTCAGTCTTGCTTCGTCGATGTCGCACGGCGACTGATGGGGCAGCATGGAGATATCCCCCTCATCATGGGCTGTACCGAAATCCCGTTGGCATTGACATCGGCACCACAGGCGGCGGCGTGGTCGCTGGTCAACCCGACCCAAGTGCTGGCCCAAGCGTTGACGAGCCGGGCCTACGCAGTCTGAGGCGCCGAGTCTCGCGAGTGAGAGAAAGTGGGATCCCTCGTTTTCAGTGAAATAACTGGCATAGCCGACTTCTTCTCAACAATGCATGAATCATGCTTGTTATCGGGTGGGCATTCGCCAGCCATTCTGGGGCCTGGGTCAAACGGGCAAGAGTTACAAGAAAAACTGGGCTCCAGCCCCCGTCATCATTGCGTAACAAGCTATTTATTTTGTAGCAATTGACAGGGGCGCAGTTATCGGAACATTGACGACGTTCTGTCGAGTAGCTTGGAGGTCCGGGTACTTTTTGCTGGAACCGTGTGCCTGGGCAAGCGGATACTTTTCGCCATTGACGATCAGCTGGCTGCGCGCCGCCGTCATCAGATCGATGGTGGACGCCTACACATCCGTGCCCGGCAGCGTGACGCAGACCTCCAGCCCCGGCTGCGCATTGCGCACGCTGAAACGTCCGCCGTGTGCCTGCGCCACCAGCTTGCACAAATACAGCCCCAGTCCCACGCCGCCTTCTGCGCGGGAGCGTGCCGCGTCAGGCCGGTAGAAGGGTTGGGCCAGGTGGGGCAACTGGTCTTCGGGCACGCCGGGGCCATGGTCGCGCACGGTGATGCGCACGCCCAGCCCGTGGCCTGGCTCTTTGTCCTGCCTTTTGCCTGGCTGGTCCACTTGCACGTTGATGGTTGGCGGTTGCGACGCGCCATCGCTGTGGCGCAGGGCGTTGTCCAGCAGGTTGCGCAGCAGCAGGCGCATGCGCGCGCGGTCCAGCGCCAGCGTGGGCAAATCCGGGGCGATGTGTTGCTGCACGTCGGGTGCGCCGGGCAGGCTGCTCACCACTTCGTCCACCAGGGCGGCGAGGTCGGTCGCTTCACGCTGCAGGGCGGCGTGGCGACTGGCGAGGCGTTCGCTCTCCAGCAGGTCGGTGATCAGGCCCGCCATTTCCCGCAGGTCGCGCAGCAGCGCGTCGCGCTGGGGGGCGATGTCAGCCGACTCGGGCAGCAGTTCGGTGTTGAGCCGGGCGCGGGTCAACGGGCTGCGCAATTCGTGGCTGATGGCCAGCAGCAAGGCACGCTTGGCATCGAGCATGTCGCGAATGTCGCTGCCCATGGTGTTGATGGTGGTGGCGAGCTGGCCCAGTTCGTCCGGCTTGTGGGCATGGCGCACGGCAATGGGCTGGCCGAACTCTCCGGTACCAAAACGCAGCGCGCCAGCGCGGATGTCGTCCAGCGGGCGCAGCAGGCGGCGCACATACAAAAAAGCCAGCAGCGTGAGAAGCAGCAAGGCGGTGAGCGTGTAGCCAATCAGGCGCGGGCGCCGCTCAAAAGCCGCGTCGTTGATGCCGAACTTGATGCTGTGACCATCCAGCGTGGTGCGCTGCAGCAGGCGCTGCCAGTCTTTGTCGCTGCCCCAGTGCTCGGGACGGGCGTCGTTTTCCGTGCCGGGCTTGTTGCGCTGCCAGTCCGGGCGGGCCTGCGCAGGGTGTGACGCCCAGTTGACCTGCGGACCCGCTATCGTGATGGTGATGGGCAAGCGCTCGGTGATGGCCTGGGCGCGCTCGATGCTGGGCGGCTCCTTGCCACCCGCGGTGATGTCGCTGGCCAGGTGGTCCACGTAGTCCATCAGCAGCGGGCGCGCGGCCTCGCGCCAACTGATGGAAAAGGCTTTTTGGGCCCCCCCGATAAACGTCAGCGCCATGGCCAGCGCCAGCAGCAAAAACACCAGCACCAGCCGCAGCTTGATCGAGTGGCCCAGCGCGTGGCGTGCGCGGCGGTGCCAGGGCTTGCGGCACGCCTGGCGGTCAGTGGCAGCGTTGACCGGGGTCATGGTGGCAGGCGGCGCAGCGCCAGCGAGTAGCCCGCGTTGCGCAGGGTTTTGATGCAATCGAGCGGCTCCAGCTTTTTGCGCAGGCGGCTGACCACAATGTCCACTGCGCGGGTGTAAAGCTCAGCCTCATGGCCACGCAGCTGGTTCAGGATGTCGTCACGGGTATAGAACCGGCCACTCTCCCGCGCCAGCAGGTGCAGCAGCTCGTATTCGGTGCCGGTCA
>Ga0209123_1003975_pt1 | contig 10561 bp, 9 predicted proteins | sample BarGraIncu00431A_FD_184500 | JGI IMG/M metagenome (GOLD analysis project Ga0209123, IMG submission 184500) | Arctic peat soil microbial communities from Barrow, Alaska, USA - Barrow Graham LP Incubations 004-31A (SPAdes) (version 2) | ecosystem: Environmental > Terrestrial > Soil > Wetlands >...
TTATTATTTCTCCTACTTTTATGCGCAAAAAAATCATCAACCTTATTAGAAGGGAAATTGAAAACGCGAATAAAGGATTACCGGCATATATATATTGTAAAATTAATCACATTGTTGATGACAAGATTATTGAAAAACTCTATCAGGCGTCAAATGCAGGAGTAATAATAAAACTTTTGGTCCGTGGGAATTGTTCGTTAGTAACAGGAGTTTCAAAATTGAGCGAAAATATACATGCTTATGGTATTATTGATCGTTATCTGGAGCATTCGCGTATCATGATCTTTGCAAATGGAGGCGATGAACTTTACTACATTGGTTCCGCCGATTGGATGGTACGAAATTTAGACAACAGAATAGAAGTTTATGTACCAATCTATGACCCGGATATGAAACAACAACTTAAAAAGGTTATTGAATTTGGACTCAAGGACAATTTGAAAGCACGAATTGTGGATGGTTCCGGTAAAAACGAACTTCAACAAATCATTAAAGGGCAAACTTTCCGTTCTCAACAAGAGTTATATAAGTTTTATAAAAACAGTTACGAGGACAGAATCAAAATTGTATAATATCATTTCTTGAAATTCTTATTAAATTTATTGAATTATGAACAATCTCCAATTTGCAGCAATAGACATCGGATCGAATGCGGTGCGTCTATTAATAAAGAGTATTTCAACAGATGATACGGAAAAATCATTCAGCAAGACCTTAATGATAAGGGTTCCGTTACGATTAGGCCAGGAAGCTTTTGTTAACGGCAAAATCAGTGAAGAGAAATCAAAAAAACTGATTCGACTCATGAAAGCTTTCAGGCATTTGATGAAAGTATATGAAGTGACTGATTATAGTGTTTGCGCTACTGCTGCAATGCGTGAAGCAAAGAATGCCAAAGAATTAGTAAAAGAGATCAAGAATGAAACTGATCTTAAGATTGACATTATAAGTGGGCAGGAAGAAGCCATTATCATTTACGAAAGTCATTTTGCCTATAATATAAACGACAACCAAAACTATATACTTGTTGATGTAGGAGGTGGTAGCACAGAAGTCAGTCTTTTAGTAAACGGAGAATTGATACAGTCCAAATCCTATAATATTGGAACTGTCCGGTTACTGAATGATAAAGTAAAAAACGTGGAATATGATATCTTGCATAAAGATTTAGAAGAACTAAAAGAGCAATATATTATCAATGATATCATAGCTTCCGGTGGCAATATTATCAAGTTGAATGCTTTGGCGCAGGTTCGTAAAGACCGTAAACTGTCACTTACAGCACTCGAAACCCTGAACGATACCTTGAAGCAATATACAGTGGATGAGCTTATTGTACAATTCAAATTAAAACCCGACCGGGCAGATGTAATTACACTGGCTGCAAACATTTATATTGATGTTGCAAAAACGGTGGGTGCCAAAAACTTTATTGTTCCCAAAATAGGACTTATAGATGGTATCATACACCGGCTGTATGTAAAATGGAAAGAGAAAAACATGAAAGAGGAAAAAAAGACAGCAGAAAAGGCTGTTGAGGTTGAATAAGCTTAAATCAGCAAAACACGATATTTAATTTAACAGAAGAGGATATCCAACAAGTAAAATGGATGCCTATTTTTGTTACGTTTTTCTATGATAATTAATGCCCTAAGGGCAAACGAAGATGTTTACTGACCGATGCCTGACAGAATGAAAGAAGTAAAAGATCAAACTGAACGATTATATCATATGAATTGTTTTAATGGAATTAGAAAGTAATAATAAGCAACTTATGAACAGATTAGATTTAGTAAGAAATGAAATTGATTCCATTTTATTGAATCAAACAGATGTAGAACAACGCAGGGACGGATATGTGCATTTGTACGGTGTGGCTCAGAACTGCAGTCTGCTGGCAATAAAAAGAGGTTTAAATATTGAATTGTGTACAATAACCGGTATGTTACATGATATATACAGTTATAAATTCGGGTACGTAAAGGATCATGCAATACGGGGTGCAACCGAAGCAGAAAATTTACTAAAGGGATTAAATGTTTTTACAGATGAAGAAATAGAAATTGTCAGAAATTCTATTTTTAATCATAGCGATAAGAAAACGAAACATGATAAATACAGCGAATTAATTAAGGATGCAGACACATTGCAAAACTCACTTTATAACAACACATTTGAAATAAAGCATAGGAAAAGATTAAAGAAAACATTTAAAAATTTAAGGATAAAAATGAAGTTTAAAAAAGTAAAAGTGGCAAAAGACAAGCAAGTAACAGAAGTATAAAACAATTTCAACAATCAATATATATACATTAATATTATTAGATTATGAATACAATTATCAAAAAATACAATTCTTTTATCAAGAAATACAAGAAAATTGAAGCAGATTCAACTGAAAATGAAATTCATGATAAGAGAGTTATTCTGAGACGAATTTTTCCCATTCTGGCCGCTTATAAGATGAATCCGGGGAAAGTAAAAAATGGAGAAGTGGCATTTAAGTTATTCGGAAAACTACGCGATATACAAGTTCAGATTTTAAAATTGGAAAGTATAGAATTGACTCAGGATTCGATAGGATATCTTGCTTTTTTGAAGGGACTTGAGTTAAAACTCAAGGAGAAGGTCAGCAAATTTTGCAAAAAGAAAAAGCTTGTATTCCCATCAATTAAAAATACTAAAACCGATAAATCTAAAATCCATAAGAAAGCTGAAAAATCACTGGATAAACTCTCTAAAAGAGTTGAATCGCGAAGTGTTGATAATGTAGATAATATTCATAAAATCAGAATCGAGTTTAAAAAATTCCGGTATCTGGTTGAGATACTTTCGTATATAGATACGATAGATGAAACATTGTTTGAGAAAATAAAAACATATCAGGATAAGCTCGGTGAAATTCAGGATTATGAAGTTTTGATTGATGGAATAACAAAGTTTTATAAGAAAAGGAAATCGAAAGATACAGGAGACATCAAACTGTTTGAAAATAATCAAAAGCAGGAAATAGCAGATTTTAATAACGAAATAGAAATCTTTATTGCGGTTTGCAGGGATGTTATAAGTTTAAAAAATACTGCTGTGGATGTAGCTGATAAAAAAATGTTTGAAGAGCCTGAACCTGATAATTCAGCCGAAGACAGTACTAATGTGACTAATGAAGAAGCTGTTTCGACAGTAGATAAAGTCTCTTCAAAGAAAAAGAAACCGACTAAAGAAGTTATTGCTGCAGTTAATGATATCATCAGTTCGATGAATAAAAAAGAGTCTTTCCTACCGGAGCCGGATAATTTAAAAGGAGAAATAGTTGTTGCAACTAATGAAGTAGCAGGCACTATTGCTGACAAAGTTCCGTCGAAGCGAAAACCAGGAAAATCAACCAAAGTTGTTGTGAATGTAAATGATGAAGTATTTAGTTTATCCGATGAGCTGGAAATTAAAAATGAAGAGGCAATTCAATTAAGTGTTGATAAAGCTGATTCAGCAAAAAAGAAACAAAAGAAGAAAGCTGCTCAGCCAGCGTCAGAAAAGTAAAAACGAAGCTGTTTACTTAAAGCTGTTCTTGTTGGCAACAAGCATATCAGGGAACTTGAGGTTTGAAAGAGATTTGTAATTTACATATTTACAACTGGCATAATAAATATTATGGGGAAAAAAGATAAATTAGATTTTGATAGATTTAAAATTACAGATGGGAATAAATTTTCGTTGTCCGATTACCCTACTGAAATTAAGATAAAGGACCTTGATAAAGAAGAAGGAGAGCTATTGATACAAAAAGATATTGAAGAGTTAGCAACTTTACAGGATGTTTTGTATGCCGATAACCGTCATTCGGTATTGATAGTTATTCAGGCGATGGATGCCGCCGGAAAGGATGGAACAATCAAACACATTATGTCGGGTGTAAATCCGTCAGGCGTAAAAGTGAGCAGTTTTAAGTCGCCTTCGAGTACGGAATTAGATCATGATTATTTTTGGCGGCATTATGCAGCTTTACCGGGAAAAGGCGAAATAGGTATTTTCAATCGTTCGCACTATGAAAATGTACTGATAACGAAAGTTCATCCGGAGTTTATAATGAATGAAAGGCACAGCAGTATTAAATCCGTGAAAGATATTGACAAGCAATTCTGGCAAGACAGATATAAACAGATATGCCGTTTCGAAAAAAACCTCACCGAGAATGATACCACCATTCTGAAGTTCTTTTTGCATGTATCAAAAGATGTACAAAAAAAGCGTTTTCTGGATAGAATAGACGATCCTGAAAAAAACTGGAAATTCTCGACTGCCGATTTGAAAGAAAGAGCATTTTGGGATGAATATCAGTCGGCTTATGAAGATGCCATCATGAATACAAGTACTAAATCGGAACCATGGTTCATTATCCCTGCAGATGTAAAGTGGTATACCCATTACTTTGTGGGTAATATTATTTGCAATGAATTAAAAAAGCTCGACTTATCTTACCCTGTAATTTCAGATACAGAAAAAGAGACATTATTGAAAGCAAAAGAAGCATTATTGAATGAAATATAGAAGTTTATCGTGATTCTTTCATTAAAACTTCCATCTAACTCCTATCGATCAGGTACGTCAAATATTATATACTTTGTTGGTTAGCGTTGCCGATTCAGAGACGCCATCTTTTACATAATAGTAGGCTTGTTGTATTACAAAGTTATGTGTCAACAAAACTTTTATAACCAGTTTAAATTCCAATTGTTTACCTGTTTTTCTATTCAACCGAAAAATCGATAACGTGGAATTTCGTAAATATATATTATCCAATATTTTAAGTTGAACTCCCTACTTACTTTATAACAGAAAACCGCTGCCGAAACATAGTTCGACAGCGGTTTTTTAATTATCAGATACTGTTAATTTACATCTTTACTGGCACATAACCTACTTTTTCAACAATTTTTTGACCTTCAGCAGAAAGGATAAAACTTACTAAAGCCGTAAATTTAGGTTCATTTTTCTTATCGTAATAGAAGTACAAAGGACGTACAATTGGATAGGTTTTATTCACAGCATTTGCCAATGATGGTTCAATAAAGTTTTTACCATCAAAAGAAGCGTGTATTGCCTTTACCGTTTTGTTTAAATATGCCAATCCTACATAACCAATAGCCCCTTTTGTCTGGCTTACCGATTGAATAATGGCACCGGTAGCAGGCATACTTAGGATTGAATTCATATAATTTTTGTTCAACAATACATGTTCTTTAAAGAACTCATAAGTACCTGAACTGGTTTCTCTAGAATATGGAACTATTTTAAGATCAGCACCACCTACCTGTTTCCAGTTGGTAATTTTACCGGTAAAAATACCTTCCAGTTGAGCACGTGTCAGTTTCGATACCGGATTTGAAGGGTTTACTACTACTGCTAATGCATCATAAGCAATAATTTTTGTAACAAGAGTTTTTCCACCATCCTGAAATTTTACTTTTTCGTCAAATTTCATACTACGAGATGCCATAGCGATATCGGTAGTTCCTTCAATAAGAGCCGCAATACCAACACCACTACCACCACCAATAACAGCTACCGATTTGCCGGTTTTCTTACCAAATACCTCAGCTTCTTTTTGTGCCAATGGTAATACGGTGTCACTACCTTTAATTTTTTGTGCATAGAACGATGGTGCAATTGTGCAAACCATCATAATGGATAAAATAAGTTTTTTCATTTTTGTGTCGTTTATTAAAAATTTGTTTTGGTAATTTTAATTAGAATTTGTATTGTAAGCGAATTGTAAGTAAGTTATCATTCACGTTTGTAAAATAACCTTTTACTTTAGTTGTTTCATTAGTTACCATGTCGTAATATGCCATTAGACGTACATTATTATTCATTCGATACATATAACCAAGACCAAAAGTAGAATATGCCATGTCTGCCTTACCAGTTTTTTTAGCAATACCAATTTCAGATCCTGCAATGCTGGTATTAGGATCGTACCAATCGTATTTTAGAACAATGCTATGTTTTGTACCAGCAATATCCTGAATAAAATGAACATAACCACCTGCAAAATTTCGAAGGTAAGTGTCAGCAGTAACAACAGCGTTAGCAGTAGGACTACTTGAACTTGTGCTACTTCCCGGTTGAGTTCCCATGATATATTCTGCACGAATTGAAGAGAAGCCTAAACCAGTATTAATACTAAACTGACCATCGAATCCAAGATATTGACGATTGGCAAAACCAAATTTGTTAGTAGCAGTACTATCTACACTAAATGCACCTCCAATCATCGAATATACATTTTTAGTAGGTTGTAGAATAGAACCTGCATACATTGAAACACCTAAACCATATTTAAAGTTTGCACCTCCATTATTATAGGTTAAATGTCCGATGAAGTCTTTTTTGCTTTTGGTATCTTGAGAAATAGCATTTCCTGCAAAAAGGCCTGCTTCCAGTTTCAATACATTCCAGGGAGAAGTTTTAGGTGCTTGAATAGTCAACATACTACCCAAATCTTTTTCATCAGGGAATAAAGTCTGAATAATACGGCTTCTTTCAGGAGACTCAATTTTAGAAGAGGAATAAGCAATCTCGTATCCAAATGGTCGATCAAAAACACCACCTTTAAGCGCAACAGTATTAGCCCAAGGATCTAAAATATTCAAATAAGCATCCTTTAAAGACAATCCTGTTTCAGCCAAATTCAATTCAATTACTGCCTGACAACCGAAATCTTCATAAGTTGCTTTTAAACGTCCGCGACGAACACCGTAACGGTTATAATCAGTTGTTTCAGCTCCGTTTTTACCTGCACCAACTTTCATGTCGTTCGTTTTGTTACCCAATGAATCAAGTTGAGATGATTGCCATTGAGCTTGAATGTAGCCACTGAATTTCAATTTTTTACTTTGCATGATACCATCTTCAATAGAAGTTATTCGTTGTTCATGCACATTAAGTGTATCCACTTTTTCTGATTCTTGTGAAAAAGCAAAGGTCGTGCTGAGTAGACCTAATGCAATAATAGTAAAATTTTTTAATTTCATTTGAATTTGAATTTAATTATAAATTTGGATTTAGTTTATTACTTGTTTACGGTGCAAAGGAACTGCTTTCATGTTACAAGATTTTGCCAATGCTGTTACAATTTCATTACAATTTAATATCTTGAGATTCAGACAGTATTTAAACAAAACTATCATAAAAAGTATTCTAATATTAAAGATAAGATAGTATCAATATAAAGGATGAATATTTGTAATATGTTTGTAACATCTTCGTCATTTCTCCTTAACATGAAAGCTTTTCCTTTGTACTGTTTTATTAAACCAAATTCAACGTGAAACGATTCCTTGAAAAATTAGTAGAAGGTGCATTATTAATAAGCGGCAGTGTTACCAGTATCACCATTCTGCTTATTGTACTTTTTTTGTTTAAAGAAGCATCAGGATTGTTTAACAGTCCCGTAATTGAGGAAGGTTATGTGTTAGGACTTAACAAGGAAAATCCAGTAAAACATCTGAGTTCGTACCAAATCAAAGAAATATTTGACGCCAAAATAACCAATTGGGATGAAGTTGGTGGAAAAGAAGAACCTATAGAAGTCGTTCGACTTAGCGATTTGACAAAATATTATACGGAAGCAGAATTGGGAACAAATTTTGAAAATATTCCCGCAAAAGCGAGTGAATTAACTGCCAAACATCCCGGAATCGTTCTTTTTCTGCCGAAAGAATATGTTTCAAAAAAATTCGCTGGTACTTTGCTCAAACATGAAACCCTGCGACCCGGTGATTTTTTTGGAGGTAAAGAATGGTATCCTACCGCAACACCTTCGGCTCAATACGGATTGTTACCATTATTATTAGGTACAATCTGGGTTAGTCTGGGTGCTATTTTGTTATCACTACCCTTTGGTATTGCCGTGGCGGTTTATTTAGCCGAAATTGCAACAATGCGCGTCCGAAATATTTTAAAACCACTCATTGAACTCTTAGCTGGTATTCCTTCTGTAGTATACGGATTCTTCGGATTAGTAGTTATCGTTCCATTTATACAGCAAACTTTAAAACTGCCAGTCGGAGAGACGGCATTGGCAGGAAGTATTGTATTGGCGATTATGGCATTGCCAACCATAATCACTGTGGCCGAAGATGCCATGAGAACGGTACCCAGATCTACGAAGGAAGCAAGTCTCGCGTTAGGCGCCACTCATTGGCAAACGATATATCGCATTATAATTCCTTATTCTAAATCTGGAATTACTTCGGCAGCAGTACTGGGAATTGGACGTGCTATTGGAGAAACCATGGCGGTATTGATGGTAACAGGAAATGCAGCGGTCATACCACATACTTTATTAGAACCTGTACGAACCATTCCTGCAACCATCGCTGCCGAATTAGGCGAAGCAGCAGTTGGAAGCGGACATTATCAGGCGCTTTTTGCTTTGGGTTGTATCCTTTTCCTTATAACCATGGTTATTAGTATAAGTATAGAGTTTATAGGTAAAAAGAAATATCAATAATGAACCCCAACCCCTAAAGGGGAATAAGAGATTTTTCTTTTAATAAAAAATACAATTATGAGCGAAATAATAAACAAAGAAAACAAGAGTAACTTGAGTTCCCCTTCAGGGGTTGGGGGTTCTGTAAAAACCGATAGGAATAAGCGTTGGTCACAAGCCATAGCCTTTACTATTTTCAAATTGATGAGCTACTCAGTTGTAGCTATATTAATTTTCATACTGGGTTTTATTATTTCAAAAGGAATTGGTGTAATTAGTTGGGATTTCCTGACCAAAGCTCCAGAAGATGGAATGACGAAAGGTGGAATTTTTCCTGCTATAGTTGGAACTTTAGCATTGGTTTTAGGCAGTAGTCTTTTCAGTTTTCCTATCGGAATTATGTCAGGAATTTACATGAACGAATATGCCGCCGGAAGTAAAATTGCAACTTTTATCCGCATTATGACGAATAACCTAAGCGGTGTTCCGTCGGTTGTATTCGGACTTTTTGGAATGTCCTTATTTGTCAATACTATGAAATTTGGTGATTCTATATTGGCGGGATCTCTCACACTGGGTTTGCTTTCACTTCCCTTAGTGATTCGTACTACCGAAGAATCCCTCAAAGCCATAGATTTCTCTTACCGCGAAGGAAGTTTAGCATTAGGTGCAACCAAACTGCAAACCATTCGTAAAGTAGTGTTACCGATGGCTTTCCCAAATATTATAACCGGATTAATCTTGTCAATCGGACGGGTATCGGGCGAAACAGCTCCTATCCTATTCACTGTAGCTGCTTATTTCTTGCCAAAATTACCAACCAGCATTTTCGATCAGGTAATGGCTTTGCCTTACCATTTGTACGTAATTTCTACCAGTGGAACAGATATTGAAGCCTCACGGGGAATTGCATACGGAACAGCCCTGATATTAATATTTATAGTACTTTTGGTAAATCTTTTGGCCACCTTACTACGGAGTTATTTTTCGAAAAAAGTAAAAACAAACTAGTAGATAGTTTATAGTAGGTAGTAAAAAAACAATTAAACAACCGGAACTGGAGACAGATGACCGGTGAACTAAAAAAAAATATGCTAACAATTGAAGCAAAAAACGTTGATTTTTATTACAGCGACTATCATGCGTTGAAAAACATCAACCTCGAAGTAGAACAAAACAAAGTAGTAGCCTTAATCGGACCCTCCGGTTGCGGCAAATCAACATTTTTACGTATTTTGAATCGGATGAATGATCTGATAGACGGTACTCGCCTAACTGGCAGCGTCTTGGTCGAAGGAGAAGATATCTATGCCCCAAATGTTCGTGTGGACGAATTGCGGAAGAAAGTGGGTATGGTATTTCAGAAACCAAATCCTTTTCCAAAAACTATTTTCGAAAATGTTGCTTATGGTCTGCGGGTGAATGGCATTAAAGATAATGATTATATTGAACAGAGAGTCATTGAATCAATCAAATCGGCTGCTTTGTGGGACGAAGTGAAAGACAAATTAAAGAAATCAGCATTTGCGCTCTCGGGTGGTCAACAACAGCGACTTTGCATTGCCAGAGCGTTGGCTATTTCGCCTAAAGTGGTACTAATGGACGAACCTGCTTCAGCTCTCGACCCAATCTCTACTGCCAAAATTGAAGAACTTATTTACGAACTGAAAAAAGATTATACCATTATTATTGTTACACACAACATGCAACAAGCTTCGCGTGTTAGTGATAAGACGGCTTACTTTTATCTTGGCGAAATGATTGAATACGATGAAACAACACGCATGTTTACAAATCCTCAACATATTTCAACACAGAATTATATTACGGGAAGGTTTGGTTGATAAAGAACCTTCCACCTCTAAAGGGGAGTAAGAAACAATACAACAGTTTGTTGATAAATAACTTAAATAAGCATATAAAACAATACTAACTTCAACTCCCCCTTAGGGGTTGGGGGTCGTTTTAATATAATAAAAATATGAGACATTTAGAACAAGAATTGAGTACCCTTCGGCAAGACATAATCGACATGTGGAAATTGGTAATTTCACAGGTAGCAAACTCAGG
>Ga0209123_1003977_pt1 | contig 10559 bp, 9 predicted proteins | sample BarGraIncu00431A_FD_184500 | JGI IMG/M metagenome (GOLD analysis project Ga0209123, IMG submission 184500) | Arctic peat soil microbial communities from Barrow, Alaska, USA - Barrow Graham LP Incubations 004-31A (SPAdes) (version 2) | ecosystem: Environmental > Terrestrial > Soil > Wetlands >...
CCATCGTGTTTGGCTTGTTGCGCTTTGTGAACTTCGCCCACGGTGCTTTCTACTTGCTGGGTGCGTATTTCTGTTACCAGATGACCCGTTGGGGCATGAGTTTCTGGCTGGCGCTGGTTGTGGTGCCGCTGGCTGTTGGCGCCGTAGGATGGTTAACAGAGAAACTGATATTGCGCCATGTGTATGCAACCGCCCACGAATTTCATATCCTGGTGACGGTTGGGTTGGCGCTGGCAGTTCAGGAGTTGGTCATCCTGCAATGGGGTCCGTTGGGCGACAGCGTCGCGGTACCAACCATGCTGCAAGGCGTGGTGATTTGGGGCAGCTTTGTGTACCCCATATACCGATTATTTGTCATCGGCTTTACTGCCGTTTTGGCAGTTCTGCTGTGGTACGTGCTGGAAGGAACACGTCTGGGAAGTGCAGTGCGCGCAGGCAGCGAGTCAACCGAGATGGTGTCTCTGCTGGGCATTAACGTCTTTCGCATCTTCAGTCTGGTGTTTGGTCTGGGAGCCGCGACGGCGGCCCTGGCGGGTGTCTTGGCTGCCCCCATTCGTGGCGCCGAGCCGTTCATGGGAATTGAGGCCTTGGGCGTAGCCTTTGTGGTAGTGGTTGTCGGAGGGATGGGCAGTTTCAGCGGCGCATTGTTGGGTGGTCTGCTGATTGGCATCGTGCAAAGTGTGATGAGCACGCTATGGCCAGAAGGTGCGCGTTTGATGATCTACATCGCCATGGCCGCAGTGCTGTTGCTGCGCCCCCACGGCTTGCTCGGTCGGAAGGAATAGACGCCATGAAAAGACAAACCCACCTTATCCTGGCCTTGGTCGTTGTCCTGACGATGCCGCTGTTGATGCACTCAGGTTCGTTGGCCAGCGAAGTGTTGATCTATGGTCTGGCAGCCATGGGCTGCAACCTCCTCCTTGGTTTTACAGGATTGCTTTCCTTTGGCCAAGGAATCTTTTTTGGGTTGGGTAGCTACACCTTGGCGCTGACCCTGACACGCTGGCCATTGCCAATGCCGCTGGCATTGATCCTTGCCATTGTGATGGGTGCGCTGGGCGCTGCCATCGTGGGTTGGGTCGTTATTCGTCAAAAAGGCACGTATTTTGTCATGCTGACGCTGGCGTTTGCGCAGATGTTTTACTTTATCGCTTACACCGCAACCGGCCTTACAGGCGGTGATAACGGCTTGATGGACATCCCTCGCCCCAGCATTACAGCCCTGGGCCGGACGCTGTGGCCACTGACCTCGCCTTGGCAGTTCTACGGCTTTGTCGCAGCGATCTTCATGGCTGCCTTCTGGTTACTGCTGAAGGTATCGAGATCCACTTTTGGCCGAACGCTCCTCGCCGTGCGCGATAACGAGGAGCGGGCTGCCGCGATTGGCTACAACCTCAAACTTCTCAAGTTGCAGGCCTTTGTGATTTCCGGCGCTGTCACTGGCTTGGCCGGCGCACTGCACGCCATGATGACCGGCATCGCGCCGCTATCAAACGCCGAGTACCACACCAGCGAAATGATTCTTGTCATGACGGTGATTGGCGGCACCGGCAACCTGTTTGCGTCGGTGCTTGGTTCGGCCTGTTATCTGTTGCTGGCCGATTGGCTCTCGACGCTTTGGCCACGCTGGTTGCTGCTGCTGGGTTTGGTGCTTATAGCAATCAGCCTGTGGATGCAGCGTGGGCTGTGGGGTCTGGGCGAGACACTCTGGAGTCTGGTTCGAGGCAAACGGACGCGGGCGACGGACAAGGCCATTGAAAAATTGGTCGTTGCGGCAAGCCCGTCCGGTGGAAATGGAGAGCAAGCATGAGCACGCCCATCCTGCTCGAAGCCATTGGTATAAAAAAATACTACGGCAAATTCGCCGCACTCGGCGGTGTCGATCTCAAAGTTCGAGCCAATACAGTGCATTCAGTGATTGGCCCTAACGGTGCAGGCAAGACCACGTTGTTTCACATGCTGACCGGCACCAAGACTGTGAGTGCCGGCCGCATAGTGTTTGACGGACAAGATGTAACGCATGTACCCGATCACCGGCGGGTGCAGCGTGGCATTGCCAGATCATTCCAAGTCACCAGCCTGTTTCTCAGTCTGTCGGTACGGGAAAACTTGCGTCTGGCCGCGCAGGGCATTGCACCCACCAGGGCGATGAACTGCTGGCACGAACCCGAAGGCCCGCGTTCATGCGCCGAAACCGTCGCCAGCGTGCTCGCCAGGTTGGGGCTGGAGAGCTTCGCCAGCCTCCCGGCCGGTAACCTTTCGCATGGGCAGCAGCGTCGACTGGAGGTGGGCATGGCGCTTGCGGCGCGGCCCAAAGCGATCTTTCTGGACGAACCCACATCGGGCATGGGTATTGACGATCTAGAAGATATGAAGAGCTTTATCCGGAGTCTGCGTGATGAACACACTGTCGTCCTTATCGAGCACAACATGAACATCGTTATGGACATCTCCGACACCGTGACGGTGATGCAGCAGGGTCGCGTGCTGGCCGAGGGCCTGCCCCATGAGATTCGAAGCGACAACCGCGTGCGCGCCGCTTATTTGGGCAACATGATCACCGGGGGCAAGGCATGATTCTGGACATCGAGAACTGCCACGCGCATTATGGCAAGAGTCATGTACTTCAGGGCGTGTCCCTGCAAGTCAATGATGGCGAGTTGGTGACATTGCTCGGACGCAATGGTGCTGGCAAAACCACTATGCTCAAATGCATCGTCGGCGTGGTGCCCGCAACACAGGGATTGATCCGCTTTTGCGGGCAATCCACTGCAGGCTTGCCACCGCATGTGATTGCCAAGCGCGGCGTCTGCCTGGTACCCGAGCACCGTGGAATTTTCAAATTGCTCACCGTGGAAGAAAACCTGTTGCTCGGTCAGCGGAAAAAGTCGCCATGGCAGTTGAACGACATCTACCGCATCTTCCCGCGCCTCATGGAACGGTGCAAAAACGGCGGCGGCCAGCTCTCTGGTGGTGAACAACAAATGCTGGCCATTGCCCGCGCACTGATGAACGACCCCAAGCTGTTGATGCTCGACGAGCCGGTGGAAGGGCTTGCGCCCGTGATCGTGGAGGAAATCGTGGCGCAGCTCAAGACCATCAAGGCCGCGGGTGTGGCCATCTTGCTGGTGGAGCAAAACCTTGAAGTTTGCACGCAACTTGCCGACCGGCACTGCATTATTGAGCAAGGCACCATCGTTTACAGCGCGAACAACGCCGCCTTTCTGGCGGATGTGGCCGTTAAAGATCGTTACCTCGGGGTCGGCCTGGTTTAGGTTTTTTGGATGGAACACATGAGCATGAACACAGAGCGATGTACCACGCTGCAACGTACAAAGGTTGTGAAATGAAGATCCTGATCGCGCGATTCAATCACGAGACCAACACGTTCTCGCCCGTACCAACACCGCTGGAGGCCTTTTCTCCCACCTACGGCGAGGCGGCCTACCGTGACAACCTGGGCATGCGCACCGCCATGGCGGCCTTTATTGATCTGGCGCAGCGTGCGGGGGCCACGCTGGTGACGCCGGTATCCGCCACTGCCAACCCCAGCGGCCCGGTCCATGCACAGGCCTATGACGAACTCACTGCGCGCATCGTTAACGCAGCGCCGGGATGCGACGCCATTTTGCTGGACTTGCACGGCGCCATGGTGGCTGAAAACAGCGTCGATGGTGAAGGCGACCTGCTGGAACGCGTGCGCGCTTGCGCACCGGGTGTGCCCATTGGCGTGGCGCTTGACCTGCACGGCAACATCACGCAGAAGATCATCGACAACGCGGATGTGGTGGTCGGATTCAAGACCTATCCGCACGTGGATATGTACGAGACCGGCGAGCATGCCGGTCGCCTGTTGTTGGCCATGCTGCAGGGCCATGAACGCTACACCGTACGCTGGCATCAACTGGCACTCATGAGCCACACGCTTCGCAGTACCACTTTGCACGGCGCCATGCTGCGTGCAGTGCAAGAAGCCTGCGCGGCTGAGCAGCAAGGCATGCCGGCGGTATCGATATTTGCCGGTTTTTCACTGGCTGACATCGAAGCGCCCTGCGTCAGCGTTGTTGTGACGGGCACAAACACGCCAGAAGGTGTGGCCTCCGCGCAAGCCGTTGCAGATCGGATTGCCGCAAAAATATGGGAAGACCGCGCTCAGTTTGTCTACGACAGTGAACCGTTGACAAGTTCCTTGGCACGGGCGCAGGCGCTGGCCGTCGGATCTCACCGACCCGTATTGTTGCTGGACCACAGTGACAACTGCATGTCCGGCGGCACCTGCGACACCATGGACGTGCTGCAGACAGCACTGTCTCAAGGACTGCAGGACATCGCAGTTGGTCCCTTGTGCGACGCCCAGGCGGTCAGCGCCCTGATTGAAGCGGGCATGGGTGGAGAGGTCAACATTGCACTGGGCAACAAGGTGCCGCTCAGCCGCTTGGGGCTTGTCAAACAGCCCATGTTGGTACAGGGCACAGTGCGTGCAATCAGTGACGGCCAATACACCGTAAGCGGTCCGATCTACACCGGTCAAAGATGTTGCATGGGGCGCACGGTATTGTTGGACATTGGGGCTGCCAAAATTGTGGTGACCGAGCGTCCTCACGAACCATGGGATCTCGGAGTGTTCGCATGCGTTGGCTTGGAGCCGCGCGCGCACCGCTTCCTGCTGCTGAAATCACGCATGTACTGTCGGCCGGTTTTCGAACCACTTGCCCAGGCGCTGGTGGAGTGTGACAGTCCGGGTGTCACCAGCTCTGACTATTCGCTGTTTCCGTTCAGTCATGTCAAGCACCCCGTGTATCCGCTTGATCAATTTTGAGCTGCAAGTTTGCGCTGCCGCAAGAAAGACAACCCATGAACACTGCCACCAAAACCGACATTAGCACCCTGCGCATCAACGGCACACGATTGTGGGACTCGCTGATGGAACTGGCCAAAATTGGCGCCACGCCCAAGGGCGGCGTATGCCGCCTGACGCTAACCGAACTCGACCGCCAGGGCCGAGACTTGGTGACGCGCTGGGCGCGTGAGGCCGGCATGACGGTGACCATAGACAAGATCGGCAACGGCTTCATGCGCCGCGCCGGGTGCAACAATGGCCTGCCGCCCATCGTCACCGGCAGCCATATTGACACACAGCCGACTGGCGGCAAGTTCGACGGCAACTACGGCGTATTGGCCGGACTCGAAGTGGTACGCACGCTCAATGACCACCAGATCGAAACACAGGCGCCGATTGAAGTGGCGTTCTGGACCAACGAGGAAGGCTCACGCTTTGTTCCGGTCATGATGGGCTCGGGCGTTTTCGCCAAGGTTTTTACGCTTGAGCACGCCTATGCCGCCACCGACACCGAAGGCAAGACCGTGAAGGATGAACTGACCCGCATCGGCTACGTCGGCGCCCAGGAGCCAGGAGACCACCCGATTGGCACCTACTTCGAGACCCACATCGAACAGGGGCCGGTGCTGGAAGACAACAACAAGACGATTGGCGTGGTGGAGGGCGTGCTCGGCATCCGCTGGTTCGATTGCACCGTGACCGGCATGGAAGCGCACGCCGGCCCGACGCCGATGGCGCTGCGTAAGGACGCGATGCAGGTCGCCACGCGCCTGATGCAGGAAGTGGTCAACGCCGCGCTGCGACACAAACCGCATGGCCGTGGCACGGTCGGCATGGTGCAGGTGCACCCGAACAGCCGTAACGTGATCCCGGGCAGGGTCAAGTTTTCCATTGACTTGCGCAATGACACCGATGCACTGGTGGACCAGATGGTCTACGAGGTCAAGGCCTATGCCGAAAAACTGAGCCAGGACAGCGGCCTCGCCATCCAGATCGATCTTGTGTCGAGCTACCCGGCGCAGGCCTTTCACCCCGATTGCATCGACGCCGTGGCGCGAGCCGCACAGAAACTGGGTTACCCCAATATGCCGGCGGTCTCGGGCGCCGGGCACGACGCCGTCTACATGGCGCGGCTGGCACCCAGCGGCATGATCTTCATCCCCTGCAAGGACGGCATCAGCCACAACGAGATCGAGGACGCGGCACCGGAGCACATCACGGCCGGCTGCAATGTGCTGCTACACGCTATGCTGGAGCGTGCCGGGACCTGACTGCTAATTGAGGTTGAATTCTGCTGAGGTTGGATCAAGATGTGCGGTGACCGCGTGGTGGAAACCAACCCCGAAATCTGAATAACTTCATTGGTTACTTCTACTGCTCCACACCAAGGTCTGTTTCAGATAATTCAATTTTGAAACGGTTGAATGCCCGTTAGCTGGATTCGAAATTTGAGATCAAAGATCGGGTTTCGCTGCATTCAGCTAATGACTGAGAGAACGCCATGCTGCTGACAGGTTGCGAATTCGACTTCCTGATACCCGCCACTGGCCAATGACTTGAAGTGGCCGAGACTGTGTCAAAACGTTGATGGATTTATTTTCATTTTGCGGTCCATGAGGTAAACAACTCGTACCCTCAAACGTTATTGAAATATCACGTTGCACGCAGGGGAATCTGGATGAAACGTTTCGTTCAAGGTGCTGATCGTACACAAGCTCTTTTGCTGCCCGAACAGCTCGATGATTACGTCACGGAGAACAATCCGGTGCGTGTCATTGACGTATTTGTGGATGAACTGGATCTGGTTGCGCTGAACTTCGAGGGTGTCAAACTGGCGATGACTGGACGCCCCGCCTATCACCCAGCGGCACTGCTGAAGATCTACATCTATGGCTATCTCAACCGTATCCAGTCTAGCCGCCGTCTGGAGAAAGAAGCCCAGCGCAATGTGGAGTTGATGTGGTTGACGGGCCGTTTGACACCAGACTTCAAAACAATTGCCAATTTCCGCAAAGACAACGGTCCCGCTATCCGTAGCGTCTCGCGTCAATTTGTCCTGATGTGCCAGCAACTTGGAATGTTCACGGACGCGGTCGTGGCCATCGACGGGAGCAAGTTCAAGGCCGTCAACAACCATGACCACAACTTCACCACTGCCAAGCTGCAGTACCGCATGAAAACGATAGAGGACAGCATCAACCGCTACCTCAACGATCTCGATACAGCCGACAGGCATGAGCCACGGGTGGCGGCGCTCAGGGCGCAAATGCTAAAGCTCAAAGAGATCGAAGTTCAACTGCAGGCAACACCGGACAAGCAGATCTCACTGACCGATCCAGATGCGCGTGCCATGAACTCGCAGGGTACTGGCATCGTGGGCTACAACGTCCAGACGGCGGCAGATGCCAAACACCACCTGATCGTGGCGCACGTGGTCACCAACGTCGGCTCTAACAGAGATCAGTTGTCGTCGGTGGCCAAGCTGACACGCAGCGAGATGGGGACGAAAGAACTCACGGCCATCGCGGACCGGGGCTACTTCAAAGGTTCCGAAATCCAAGCCTGTCATGAGGCAGGCATCGATCCCATTGTTGCAAAGTCCCTCACTTCTGGTGCATCGGCTGATGGTCGCTTTGGCAGGGCTGATTTCATCTTTGACACACAGACGAACACGTACCGCTGCCCTGCAGGTGAAAGCTTGATCTGGCGCTACGCCAATGTAGAGAAGGGGCTAACTTTGCACCGCTACTGGAGTTCCAATTGCAAGAACTGCAACCTCAAGCAGCAGTGCACGCCAAGCCCACAACGCAAGGTGACGCGCTGGGAGCATGAAGACATTCTGGATGCGATGCAAACCCGTCTGGATCAAACCCCTGATGCCATGCGAACGAGAAGGCAAACGGTTGAGCATCCTTACGGCACGATCAAAGCCTGGATGGGTGCGACACACTTCCTCACCAGGACACTGCCCAAGGTCAGCACAGAGATGAGCTTGCATGTGCTGGCGTACAACCTCAAGCGGATGCTGTCGATATTGGGGTCGCAAGCCTTGATGGTGGCGATGAAGGCCTGAGGGGGCCTTATGACTGCGCTGTTTCAGGCCCAATTCAAGCTCATTAGCGCTCGCAAACCCGTCTTCTCAAAAATACAAGACTACAAACTTCAAAAACTTCAGCCCGTTCACACGCCCGGTGAGTGATTCCATGCCCATCTGCAGAGCCAGACTTGGGGTTGCCCTGCAGGAAAGGTGTTTTTACACAGTCTGGACCAACTGCGGTCATAGCCGCTGTCAGCAGAGAGCATGCGGCTTTAGCCAACATGGTCTATCCACTTTCATCGCACCCTTAGAAGCAACCGTCTTCACACTCACATGGTGAGCATAGGTGCCACAGCTTATACTCGCCAAAATCAGAAGATCCGAGCCTATGCAAGCCGGTCCAATCAGGGGGTGCATTGCACCATACTAATCTTGCTACAAAAGCAATAGAACTCCCGGAGACATAATGACTTCTCTCGAAAAGACTACGATTTCCAAAATCAGTTGGCGGCTGTTGCCGCTGCTGATGATCAGCTACTTTATTGCCTATCTGGACCGCGTCAATCTTGGTTTTGCCGGCGCCTCAATGTCCAAGGATCTCGGTTTCACGAGCACAGTCTTCGGAAGTGCTGCCGGTATCTTCTTTCTGGCCTATTTCCTGTTTGAGGTGCCAAGTAACTTGGCGTTGGAGCGTTTTGGCGCACGCCGCTGGATTGCCCGCATCATGTTCAGCTGGGGCTTGATCTCGGCCGCCCAGGCATGGGTGGGCGGGGCTACCAGTTTCAATGTGGTTCGCTTTCTACTCGGCATCGCCGAGGCCGGGTTTTTCCCCGGTGTGATCTTCTACATTACGCTGTGGTTTCCGGCTTCCTACCGAGCCCGCATCGTGGGCTGGTTCATGTTCGCGATTCCCATCTCTTCCGTGATCGGCTCACCCATTTCAGGCTTTATCCTGAACATGAATGGCGCCGGTGGCATGCACGGCTGGCAGTGGCTGTTCATTCTGGAAGCCCTGCCTGCGCTGGTGTTGACTTTCTTTGTGCTGTTCTATTTGCCCGATGGCCCCAAGGATGCCAAGTGGTTGAGTACCGATGAGCGCAATTGGCTGCAGACCACGCTGGACGCCGAGCGCCGCAATCGCGAGGCGCACAACAACATTTCGTGGAAGCAATCGCTGTTTAATTGGCGCGTCATAGCACTGGGCTTCGTCTATATGGGCGTGACCGTACCGCTGTATGGCCTGAGCTTCTTTTTGCCGCAGATCATCAAGGGCTTTGGCGGCCTTGGCAATGTGGAGATTGGCTTCATCAATGCCTTCCCTTACCTGATCGGCGCCATCGCCATGCTCTACTGGACGCGCTGGTCTGACGCCAAGCGCGAGCGCAAGGGCTTTCTGATGGTGTCGCTGGTCTGCATCTTCGTGGGCTTGGTGGCTGCAGCGATCGCGAATGAGCCGATCCCCAAAATGGCGGCAGTCACCTTGGCGGCGTTTGGCATCTTTGGCGCACTGCCTGTGTTCTGGACCCTACCCACCACCATTTTGAGCGGCACAGCGGCGGCGGCGGGCATTGCATGGATCAACTCCATCGGCAATCTGGGCGGCTACATTGGTCCTACGATTTTCGGCGTGTTGAAGGATAGGACGGGCAATGACTTCTATGCTGTATTGTTCCTGGCGCTGCTGTCAGTGCTAGCGGTGGTGCTGCTTCAGATCATAGGCCACGACAACAAGGCCGAACACGGCGCAGTCGTCCCCCAGAGCGCCTAAGCACCCCTGCTTTCAAGCCCGCTTTGCGCCTGTGCCGCCGAAAAAAGGGGGGTGGCCTGGCTCACTCAAGCTGCTTACTGTGAGATCAAGAACCACAACGCCACAGGCGCAATGGCGCCTGCTTTTGGAGGTGACGGAGGCATGAATGCCCGCTTACGCTGCGTTGCTGTCAACGATTTTCCCGCTGCCAGCGTCAGCTATGTGGATTGGATGCCGCCGAGTGGACGGCAGCTTTGTGGAACACTGATTGAGAAATTGGCCTGCGACCTGAACGCTGTCACTGACCACCACAGGATTCTGGTCGATGGCGGGTGTACAGACTTGCGATTAGGTACCCACTGAGTCGGCCTTCCAAAAACATCAAACGGGGCGTGCAATGTCGGGTATCTGGCAGGCATTTCAGGAAACCCATCGTCGGGTATGGGCACCAAGCCGGTGTCCATAGTCGTCAGGTATCTGGTAACCCGTTTATGTTAGTTTGGGATGCTCCATATCGGCCATTCGTGACCGTCAGCAACTGTTGGCTAGGTGCGGACCGCCTGTGGCGAAAATTGAATGGCTGCTAGCCGATAGCGGAAATCCACTATCGGCTAGGTGTCAATACCCATGCATTGGGGCCGTTCAGCGGCCGCAATCACGATGCTTGTTTACGACTTTACAAATGGGCATCCGAAAATCGCCTACCCACAAACCCGCATGGATGCTAGAGCCGTGTTTACGACTTTAATGTAAGCGCCCGACGAATACCCTTCTTGCGCGGGACCGATTGGCCGTGCAATATCTGAGAAGTTGCAGACCCTGATGGTGTGCACTCAACTCAGGTAAGTGCACACCATGCAAACTCCACACTCTGGCGCCAAAGCCGCAAAACGTAGACACAGCGTGGCGTTCAAACGCAAGCTTGTCGGACTCAC
>Ga0209123_1003978_pt1 | contig 10558 bp, 6 predicted proteins | sample BarGraIncu00431A_FD_184500 | JGI IMG/M metagenome (GOLD analysis project Ga0209123, IMG submission 184500) | Arctic peat soil microbial communities from Barrow, Alaska, USA - Barrow Graham LP Incubations 004-31A (SPAdes) (version 2) | ecosystem: Environmental > Terrestrial > Soil > Wetlands >...
TCTAAGATATACCCTGTGATAAGGTATTCAAATCGATTATTAGGGTGTTTTGTAAATGTCAAGTGTTTTTTTAATTCATAGGAATATTTCATTTTACATTTTGTGTATTCTTAGCTTGATGACATTGCCCAAGGGCTTTTAAAGAAACCCAATATTGGTGAATAGTTTTGAAATGCAATGGTGAGTCCAAACATTGGAATATATTTAAAGATAATAAAACACATAATACCGGGCATCAGCATAAGGTACAATACCTTATCTTTTTTAATATTCTTCCACGTAGGACTAGGATTTGTTTTGTATAATCCCTTGTCTTTTTTTAAACCCCTCCACGTATTACTGAGATTTGTCATGTAATATTCCTCCTTGCTAATTTAAAATTGAAACGTATACAGAAAGTCAACATGCCGTAAATCAAATTAATTTATAATATAATTTGATTTTATAGTTTATACATAATTTTGTATATATATGGTAGCTCAGATTTGTATTCAAAACCGCTAATTATACATGAAAGAAATTGTCACAAAGTAAGATTTGTATTCAAAACAGTATATACTATCAATATCTCACATATGATTTTTACTCTTAGCTTGACAATTCGTATCGATTATTTTAATATACTATTATAGAAATTTAGATGATTTATATAATAATATATTCGTTAAACAACATACTATAAAGCCTATTTCCATCTTTATTTTATAGAATTATAGGTACTGATAAAAGAATGTGGAAGGGGTATTGCTATATGATCTCACTAAAATTATTGTTTAAAAAGGTTCCTGTAATCGTTTCGTGGATCATTTCATACACTACTATTCTACTTTTACCTTTTATTATTTGCATTTTTGTATATGTACAAGCCTACACTACCATTTCACATCAGCTAACAGATTATAACATTACTATGCTTAACCAGATGCGCACACATATGGACGAAAAGCTTGTTGAAATAAATGATTTTGCAACCAAAGTATCCCTTGTACCAAACATGCACATACTCATGAATTTTACAAATGAAAGTGAGCTTTACAAAAATTTTGACTACATTCAGCGTACACAAAATCTTAGTAAGTCTCTTGAATTATATAAACCATATACCGCAATAGTTAAGAATTGTTATCTTTTTTTCCCTAAATCTAAGCAGGTATGGTTCGCGTCTAACTTTTATAATAAGGACCTGTTTTTCAGTGCCAACATCAGAAAAGAAATTTCAGAGGTTGATTGGGACTATTTAAACGGATATTTCGGCACCGCATACTCGATTACACGTCTTGACAGTCAATCTTCAGGATCAGCGGGAGCGTTAATGCTGCTTTATCCTATTTTTGTTGAGAATGGCTCTCCAAAAGCTACCCTTGCGGTTTCTATTAATGAAGCCAATACGATTTCTTATATGCGCCAAATTTCTCGTATTAATGAAGGTACGGTTTCTATTGTAAGCAACCAAAATGAAATTTTACTATCTACAACATCAAAAAATGAGCAGCTTTCATATATTTTAAAATCCAAACAATTAAAGAACGGTAAAATGAACCACATTAAGGTAGATGGCAAAAAATTTGCGGTTTATTCCATCCCTTCAGATGTTTATTCGGTTAAATACATCAGTATAATTCCAGAAAAAGTAATTTCAAAGCAACTAATTTATATACAAAATGTAATGTTAGCAAGTGCATTGCTTTGCATAGTATTTGGTTGCTTGCTAATTATAATGCTTGTTAAACGAAACTACAGCCCTGTACGGCAATTGGTAGCCACTGTGACCGGAAATTCCAGTAATAAAAATAAGCCTCATGACCAAAATGAATATCAATTTATTCATGGTGCTTTGATAGATGTTTATGAAAAGAATAAGTCACTGGAACAAAGAATGCAGATACAGGACACATCACTCCGCTCCAACTACCTTAACAGATTGTTACATGGCAAAATCAGCTTCTGTAAATTAAACCAAGATATTTTTGAGTCCTTCGAATTCAGCGCAAATTCTAATAATTTTGTAGTGATAATCTGTTATCTTGACGGCAAAGACAACGGAATGAATAAATATGATGAATTGATGTATGATGATTATTTAAACTTTTTCGAGGAAAATTTTTCGCCTTTAATAAAGAAACATTTTGTAGAAGGATACTCCTTTACCTGTACGGAAATAGATGAATTTATTGCATGTATTATAGGAATAGATGATAGTTGCTTACCACAATGGAAAAATAATATTTACGAAGCACTAGCTGCCTCTACGCAGGAGGTTGAAAAACAAAATGGACTGCGATATGTTTTCGCTACCAGTAAGGTATATCAGGATTTCAATTATCTTCCCGTAGCGTTTGATGACGCGATGATGGCCATGGAATACCGTATTTTTGATTGCGAAACCATTGTTCTGTTTGAAGAAGACATGGTGCATAATGACCGTTCAGTGTTCAGCTATACTGTAAATGAAGAACAAAAATTAATTAACTGTATACGAACTGCTGATTTAGATAAAGGTACTCATTTAATCAACTTTATTTTTGAAAACTTTGCGCAAAGTGAGCCTTCTGCTACACTTATAAAATGTTTTGTTTGTGATGTTGCCAGTACTTTCATTAAGGTTTTGGAGCAGGATAAATTTTTACAAAAGGAAAATGGTGAAATAATATTAAAATCAATTGCAGACGTCACAAATCAAAAATCCATTGATAAAATGAGAAATAAACTTCTTGTCTGTCTTACTGAAATATGTGGGGTTATTACTGAGGAAAAACCCAAAAGCAATGGATATGTTTTGGCCCAGAAAATCGATCTTTTAATCGAGAATAATTTACACAATGTATCTTTGGGCGTATCTTTCCTGTCAGATCAGATTAATCTAAATTCTAGATATCTTTCTTCTTTATATAAGGAAGAAAGAGGCGACAGTATTATGGATAATATTCACAAAAGGAGAATCGCCGAATTTAAAATTTTAATAACTGATAAAAACCTAGGCGTTGGAGATGCGGCAAAAGCAGTAGGATATTGTAGTACAAATACTTTAATTAGGTGGTTTAAAAAATATGAAGGGATTACACCTGGTCAATTAAAACGATTGAAATAGTGGATTGGATCTCTACCTGTCAACATAGTATCTTAAAGTAAACGAGCTATCATACAATATGAGGGTGTAAATTATGTTACGATATTGCTTTCAAAAAAAAGGATAAGACTAGCTTATCCTTTTTTTTAAGTTCTCCACCAAACCCCTTATTTCAATTAAAGATAATTGGCTTTGAAACTCAAACCTCTGTAACTTATAATTGGCATTACTATCGCCCAGAAAATAGCGACAAATGTGGATTCATTTATACGATAATGGCGTTATAAATAGATCCCTTAAAATAATCTAAAAATAGTAATAGACTGCTTCGGAAACTCATAAGAGAAATCTTTCACATTAACGCTAAAATCCTTTTGCCTAGGCACCACAAGTTTCGGAGCTTCAAAGCTATTCTCATCGCAAAGGTTGTAACCGGACATCTCAAATATAGTTCCTGTTAGCACGTCGCTATCAGTTCCCTCTAATACTAATTGCGCCGTTACGGGTTTTTCCTGTACATTAACCACCTTAATGATAACATCACCTGTAGAATTTTCTGTGCTTGCTGAGTAATAAAGTGGTTCTATTACTGGTAGTTTATCTTCAGTTTCATTGATTATTTCCCCGTCAATAAAGGTACGAATGTGCCTTCCGCAAACCTCTAACTTAAGCTTATATTCCCTGTCTGTATCTACAGCAAATAGACTTTGTGTCAAACAAGAATTTCTACTATTTACATTAGCACGATTATCTTGATCTTCTTCCCCAAAATATATGATAAACCCTCTTTTTCCACTGAGTTTTTTTGCTTTCAAACTCAATGTATAGTTTTCCCAGTCTGTTTCACTGATCCTACTTATACCTGCCTCCACGCTAAAAAAAGCATCATCGTAAGGTATCTCTTCCCCTGTATCGTTATTCTTAAGTTTTATCTCAGAAAACTCCGCAGAAATCTGATTTGCTGCAACGGATATTACACCCGTTATTGAGGCGATTTTCTGCTTCTGAGGTTTCTCTAAGCCAGATACTTGAATTTTTATCTGATTATCTCCTTGATGATTCATGAAAAGCTTTTGTACGTAGTAATTTGCGCTTGCGTAAACTTCATGATTGTTAAACCAAATCATATCAGGCTTCCAGTTAACATAGTCTACATTGCAGAGCATCGGCGCATAACATGCCAGCCCTACTGCATGTACATTTTTTTCTAAACCCGTCATAAAGGCAGCTTCCACAAGGGCATTATAATATGTATTTCCCCAGGTTGCATACTCGCCTAAAAATACCTTTGGTTCATCTGCTTTAAAATTATCATAGCGATGATAATTTGCCAAAAACCATTCCGGAGTCTGATAATAATGTTCATCTACCAAATCGGACTTGTTCTCTTTCGCTGATTTCCAGCCACGTTCATACTCGCCACCTGCTGCAAATGGACCACTGCTGTTAATGATATTAATGTCCAGGTATCTTTCCTTAATGGCTTTATGAAAATATGCATATCGTTCAAAAAACGGTTCTCCAACTTCTTCGTTTCCAACTCCAATATACTCCAAACCAAAAGGTTCTGGATGACCAAGTTCTGCTCTTTTTGCACCCCAAATGGTAGAAACATTACCCCTGGCAAATTCTATTAAATCAAAAGCATCGTCAATCCAAGGCTGTAATTCATTAATGGGAACCATACGTTGATGATGTGGATCATAGCCCGCTGGTAATACCGGAAGGGGTTTAGCACCGATATCTTCACATAAAAGGAAATATTCATAATATCCTAAACCCAATGTTTGATTATAACCCCAGTTGCTTCTCCTTGCGGGTCTTTGTTCTATATCTCCAATAGTGTTCTTCCATCGATACATTGAGTCTCTGGCATCTGGGTCAAGAGATCCATCATGTACCAGACATCCACCTGGAAACCTCATAAATTTAGGCTTCATGTCAGCAAGCAGTTTTGAGATATCTTCACGCATGCCATTGGTACGGTTTTTGAAGGTTTTTTCTGGAAAAAGGGATACCATATCAAGATATAGTTTTCCTTTACTCTTGGTGGTAATGACTAGACGACCGCTATAGTCATTGGCATCAGCTGTTAAAGTCACTTCATATTTTGTCCATTGATCAGAAGTTACTGAAACTATCGCATCTGCGTAAATTCCACCATCTGTGCTTTCCAGGCTTATCTTAACCGATTCATCAAAGTCTGTGTCTTTCCTTGCATAACAAGAGAATTTGTAGTTTTCTCCCCGCGTAAGAGGCAACCCAGTATTAAAGCCTAAATTCATGATACCTACACCATCACCTGGTTCTATAACATCTATAACAAGGTAATGTGGATTTCGTTCATTTAAAGGATTACTCTCTTCCACATGAATTTTAGCTTTTCCCACACCACGCTCTACTTTTTCCCAGGAAGTAAGTGAGTGATAGTTAGCATTATCAATGGGATCAAATTCAAATGATCTATTTTGCACCAGTTCAGCATAAAGCCCACCGTCAGCCGCATGATTTAAATCTTCAAAAAAGATACCAAATAAATCACCAAGTGGTGCACCTTTTTCTTTTATATCTACATTTAATACTATCCGTGAATTCATTGTTTAACTCAGCTCCTTTAATTATTAATTTCATTACTCTCCTCTGCAAAACTTGATACAACATACAATTCAGATTCATAAGGATTAAATTCAGTAATCTTTGATTTTTAACTACATATTGAATAAAACTTTCAATTAATATTATTGCTAATAAATATATTATCTTATTAATAAATATGTTACCATATACTATATTTATAAACAAGTAAAAACCTAGATACTAATCACTTTTCTTAAGTGTCTAATATCTAGGTTACAGTTCATTTTATAGGGGTCATATTACATTCTATTCATAGAATAACATTCTTGTTGCATAAGCATTTCGGTATTGAGTAGGTGTAAGCCCAACTAATTTTTTAAACACCTTCATGAAGTTATGACTATCATTATAGCCAAGCTGGTAAGCTACCTCACTAATATTAGCATTAGTATCACAAAGCAAATACTTCGCCAGTTCAATTTTTTCTTGAATTAAATGCTGCTTCAGAGATACACCAGCAATAGTACTGAATAAATGGGAAATATACCTTTTGTTATATCCAAAATGCTCTGCTATTTCAGATACCTTTATATCATTATTTCGATTCCATTTAATAAAGTCTTGTATATCATTAAAAAGCTGTTTCCTTTTTAAGGCTGAATTATCTTGATTTTTCTTTGCTAAAAACTGACTAAAAATTTCGCAAAGTATAGTTGTACATACATAGTTATTTTGCAGATTATTATGATAACTGCGGACACTATCCTGCAAATGCTTCATCATTACAATAATCTTTTCAAGATTCTCAACTTTTCCATGTGTTGGTATATATATTTTATCCTCTGGAGGTTCTGCTGGGAATTCTTCTAACAGTTTAGTACTTACAGGATTTTCATAGGTAAAATGCAACCAATAAAATGCACATTTGCTTTTTTTATATCCCGCTTGTTTTGTGGAAGGCGGAAAAATTATAAATTCCCCCTTCCCAATAGAATACAGTCGCTTTTCAACTTGAAGATATACTACTCCCTCTGTAACAACAATCAATTCGTAGTCCTGCATATATCGTGTAAAGTGCATCCATTCTGGTGACGGTGCTTGAAATTTACCTGTTAAATTATATTTTAGAGGCATTGTAAGTGAAAATTCATAATACTTCATATGACCTTTTACCACCTATTCTGTATTTAAACTATTTTATTTTCGGACAGTTATTATTATACTAATAATAATAACCTGTACAAAATTTTTTTTAAAAAGGAGTCTTTATAATGATTAAATCTTTTTCAATGTCTCAGGTGCAACTTACTGATCCTTATTTAACAAATGCATTTCTGAAAGAAATTGAGTACCTAAAATCATTTAATAGTGACAAACTACTATCTTTCTTTCGCATAACAAAAAATCTTACTCCTAAAGCTGAAAGTTATCCAGGATGGGAAGACTCAGAGATACGTGGTCATACCTTAGGCCACTATTTGTCAGCTTTAGCTCAAGTTTATACTACTACAAAGTGTAGCACAATTTATGAAAGGTTACAATATATATTAGACGAGCTATCCCTTTGTCAATTCGATAATGGTTACCTTTCGGCCTTTCCAGAGGAGTTCTTTGATAGGGTAGAAAATGGTAAACCTGTGTGGGTTCCTTGGTATACTATGCATAAAATCATTGCAGGATTAAATACTGTATGCGAACTCACAGAAATAGAAACAGCCTTTAAAATTGTTTCAAGAATCGGCGATTGGGTTTATAACAGAACTGACAAATGGGCACCAGAAACTCAGGCTAAGGTTTTATCTGTGGAGTATGGTGGCATGAACGACTGTATGTATGAACTTTTTAAAATAACTAATGATGAAAAGCATCTCTGTGCAGCACATAAGTTTGATGAAGTGTCCCTGTTTACACAAATTCATGATGGAAAAGATATTTTAAACAATAGACATGCTAATACAACTATTCCTAAGTTTTTAGGCGCATTAAACAGATATTTTGTCTATGGTGAAAGTGAACAGTTTTATCTAGATGCTTGCAAGCAGTTTTGGAATATTGTAGTAAACGACCATAGCTACGTAACCGGTGGTAACAGTGAATGGGAGCATTTCGGAGAACCAAATATTTTGGACGCAGAGAGAACATCAGCTAACTGTGAAACTTGCAATACCTACAACATGTTAAAATTATCAAGAGGTCTGTTTCAAATTACAGGTGATAAAAAGTATTCTGATTTCTACGAGAAAACTTTTATAAATGCCATATTATCCTCTCAAAACCCTGACACTGGAATGACTATGTACTTTCAACCAATGGCAACAGGCTATTTTAAGGTTTATAGCAAGCCTTTTGAACACTTTTGGTGCTGCACTGGAACAGGGATGGAGAATTTCTCAAAGTTAAATGACAGCCTTTATTTTTATGAAGACAATAAACTGTTTGTAAATATGTATCTTTCTTCATCACTAAATTGGACTGAAAATCAGATTATGCTCATTCAAGATACAAATATACCAAATACTAACACCTCATATTTCAAAATTAATGCTAAAAATGATATTGAGTTAAGTATTTGTTTTCGTATTCCAAGCTGGTCAAAAGGTGTAAGTATAAAAATTAACAACGAACTCGCTATATTTGAAGAAGCAAATGGATATGCACTTATTATTAGAAGCTGGAAAGATAATGATACAATCGAAATAAACTTTAAAATAGAAGCTGGTTTTTCATCCTTGCCGGATAACGAAAACGCCATTGCTTTCACATATGGACCATTAGTTTTAAGTGCGGGCTTAGGTACTGAAAAATTAGAGGAATCAACTACAGGAGTCATTGTAAGCATTCCAAGTAAGCATGTAGAAATAAAAGATCACATTATAGTCAAAGCAGAACGTGTTGATTCCTGGAAAAAGCATATCACTGAAAACTTAATAAAAACCGAAGGCAAATTGGATTTCAGATTAATGGGTACTGATGAAGACACTAGGCTAGTATTCACTCCACATTACCTGCAGCATGCCCAAAGATACGGAATTTACTGGATATTGGTTGAAGAAAATTCAGAAGAACTGAAGAAATATATTTCACAAAAGCAGCAATCCAAGCGAGTTAAAGCCGCAGAAATTGACAGTATTCAAATAGGTAATGATCAATATGAGCTTTCACATCATATAATAGGTCAAGACACCCAGGCTGGAGACCGTGATGGCTTTCACTATAGATCTGCAAAGAACAATGGCTGGTTTAGTTATGAAATGAAGGTAATCCATGATGAAGATACTTACCTACAATTTAGCTATATGCCAGGGGAATGTAAAGAAAGCTTTGATGTGTATATTAACGATTCTCAGATTTCTCATGAGGCTCGTGGTAATAAACCTTGGAATGAACTTACTGAAAAGACTTATTTGATTCCTAAAGAACTTTGTGGTAACAATAATACTGTAACCGTAAAATTTATGGCAGGAGCTAAGGATATTACAGGAAGAATTATAGAACTTATTAGAACAACTAAGAAAGTGTGATATATTAAATTTTACAATATGCGATAATTAACTTGATTAATTGAGGGTGCTGCGATACCGTACAAAATAAAACCTGACAGATTTAGAGTAAACAACTCTAAATTTATCAGGTTTTATTTATATAAATTTATTAAATATCCTCATTTTTGAAAACAAGACCCTTTTTTTAAAGTAACGCTTTATTATATTTCCAATTTTTCACTCTGTTATACTCCTCCATTGTAATTGGAAGCACAGTACCATGTTTAAAACCATATGGAAAGCTAAAGCTTTCATCTGAACGAATAAAGCGTCCGCTTTCAATGTCTTCAGCTATAAATGGAACATATCCCTGTCCTTCTCCACGAACACCGAAAAAGTCTAACATCAAGCACCATTTACCATTACTTAGCTTAAATGCTGTGGGTGCTTCATATGCAGCATGTCCAATTTTTTTCATTTCCTCGTCAAAGGCTTCAATTCTTGTATATTCCCCTGTAATGGTTTTCCCCTTTTGCAATATGATGGCTGTAGGGTTTTTCTCACTTTTTAAGAAGCAGTAAAAATCACCATTTTCTTCATAAATGGCGGAATCTATTATTCCACTGTCATCCTTTTTGCATAGCAACTGTGGCTTAGTAAAGCTTTTAAAATCCTTTGTACGAGTATAGTATATTGCTTTATCACCATAATTATTGGAGGCATGAGCGGACGACCAGTGGATTACATGGTCGTCATTTTTTCTGTCGTATATCACATCAGGTGCCCAAAGACAACCGAAATCCTCATCACCGAGCTCTACCATTCTTTGCTCTGACCAGTTCACAAGGTCTTCCGATTCCCACATAGAAAGGCACTTGCTTCCGTTTCTTGTGATGTTGCTCCAATCTCCACTGTACTTAGTGTTGAAGCAGTTGGCGAGACTAAGGTCAGTGGCAATGATATAAAACTTACCATCCTTTGTTCTCACTATAGTGTGGTCCCGAACTCCCTTATCACCTTTTTCACTCCAGAGAACGGGCTCTGCGCCATTTACCTGTTCCCATTTAAATCCATCAGTACTAACGGCAAAATATACCTGCTCTCCATCGAGGCCACTGAAAAAAGCACTCTTTTTTCAGTAAAGTTTTTAAGCTTGAATAGAAAAAGCATGAGATATCCATATTTTTGGATATCTCATGCTTTTTATTTTTATATTTAAGTTAAAAAGCCCTATTTCATGCTTTTTAACTTGATTATTCTCTTTAGATTCACTGTGAAGATTGATAACGCACCTTGCATTTGCATGCTAATTAAGCCTGACGATGTTGCTACATCATAGCCATGCTGGTGCTTAAGTTCACTGTTTTTAGCCTCTATCATATAACGTTGCCTAGCACATGTTTTAAAATATTCACTTTTTTCGAACTCTATT
>Ga0209123_1003980_pt1 | contig 10545 bp, 14 predicted proteins | sample BarGraIncu00431A_FD_184500 | JGI IMG/M metagenome (GOLD analysis project Ga0209123, IMG submission 184500) | Arctic peat soil microbial communities from Barrow, Alaska, USA - Barrow Graham LP Incubations 004-31A (SPAdes) (version 2) | ecosystem: Environmental > Terrestrial > Soil > Wetlands >...
CTATATAAAATTCTCTAACCACTCACATTCGGCTTACAGCCGGTTCACTAGACTTCCTTGCAGGAAGTCTCACGAGAATTTTATATTTGCAAAACAAGAATTTCTAAATCAACTTTCAATTGTTTCTGCTCTTCTTATTTCATGTCACTGCCGGATAAATTTAATTCTATATCGCTTTTACACTAATGTGTTTCCTATATAACTAGAAAGGTCTAACTAAAAATGATATTTTCCAGACATTACACTTGTTTTTGATTAATTTAATTACTTACTACCTCATTCATATAATAATGATATAATTTATATATATTTTGGATCATTGCCTAGGGGGCTATCATATGAATGCGAAGAATAAAAATTTAATGGAAATTCATTCAGCAGTTTTTTTATTTGGTTTATCAGGATTATTCGGGAAATTTCTTATGCTTTCATCAACAATAATAGTTCTTGGGCGAGCTTTCTTTTCAAGTATTTTTTTATTGATACTTATTTTGTATGTTAAGAAGGACATAAAACTAAAGGAGAAAAAACATTATCTTTATTTGATAATAATGGGAGTGATCTTAGCAATTCATTGGAGTACTTTTTTTGAGTCAATTAAAGTATCAACAGTAGCGATAGGATTATTAACATTCTCAACATTCCCTGTTTTTGTAACTTTTTTGGAACCGTTTTTTTTAAGGGAAAAGCTTAAGTTGTCAGATGTTTTGATTGCGATTGTTACATTATTAGGAGTTATGCTTGTTATTCCAAAGTTTCAATTGGGAAACAGTTCAACCCAAGGAGTTGTATGGGGAATAGTATCTGGATTTACATATGCTATTTTATCAATGCTTAATAAAAAATTTGTAAAAGAATATTCAAGCCTTGTAATTGCTTTTTATGAACAATTTATTGCTACTATTGTACTACTTCCTTTTTTATTTTTGAATAAACCAATTTTTACTCTTAAAGATATATTAGTACTTGTGTTATTAGGTATTGTTTTTACTGGAATTTCTCATTCATTATTCATAAATGGTTTAAAAAACATCAAAACGCAAACAGCAGGTATTATTGCTAGCCTCGAGCCAGTTTACGGTATTGTTTTTGCTGCTTTTCTCCTAGGAGAAATTCCAACATTAAGAGAAATTCTAGGAGGAGTTATTATTTTAAGTACTGTTTTTTACTCAACTACTAAATCAAGATAAATTAAATGTAACACATATTCGTTTATATAGGCAAAGTACGTTAAATTCTTTTAACGTACTTTGCCTATATTGCTTACATTAGAGGGGAAAAGATAACTCATAGATATTTTCGTTTTCAGCAAACTCTTTTATTAATAAATCTGTTATATGTAATTCTCCACTTTTTACCAATATATAATTTTTATTTTTTGCATATTTACTAAATGAATGTTTTGATTTTATATTATTTGCATCAATTGATGCATAAAGTGAATATATATTTTGTTTTTTTATTACTTCAACAACATTATCAATTAGAATTTGAACTAAGCCCATCTTTCTAAAATCAGGGTAATACCGCCATTTGCCATATGAAAAATACATTATTGAATGATTTTATCGAAGTTATAAACCCTACAATCTTATTATCATACGAAATTTTAAACGAACACTCACTAAAAAAATTAGCAATTACCCAGTATGTATAAGGTGTATGCATATCAAGTGGAGAACATTCACTAACGCACTTACGAATTTCTGGAATATCATTAATTGTAATATTATTTATCTTAAAATTATCTATATCTTTTGTGGCTGAATCACTTATACTTACCTCTTTTGAAAACTCATCATAAATACCCATATAAAGTCCTCCTAAAAATCTTATTTTCCTAATTATACCATATAAAAAAAATAAAACATATTTTACTTTTTATATAGTGCAACTTTTCTTGATAAAGTGGACTTTTGCGTAGCTAAATAAATTTGCCAGTTTCATTAAGAATTTTAGCAATGAAGATTAGAATTATAATATAGAAAATATGTTATAATTTTATTAAAACTAATATATATTCTAAAAATGGAATAAAAGTATAATGCTTCTCAATATAAAAAGCATTATAAAGTTGTAAATTCATTTATGGTATTTTTCATTTCTGGATTGATGTTATATGCAGCAAAAGATTTTAAATATAGGTTTTATAATATTTACAATAATATTATTAATTATTGGGTATATAAATAGAAAATCTTCAAAAGCATAATCGAGGAGATGATGAGATAAAAACGATACCAAATTATATATCCTTTAGTAGAATATTTTTTTCTCTAATTTTAATTTTTGCTAAGCCATTAAGTGCAGCCTTTTTTATAATATATATCATTTGTGGATTCAGTGATATTATGGATGGATTTATCGCAAGAAGGACACTGACAACAAGCACACTTGGTGCAAAGCTTGATTCCATAGCAGACATGATAATGATATTTGTATTATTATTTATACTTTATCCAATTGTAAATCCTTCAATAAAAATCATAATTTGGATTATTTCAATCGCTATTATTAGATTAACATCTATGCTTATAGCCCTAAAAAAATATAAAACCTTTGCAAGTCTTCACACCTTGGGAAATAAACTCACAGGCATAATTTTATTCATATTTCCATTATTGCTACCCTATATTAATACATCTAGATTGATGTATATACTTTGTACTGTGGCAATCATATCAGCAATTGATGAATTGATTATTCACTTGACATCAAGTCAACTACAACTAAATAAACAAAGTATCTTTAAAAAATGATCACAATCATTAGATGTGGTAAGATCTATATTAAAAGTGCAAAATGTTTTTGTTTTTCTACTTTTAAATTTAATATTAATAATGTAAGCCTCCATTTGGAGCTTACCTCATTACATAATATATGAAAATCACTCTGATTAAGGTAATCATCCCCTGTGCAACACCTTCAACCATATTTTTCGAAAGATACTCCCCGCCCTTTCACCGAACTAGAGAATTTTCTTCGCCAATGCTAACAAAAGTATATATTGCGTAGAATGCGTTCGAACAAATCGTAGTAATTCTTAATTTATTTTATTTACAATTGCGTAAAGAAAAATGCATGTTTGAACGCAGTGAGTTTGCATTTTTTAGCAAATGGAAATAAAACAAATTTTAGAATTACACGATAACGTGAGCGCATTTAAGCAATATATACTTTTAGTTATAGCATTGACGAAGAAAATGGATTCCCTTATTTTATGTTTCTGCTTCCAGGTTTTATGTATGATGATCCACTTTTGCAAAGTGGGCAAACTGAAGGATCATAACTTTCGATATCAAGTTTTATAGCGCTGTAGATAGGATAATCAATAGTGCTACTTCCCCTATCTACTATGCAACATATACCAACTACTTCTGCTCCAAGTCCTTTTAATACTTCTATTGTTTCTAGAGAAGATTTACCAGTAGTCACTACGTCCTCTGTGATTAAAACTTTTTGGCCTTTAGTAATTTCAAATCCACGGCGTAATTCCATCTTTCCGTCTACTCTTTCAGTAAATATAGCTGGTTTTCCAGTTTGTCTACCTACTTCATAAGCTACTATTATTCCACCCATCGCAGGTCCTACTACTATATCAAAATCTATATCTTTTATTTTTCGAGCTACTATGCTAAGAACTTTTGCAGACTTATCTGGATATTGAAGAAGTTTTGCACATTGACAATATCTATTGCTGTGTCTTCCTGATGATAACAGAAAATGTCCCTCTAGTAATGCGCCTGATTCTTTTAATATATCTAAAACATTTATATTCATAATATCTCCTCCTATTTTAAGTACATGGCTCATAAACTTTTTATATAATACCTCTAATTTCACTTAAATCCTTAATGCCTTCTTTTATCATATACTTCTCAATTCCCTCTATTATATCTAAACAAACATCAGGTTTTATGAAGTTCGCAGTTCCAACTCCAACTGCCGCGGCTCCAACCATTATAAATTCTATAGCATCTTCAAAGGTTGATATACCACCCATCCCTACAACTGGTACATTTACGGCTTTGCATACTTCATGCACCATTCTAAGTGCCATTGGTTTTATTGCTGGTCCTGATACCCCTGCATATATGTTATTAAATATAGCTTTCCGACTATGTATATCTACTGCCATACCTTTGAAGGTATTCACTAAAGATAATGCATCTGCTCCAGCTTCACAACATTTATAAGCCATATCTACTATATCCTCAGCATTTGGTGATAACTTAACCATAAGAGGTTTCTTGCATATACTTTTCACCTGGCGTACAACGTCATATGCTACCTTTGATTTAATTCCAAAAGCCATGCCTCCGCATAATACATTAGGACAAGATATATTTAACTCAATTATGTCTACGGCCTCGTTATTTAATCTTTCTATTGCAGCCATATATTCCTCAACGCTACTTCCACCAACATTTGCAATTATAGCTGTATTGTATTTTAGCATCAAAGGAAGTTCCTTAGTTATAAACTTTTCAATACCTGGGTTTTGAAGACCAACACTATTTAACATTCCACCACGGGATTCATAAATTCTTATTCCATCATTTCCTTGTTTCCCATTAAGCGTAAGACCCTTCCCAGATATACCACCAAGTCTTCCTACGTCATAATAATCTTTATATTCATCACCAAATCCAAAAGTTCCAGATGCAGCTATAACAGGATTTTTTAAAACCACTCCACATAATTCTACTTTAGTCATTAAAAATCAAATCCTTTCCGTTAAACACTGGGCCATCCTTGCAGGTTCTCTTATTTCCACCCTTAGTTTTACAAGTGCAAACAAGACACGCACCTATTCCACATGCCATATGATTTTCCATAGACACATATACTGGCACAAATGCATCATTACACATAGTTATAACTTTTCTCATCATAATTTCTGGTCCACAACAAATAACGGTTCTATAATTTTTTGGGTTTAGTATGTCTGTTATGTATCCTTTATGACCAATTTTACCACTTTCTGTGGATAAGTTAATTCTTCTTACATATTTTTCCACAGAATCCACAGAATAATCCACAGTTTTAAACCCAGAATACAAATCTATTTCACAACCAGTAAGCTTTTTGATCAAATAAACAAGTGGCGCTAGACCAATTCCTCCAGATACAACAGCAATTTTTCCTTTGATTTTTTCTACCTCAAATCCATTTCCCAGTGGTCCCATTATCTGAAGTTCGTCATTCTCTTTAAGTTTACTAAAATGTTTTGTTCCTTGCCCTACTATTTGATATAAAAAACTTATCTTCTCATCATCTACATCATATACACTTATAGGTCTTGGTAATAGTGGCTCAAGCTGGCTCGTCTTTAACATAAAAAATTGTCCTGGCTTTACATTAAACTTTCCCTTTATAGAAAGCTTATACACACCCTCACTTATTAAAACATTCTCATATGTCTTCTCGACTGAGTATTTCAAATAAACCCCTCCAGTGCTTAATAAAAATCATATATTATTTATTAGTTGCTTTTCGTATTGCATCTCTCATTTTTATGGCCTCTGCCCTAGCACACTGTTCAAAATGACTTCCACCATTTTCAACTTTTTTGTAAGCAAGCAAAATACTTCTAGATGCATTCACAACTCCGCCATTTCCATTTTTCAAATAAATGGCAACGTCGTTTGCTGCTCCGCCTTGTGCTCCATAACCTGGTATCAAGAAAAACATTTTTTCAAGATCTTTTCTCATCTTTAACCCTTCATCAATATGTGTGCATCCAACAACCCCACCTACAGAACTATAACTACATTTACCCATAAATTCACTACCAATTTTCAATAACTTTTCTCCAACTATATCATAAACTTTTTTATTTTCTTTATTTTCTATATATTCTATATCCTCTGCACCTTTATTAGATGTTCTTACTAGAGAAAATAATCCCTTTTCATTGTTTTTTACATAAGGGAGATATGGTTCTATACTGTCCATTCCCATATATGGATTAACAGTTATAAAATCACTTTCAAAGTCTCCTTCAAAATGAGCCTTAGCATACATTTGTGCAGTTTTAGCAATGTCACCTCTTTTAATATCAGCTATTGCTAAACATTCTTTGCTTTTTATATAACTTAAAGTGTCTTTATATACCTTTAAACCATTTAGTCCAAGTGCCTCATAATATGCTATTTGCACCTTATAACAAGCTGCGATGTCATATGTGGCATCAATTATCATTTGATTAAATCTATATAATGCGTGTTCATCATGCATAAATTTATTTCTAAACTCTACTGGTAAATACTCCAAATCAGTATCAAGGCCTACACATACATTACCTTTTTTTTCTACACTTTCAAATAATCTATCTATAATCAATCATTATTCCACCTTTACTATTTTATTTGCTTATCCATTCTTCGGTTTGCCCTACTTTAGCTTTGTAAATTATTCTTCCTGCTTTAATAGTACACATCACTTTACCTACTACGATCTTACCATCAAAAGGTGAATTATGTCCTTTTGATAAAAATTGTGAGCAGTTTATGTTGTACTTAGATTTAATATCTAAGAGAACCAAGTCCCCCTCAAATCCAATTTTAATTTCGCCCTTATTTAGCTTCATAATTCTAGCTGGGTTTTTGGACATCAATTCCGAGAGTTTATTTATAGTAATATGACCCTCTTCTACCAATTTAGTGTAACATACTGGAAAGGAGGTTTCTAGCCCTGATATACCAGGAGCTCCATTTATTTTATCTTGGACGCTGTGTGGTGCATGATCTGTCGCTATAACATCCACAAACCCATCTTGCATTGCCTTAATTATAAAGTTTACATCCTCTACTTTTCTCATAGGTGGATTTACTCTATACTTTGTTTCCTCAGTTAATGCTATATGATGCGGCGTAACCTCGCAGGTAACTCGCGCCCCCTGCTTTTTACCCTCTATAACATCCTTCATAGCTTCTTTTGTACTAACATGAGCTAGGTGAAGATTGCAACCTGTAAATTTTGAAAGAGCAATATCTCTCCATGTCATCATGTTCTCTGCAAGTCTTGTATCAATATCTACCAGCTCTTCATTTTCAGCATGAGATATTATTGTTAAGTTTTTCTCTTTAGCTGCAACCATAGCCTCAAGCATTATGCGGCTGTTAGAAACGCCCTTACCATCATCCGATATAAATCTAACTTCCGGTGTTAGCTGATATAAATGATCTATAGATTTTCCAAGTAAATCTTCTGTAATTGAAGCACATTGATGAATATCAACAAGATTTATTTTTTTTGATTTCTCGAGAACCTTATCTATTACTTCCATTGAGCTACATACTGGTTTTGTATTTGCCATTAAATTTATTGCAGTATAACCACCCCGAACTGCTGCCCTACTTCCTGATAGCAAGTCTTCCTTATACGTATATCCAGGCTCTCTAAAATGACTGTGAAGATCTATAAAAGAGGGTGCTAAAACATATCCCTCTCCATCCAATACCTCACAGTCTTTTTGTAGATCTTTTCCTATTTCATATATTATACCTTTATTTATATAAACATCGAAAATCGAATCTTGTGATGAATCAACTACTCTTGCATTTTTTATTAATAATTCCATTAGTTTATCATCCTTTCACGCTTTATTTAAACTGTACGTACCTTTTAATTCAAATACCGTGTTTTATTATGATATATTATTGGGGTTATTAATCTCATCGCAGTACATACATCTATACTCGCCTTTTTCTCTATTCGATAGATAGAAGCTATGTTTAATTTCTTGCTCAGTAGATGTAATACATCTCGGATTGATACATTTTATTACGTTTTCAACATTATCCGGTAATTTAAGTTTAATCTTACTTTCAATTTTTTCTCCAGTTATTATATCTATTGTTATGTTAGGGTCAATAAAACCTAAAACCGTATAATCTATATCAATCTCGTTTTCTATTTTAATTATATCTTTTCTCCCAAGTTTACCACTTGGAGCATTCATTATAAGTGCCACAGTAAATTCAGCTTTATCCAAACCTAAGTAGTTGAATATTTTAAGTCCTACACCAGCTTTAATATGATCTATTACTATTCCTCTTTGTATACTATTTATTCTTACCATTATTTACTCACCCCCAAAAGTTTAGCAATAAGTGCCATTCTTACATACATTCCATATTTTGCTTGTCTAAAGTAACACGCCCTCGGATCAGTATCTAATTCCACAGCTATTTCATTAACTCTAGGAAGTGGGTGAAGTATTATCATATCTTTCTTAGCTTTTAACATTTTTTCTTTGTTTAATATATAAATATCTTTAAGTCTTATATAATCTTCTTCATTAAAGAATCTTTCCTTTTGAACTCTAGTCATATACAAAATATCAAGATCTCCGATTACATCTTCTAATTTTTCAACCTCGTCAAACTCAATATTATTTTTTTCAAGTACTTCTTCTTTAATATATTTAGGGATTTTTAACTCGTTTGGAGCTATTAGTACAAATTTAATGTTTTCGTATCTCGACATAGCTTTTATTAATGAATGAACTGTTCTACCAAACTTTAAATCACCACAAATTCCTATTGTTAAGTTTGATAATGTTCCTTTAATATTCCTTATAGTTAAAAGATCTGTTAATGTTTGGGTTGGATGTTGATGACCACCATCACCTGCATTTATTACTGGCATTTGAGAATTCATAGCTGCAACCTTTGCTGCTCCTTCTTTAGGATGCCTTATTGCCGCGATATCAGCATAACATTCTACAGTTCTTATGGTATCAGCTACACTTTCTCCCTTTGATGCTGAACTTGATTGTGCCTCAGAAAAACCTAGCACCTCACCTCCAAGTCTTAACATTGCTGCTTCAAAACTTAATCTTGTACGTGTGCTAGGTTCATAAAACAATGTTGCTAAAATCCTTCCATCACATACATGAGCATAATCCTTAGGATTTTTAATTATCTCGTCTGCATAATCAAAAATCTCCTCTAGTTCTAGTAATGATAAATCCATTGGGTCAATCAAATTTCTTCCTTTTAACATATTAATATCCTCTCCTTCTCAGTCTCTCGGACTAAATTTAAAGGTACAGTAGCACTCTTAATATTATGTTCATTTTATAACCTTTTTATAAACAAAAAAACGCCATCTCTGTTATGAGAAGGCGTAGTAATAACAACTTTAAACATCTACTTCCTTCTCGGTCTCTCGGACCAAATTAAAGGTAATTTTTTATCTATGCTTTTGTCTTATATTACTATATAATTTAGTCTTTGTCAACATAACTTACTATGGAATTAACTTAGAATTTAAAGAGCAAATTATGAATTGTATTATTAGCATCTAGTTGCTCTATTTCAATTTTTCTTAATGCCTAAAAAATTTTAAACGCTACATATAATGTTCTAAAACTTGCTACTAGTACATAGCTTATAAAATACAAGCAAATTGATAACGATTTCTGTGGAAACAAGATAATTGTAGTAACCGTTGAAATTATACAAACAGTAAAGTTTTTTTTAAGTAAAAATTTAACCGGTTGAGCGTGTTTCGATGCATTTACACAGTAAAAAATCTATAAGTAGGGAGATATAAACTATGAATACTGGAATTACTCAATCCATTAAGGAATTAGCTCAAGCAGAACAAAATTTTAAATATGCAGCTCCTGAATTTGTTGCTATTGCAATAATGCAGTTATTAGCTGCCAGAATGAAACTTGATATCTTATTAAAACTAAAAAAACAAAATCAACCTACTCCAATGGATCCATGAGTCTAATTCCCCTTGTAATCATCACATTATAATTACAACGTTACAATAACCATGCAACGTAAGCATGGTTTATTATATATTCTTTATGCCATTTTATGAAGATGTAACTTCGTAGTTGCTACTTCAATCTCAATTAAGCTTTTACCAATACTACTATCCACGGCTATGGTAATGGCCCCTTCCACTAGAGCAACATCTAAAACCTTCACATTTTTCTGCATTTCATCTGTTAAGCTTTCGATTGCCATCTGAGCATTCATGCATGCACTACCAAGGTCAAATAATATAGCAACGCCATCTTCTGAATAAACTTGTTTTATGGCTGAAATGATTTTTTCTAAATCTGTTCCAAGTTCATTATCGCTAGTACCACCAGCTGCAGCAATAGGTACATTATTTGCCATTTGCAGCGCTAGTTCTTTTACCCCTTCTGCCACCTTACTGCTATGTGAAACTATTACAATTCCTACCATATATTACACCTTACTTTCATTTATAAGTTTTACTTCTTCAAAAACAGTATTTAATATTAAATAACTTGATGTTGCACCTGCATCCTGATGACCAATACTTCTTTCACCAAGATAGCTAGCTCTTCCTTTAGTCGCAATTATTGTTTTTGTATATTCTACGCCTTGCATTGCTGCATCTTTTGATGCTTTTAGAATATCAAGTGATGTTTGACCTGCATCTTCTGCTTTTTTCATAGCATCAATTGCTGGTGCTAAGGCATCTATCATTGTTTTTTCTCCTCTTTGGGTTTTTCCACGCATCATAACTCCACCAAGGGCTGCCTCGAGT
>Ga0209123_1003981_pt1 | contig 10544 bp, 7 predicted proteins | sample BarGraIncu00431A_FD_184500 | JGI IMG/M metagenome (GOLD analysis project Ga0209123, IMG submission 184500) | Arctic peat soil microbial communities from Barrow, Alaska, USA - Barrow Graham LP Incubations 004-31A (SPAdes) (version 2) | ecosystem: Environmental > Terrestrial > Soil > Wetlands >...
ACTTGCCTTAGCACTGGCTTCAAAGGCCCAGAAGGTAACGGGCATCGAAGAAAATCCGTATGCAGTTGAGGATGCTATCCAGAACGCAGTCAATAATAACGCGGTGGGTCATGTTGAATTTCTGAAGGGTAAAGTGGAATCGCGAATCATGAAACTCGATGAGAAACCCGATGTCGTTGTCCTTGATCCACCCAGAACAGGAATGCATCCCATCGTCGTGCAACGCTTACTCGAGCTGAAGCCCCGACGTATTATCTATGTGTCTTGCGACCCAGGAACACTGGCACGTGATCTCGGTGTCCTAACACAAGGAGGATACGCTGTTGTAAGCGTACAACCAGTGGATATGTTTCCTTGGACGCAGCACGTGGAGACAGTAGTTTGTCTCAATAGAAAACACAGCTAGAATTAGCTTGTGGTGCGGATACCGGGGTTTAAGAGCAAATTGTGTGACGTCTAACGAGACCAGACAGGGACTATAGAACATGTCTGAAGGGTCTTGTGTACACTATTTTGTGCTAGGGTGCGCGCACGGGAACATATTCAATATGTAAAGGTTCCCATTACAGTTGGTAATTTTTGCTGTGTAAGTTGCGTTAGACCTTCAGTAGAACAAGAATAGATTTAATGTGCATTTGCCTTGAAATATATGTAATAGGGTAATTTGATGAGGAGTTTTATATTTCTTATATAGTAAAAGGGGTTAGTTTAATTTGAGTAATATGATTAAATATATTCCAGTTGGAGTATGTTCAAAGGAAATAAGCTTTTATATTATCGATGGCAAACTTAAAAATGTAGAGTTTGTAAAAGGCTGTAATGGAAATGCTCAGGGAGTCTCAAGACTTGTAGAAGGTATGGATGCTATAGATGTTGTAAAAAGATTAAAAGGGATTAAGTGTCAGAATGGGACATCATGTCCAGACCAACTGGCAGCTGCGATAGAAAGTTCTTTAAATAGACGAACTCTAAATGTATAATTATATGCACAGTTTTGAGTATGGTAGCTTCGTGGGACTCGTTGGTATTTTCCTGTGGTTATTTGGACGCGGTGAAGGGAGCCAGGTCGTTTTTTGAACGGCCTGGTTTTTTTGTTATATCTTGGATTATTTATGGTATTTTGGGAGGAAATGAAGGAACGATGTGGAAAGTATTTAGAAGTGAATATCTTGTTCTATTCACACAATTGGTGTGTCAGATGGAAGCCATTATGCACTAGTTAAGCTGCGCTTCAGCACTGGAGCCACCTATTAGAACCACTTTGAATGAATTCATCGACATCCCAATAGTGTTAAGGATTCGAAATTACCTGTCCGATCAGTAGCCCGTGCCCATAAACCAATAACAGGAGACGGGCCATAGGGGGTAGCTCCCTAGCTCGTTGTTTGCAAATAACTATAAATATATAGTTTATTAATTCGAAGAAGGATGATATTTCAGTGCCTTTCGGGTATTGAAAGATAGGGGTTGAATGTTAATGTATATGGATGAAGAATTACTAAATCAATTAAATGAAAATGAAATCGATACTATTAATCCCTATAATACATTTAATAAAACATATGATAAATCCGGTGATTATAAAGAAATGCAGAATATTTTAAATCAAGTTAAAAATTATGATGTATTTGATTTTATGGCAAGAATATCTGCTTTAAATCTTGTGCCTGAAAATCAAAATAAAAGTATTCTATTTGATGCGCTTATTGCATCTCTTCTTACATTGAAGAGGACCGAATATACTTCGACTAATAAGATGAGTAGTGGCAAATTCCGCAAAATTATTAATCAAATTGATAATTTAAATTTAAAAATGGCTCTGGATCCTGAAGAAAACGTTTTTATTGAAAATATAATGTTTTACGATAATTATTTGATTTTTACAGGAATTAATTATCTGCCTGGATATTGTCTTCAGATGATGATTAATACATTATTTTTACATAAAAATAATTTTGATATAGAATTTTTGAAAACAGTTTCAAAATTGATTCGATTGGTACTTAAAGTATCAGATAAAGCAGCAACAGAGTTAGGTTGTAAATTGGAAGATGTAACAAATCTAGAAGAAAGTAATATTGTAATTCCTAACAGTAATAGATTAGAACATATTACTGAACTTGTAACGGTTGATAATAACTATATTGGATACTTAGTTAATGATGATTGTATAATAGAAGAACTGTACTCTGATTTTGGGCAAGGAGATATAAAAACGGCATTAAATGCTGAACAACAGAAATTCTTTGTAAAACCATTTATTAAGGCACAAGATAATAAAACTATAATTCTTAATATATCTGTTTTATCATCATTTGTATTACATAAGATTATCTGGTTGGCGGACAAGTTTGGATATAAGGAAGAACTTATTAATGCATACAATGTGTCAGTATGGAAAGATTGTCGCAGGTCATTAAATGTGTTGGGGCATAAAAAAATAAAAGAAAAAAATTGGGGAATTGATTTACTAGAACGTAATGATTATAAGGAAGTATTACTTAATGTGTATAATAACCAGATCATGATTATTACGTTTATTTGTGATGATGGAAAAGATTATTCGGAAGACATGATTTTTGATATGTACCCATCTGATAATTTTGGTGAACTTGTAGAAAAAAGAAAATCATACTTTTATGAAAAATTATCTCAGCAAAATGTTAAGTATGAGGATATTTTCCATATCATTATACTTAATTCGTTTGGCAGAGGAATAATGGCGGGTATGAATAAAAAATATTATTATAGACCGCTTGCATTAAATCCGTATGATTTAAGATGCATTGCAATTAATGAAAAATCAGATGCAGTATTCTTGCCAAGATATATTAGAGCCAGGAGTAAATTGCATAGTGGTGCTCCTGATCTATTTAGTGAATTAAATAGTATTGAGATATACGTTAATAGCCAGTATTCATTCTATTTAAATGATGATTTCAACCCGAAGAATAGTAATTTGTACACTGCCTCTGGAGATTCAATTGATTATATTATTAGAGCTGTTAATAAGGAAAAAAGGCATTTGGTTGAATCATATAAAGATGGTTATTTTACAGAGGTTGTATTAAATGATAAAGCAAGAAATATATTTACAGATTTAGAGTTTGATCCCCCTAGAGCTTCGCTATTAGCAGAATTTTCTAACGTGAACATATGGATCTATTCACCACAAATAGCAGAAATTGAAGGGCTGAACTTATATTTCTCAATTGTTGATGCAATATCATATTGGCTTGCAGAATGTAAGGAGATTATAGAACGTTATAATTTTGCATTTGATGTGATTAAATTGCAGATAAAATTAACTGGAAACTTACAAGAATATTATTATGCAATAGAAGAAACGATGAATTGGTCAGATGAATTAATTTTTGAAACTAACGAGAATAATGTTTCCATAACTTGGACTCCACAGGCTTTTAGAGTTTTGAATTGTAAAGATAATAGTATTGAGAGGCAAATGATACAATCGATACTTAATATACTAGAAAATTTAACAATTGAAGGAAAGATAGAGAAAAACCAGCTAGAAAATATATTTGCAGTCCCATTGAAAAAGAAATTTTTTGCCCTAGATTATATGAATAATCCATATTTGAAACCTTTATCCGATCAAAATTTTCGTAAGATAAAATCAGAAGATGAGAATGAATTATTAGATGATGTGGGCAGTGCAGTTCTGGCTTCTGGTAAGTGGTCATATGGAATCGTTAAAGATGAAGAGAGATTAGTTATAGCAAATTATGTAGTAGCTTATTTGTATGAATTACTTCAAAAGGAAGTAGGTGAATTACGACTAGATTATTTTGTTGAATTGGTATGCTTTGATTTGGAAAAAGTTATGTATAATTTGATGCTTACACAGAGTAGGTATGCATATGATGTGGCATGTTATCCTGAAAAACAGGAAAAAATGTTTGCCGATTTTAATGAATTAAATAAAACGTCGAGGGCTTTAAAGTTTTTAGCAGAATATATTGCAGCATGTCCACCGGATGGAACACAAATATTGGGAGAATGGCAATATGAAAGATTATTAGCTATTTGTTCTTTAATAATTGATTGGGCCTATAAGAATGATTTGTTTTATTACAAAATATTCAATACACCGGTTGAAATATTAAATTCTGATAGAGTTGGAATGAAGCAAATTGAGTTCAATAGATTACTGGCAATTAATATTAAAGCACGTGAAGTGCAACTAAATTATAATTCTTCTGATTTTAAAGAAAAATTACCAAGTGAAGAGTTCCCTAATATTGAAGAATTAAATAATGCATTTTTAGATGAATATGCATTTTCATTTGATGATTTTAGTAATAGCATTTTTGGAATGATTTCTTATGGTAATGAGGACAATGAGAACAATAAAGAAGTTAAAAAAGCAGATAAAAGTGAATTGATTTCTTGGATTATAAATAATAGTACAAGTTTAAATACCGAAAAACTAGAAAAAGTAATTAAGTATATTTCCTTGACTAAACGAAAAAAATTTTTAAAACCAGGACTACCATATAGATCAGAAGATGTTTATCCATGGCGTTTTAATAGAGAATTGTCTTTTACAAGACGTCCGGTTATTGTAAGAGAAAATGAAGTGCTATGGGGAAACAGACAATTGTTTCACATGCTGAAGTTTACCATAGACTTAATTTTTGAAGGTAAATTAAAAACCAGAGGAAAGAAACTTACTGCATTAATTGGTAAAATTAGTAATAAACGTGGCAATGATTTTAATAATCAAGTATTTAACAAGATAAAAGGTATAACCGATTTTATCATTGATAAAAATCTAAAAAAAATAAACCATAAGAATATATCGGATGCGTATGGAAATACATTAGGTGATATAGATGTGCTATATATTATTCAAGATCGGAAATGGATAGTTTTAGCAGAAGTTAAGGATTTTAATTTATCTAAAAGCCCTTATGAAATGGATTGTGAATATCAGAAAATGTTTGTGGATAAAAGTGATAAAAAGTGTTTTGCAACCAAACATAAAAGACGTGCTTCATGGATTAATGAACATTTGGAAGATATGAAAATACAATTTGAGTTAGCAGGAGATGGCTGGACCGTTAAAGATATTTTTATTGTAAGTGAAGCGATTATAAGCAATTCATTTTACAATGTTGGGGCGACTATAATTACGTATGATGAAATATCAAAAGAAAGATTGCGAAGGGTATGATGGTTATTACATCCTCGCGCATTAAGATGTAGATTGCAGTAACACAGTAGTAGACGGAACCATGTCTATTTGATATGAGGTTAACATTTCAAATCACAGAATCCATAGTTTGTCGTAGTTAAAGTCTATGTATGATTCACCTGGTCGCCGTCGGTGGCGGGTCTTAAGCTTCGTACTGATAGGACTTCGCGGGGGTGGCGTCTGACTGGTATCTCTACCATGACCGATAGGACATCCGGTGCATGGTGTAAACCCACGGGGGTGGAGCACCTATGCAAACTGTTATAATGTGGTTAAAAAAGAAAGAAGGTCATTCAGTTGATGCGAATGCCGTTTCGGCCCCCTACAGAATACTACTGTGAATTATTGGCACCGATCGATGAGCAGATTTGTGCGCTGATTGCAAAGCGTAAAGAAATTTCAAAAGATAATCCTGGATTTCCGCAGCCCAACTTAATCGCTGCATGGAGTCAACATTATGGGCTCAACGAGGATTGGTTGTGTAGTATCTTCGCATATTATATGTATGGTGAACATCATTTCTTGCCACAATTAGAACCCACCGCATTTCTGAAGTTCGTTCCCATTTTGAAATCTGTGGAAATAGACGGTGTATTCTATGCTGTTACTCACATGAAACAATATAAAAACGCCAGCGTGGTGTATATTGAAAATGAAATCAACACTTCAGAGCCTTATGTCAGACTTGGGCATGCTACCTTTGAATTGTTTATTTCTCCAGAATATCAGTGCCGACTGGACAGTGGATGCGGGCATAAAAAGGGAATGCAGCATTCCTTTGTGGTGATACCACCGTTGCCGGATGAGGTGGAGGGACTTGAGTTCCATTTGACCGTAAAACCTCAGGAAGTACCGGAGATACAAGAGGTATCTTTAACTGAAACAACTGTCATAATCAAATAAGGATGGAGCCAATGGGCGGACCCCGCCGGGGTAGAATCTAACTAAACTGGCGCGTGTGATTATGTGATGGAAACTGAGGCGTTTGTGTATATGATGGGTGGCCTACTGATATCAAGTTAATAATTATTACGTAATAAAAAATATTTTATGGTGGGAAAATGTATTTTTACCATAAAGGAGTGATTTTATGGGACAAAGTGTTGTAGTTAAGAAAGAAGAGAAGCTTAGTAAACTTTTCGAAACTTATGGGCATGGCATAACGGAGGACGAATTCATAGAACTATTTAAAAAGGACTATCTAAAGGACTGGGATAGAATAAATAAGGTATTTCTTGATGAGGAGAAGAAAACCAAGCCCGGCAAATCACATCCTATGCCAGAACCAACAAAGTATCTAGAAAATATGTACAAAGTATATGTAAAAAAGTTAGGAAAGGGCTTGTAATCGGGCTCTTTTAACTTAATACGATTCAGGATGCGTTGTATTAAGCTTTATGGGGTCAGTTGCACAGAGACCTGGGTTGGCCTCTCACTTCTGGGTAAGAACGGTGCGGGACAGAGAGTATCCCAGTCTTTCCCCGACTCACCACATGCTACCCCCCCGTTTTTCTATTGAATCCGCTGGGGCAATCTCTATCCAAGCTTAGGCATAGGAGGATGATGAGTAGTGCTTTTCTCGATTGAAGAAAGCAGTGTATTTGTTGTTTTCGGGGGCTAGTGAGGTACCAGTTCTAATGACTTCTTGTCAGCTTTTGATGCGGAAGGCTTATTGTCGTTACGTGCATCAATCATAATCACACTTTCTGAAGTGTCTAGCTTTAATTCTTTAAGTATGGTCTTAACTTTGGTTTCTTCACTATCTGTAAAGAACATTATCACTTTAATTGAAGAATTTGTGTTATTAGCTTTTTCGTAAATTTCTACTTGATTAGCTAGATTTTTCTTCAGTTGGGAGTTTGAAGCGAGCTTAAACTCAACCAAAGTTTTGTCGATGTTGCCTCTGGATATTTTATAGTCCACGGGTCCTCGTCCGTTGTTAACTTCCCTATTAACGTCTGAGGACGTAGCAAACCAGGTTAATCGGAACAATATCTGCAAATCCTCTTCTTTTTTTACTGGTTTACCTTTGACGTAGAAAAGCCGATATCCGTCTTTATTTTCTATGACGTCTTTTAAGAACAAGACCCTTGCCATGGACTCTCCGTATGTATTTCCTGGGTTAATATAGAATTCCGTTTGCTGTTCAAGGGTGTTTATGAGTTCTTTGGACTGTCGAACATATAGTGCTTTTGATGTTTCAACCTTATCAAAACTAGTCTTGACGGCACCGTCACCATTATCCTCTTTGTACTTAATAAAATAATCGATTAATATTGGATATTTTATTACTGTTTTAATTTTAGCTTTATCCTTACTTTCTTTATCGGGATCTTCAGGTAGAATTGAAAGAAAGTAGTTGTTTATTTCGTCTCTTAGGGCATCATTCGGGATAGCGGTGGGAATGGCATCGAAGTTCTTTGTCAAATCTGTTTTATTTATCCAAGTGTCATCTTTGGTTAAAATGTCGAGAGGTGTTAGTAATACATAATCCCCGTTATACCAAGGTAGGTCATACAATCCCGTTTCCCAGGTTTCAGTACGGTAGTTAAATCGCACTTGCCTGGCATTTAACTTCTTTCTAAATTCCGGCTTAATAAAAGTTTGAGCAAATTTCTCTGTGTAGTTCAATAAGAATCCATGAATAAGATTAGTTGTAAAATCACTTATATTATCCTTGCCAACTCTAGCTTTAATCAGGCATAATTTCTCAAGATGGCTGCTCCTAGTTATTTCTTCAGTACCGAAAGCAGAAAAGATTGTTTTCAAGTTATCATTTAGGGCCATTGCAAAGTCTCTACCAAGACCGCTACCACCGTTCCCCGTTTTACAAAAGCCAAACCAATTCTGTTTAATCTCGGGGAATTGGTACCAAGATTTGAGTAAACCATTTGAAATTGTTTTTTTCAAAGATTTATCTTTTAAAAAACGTAAATATGTGAGGATATCTTTATGTAAAATTTTATATTCCTCTCTATTGCTATTGAAAAGCAGGAAAGGGTCTATAAATAGAGGTAAATCCGTAATTAGGGAAATGTTAAATGCCCCATATTCCTCTATAGTATTTTCCTCGACTTTGAAATAGTCGGAAAAGTAAACATCCATACTTACAAACCACCTTTACAAATTCGTTCTACATGAAGAACGAAAAAACCTCTTATTTACAGCCATTATTCCTAAATAAGAGGTACAGGGTGTTGTGCCGATAGATGTTTGTTAAATTTAATAAACAATCGTTTCATACATGCGTTCAGGTCCTACCAGCCGCTCATTTCATTCCCGCTAGATCCGCCGGGTGGCAGTCTTGGTAAACTGGTTCGTTTTTATATATGAGGATGACAGGTATCCGTACGATGGAGGAATTCCCGAACCTCTCACGTAAAGAATCGACTGCCTGATCCACTAATCGCTGCTTTTCGTAATCCTTCTCAAAAAGAGATAACTGATGAAAATCATCCTGGGTTAGTTCCTAAACACGTACAGGCTCTCTTTATCAACATGTGTTGTCCATCTTAATACAGCTTCTAAACGTGTGCTTGCCTCTAATTTTAGAAGAATATTACTAACGTGAAATTCCACTGTTCGCACTTTTATCACTAAAGCCGATGCGATCTCTTTGTTATGTAGCCCTGTTATTACTAATTCCATTATTTCTATTTCTCTAGGGGTTAATGGTTCGCTCAGTATTTCAGATTTCACTGGAGAATGTACGTTATTATTTTCATTTCTAGGATGATGGAAAGCCTCTAAGCCTTGTGAAAAATAGACACCACCATTATAGACTCTTAATATTCCCTGAATCATCTCCTTTACTGAACAGTTTTTAAGCAGGAAACCATTAGCGCCTTTATTTATAGATATAGTAACGTAACCTTTTGGCTCTTGCCCCGTCAGCATAAGGATCTTTACTTCGGGTTGAACCTTTTTTATTTTGTCTATTAAATCAGTCCCACAGATATCTGGGAGATTGATATCTAACAACACAACGTCAGGAACTGTTTTATTTATTAATTCCATACTTTCTATACCATTTTTGGCAATTCCTACTGCCAAAATACGTGGCTCAGTGCGTAATAAGGAGATAGTTCCTTCCGCAAAGAGTGTATGGTCATCAACTATTAAGACTTTTACTCTTTCTAATTTCTCATAACTAAAGGACATTTCTATTTTCCCTCCGCCATCTAGAAATTCTTTGGTGTTTTAGAGCTATGTTTACTTTGCAAAACTTTTAATTATTACAGGGATAGTGGCTTTGAGTATTGTGCCCCGACCAATTGTCGAACTGATTTGAAGATTGCCACCCAAGCTTTCCATTCTTTCTTTCATTCCGACTATTCCAAAATGAACACTCGTCAACGACCAATCATCTATTTTGCTGGTATTAAAACCTCTTCCAGTGTCTTTAATACTAAGTTCAATTCTAGATTCGTTCACCTCAATGTGAATCTTCAACTTACTAGAACCCGAATGTTTCACGACATTTGCTATCCCTTCCTGTAAAAAGCGATACGCTGCTATTTCTGCTTCTTCATCAAAACGTTCTTCTCGACTAATCCCCACTGTCTCTAGGGAAATTAGCAACAGCTCATTGAGCATTATCTCCTCGCACATTAATTCTATAGCTGGAAGCAATCCTAAATCACTTAAGGCTGGGGGGCGTAAATCATTGCATATTAGACGGAGTTCAATGCTCAGGTCTTCAACTAGCTCCTGCATATGAGAAACGGCCTTTAACGTTTTATTATCGATTGGGCCTTCTTCAACAAGGTTTTTTAGCCGACGATCCAAATCCATTCCCAGTTGTAATGGCCCATCGTGAATCTCGCGTGCTATTATTTTTTTCTCTTTCTCAAGACTCCTAAGCAAAGAGGTTGTTAATCCCTGAAGCCCTATATTTCTTCGTTGCGTGTCCCTTGAGTTCTTAGCCAAGTCCTTGAGATCTTTTGACAATGTTTCAATGATAAACGTCGTTTTTAGACGTTGAGCCAATTGACTGGAAATCAACTTAATTAATGGCAGTTCATCTCGTTCAACTTTGACGTGGGAGTAACGATGGCCTAAAAATATTCCGCAATTAAAATCATTAGAAACAAAAGGAATATAGATCTCGGCTGGAAAATCATCCGAGAGTATTTTCGGTTCTAGGTTAATCTTCTGATCAGAGTGAAAAAGCTCCTCTAGTTTCGCTTGTTCACTTGGTTGAATAATATGCTCCGCGAGAGCCATCGATACGCTGAAGTTGAGCCATCGTCTCGCTAAAGTTGAGCCACCTTCACGCAAGGGTGAGCCACTCGTCCATATTAGTGGTAGATTGGATTTATACACT
>Ga0209123_1003982_pt1 | contig 10544 bp, 12 predicted proteins | sample BarGraIncu00431A_FD_184500 | JGI IMG/M metagenome (GOLD analysis project Ga0209123, IMG submission 184500) | Arctic peat soil microbial communities from Barrow, Alaska, USA - Barrow Graham LP Incubations 004-31A (SPAdes) (version 2) | ecosystem: Environmental > Terrestrial > Soil > Wetlands >...
ACAAGTGTATGCTATGGTCTCCAAATATTTAGTGTTAAAAAAATGTAAAATTCAGGTATTTTAAAAAATAACAAAAAAGCCTGATTTTCGTGTCGAAAATCAGGCTTTAAATTTTGCGTTTTTTTTTGAGTGGTGCCACCTGAACCACAACAATACAACCTCTTACAACTTAAAGATTAAATTTTATGAGAGTATATACTTGTTATACAAAGATATATTAACTTTCTGATAAAATAAAGTTATAATAAGTAAAAAATATGTGGTTACAATTGTGGATACAATTAAATTTATTGTAAATTTGTGGTGCAATTGTAACCACACTAAATTTATACTTATGGCAACGATAGGTTTTTTTGTAAGAAGTGAGAAGAAAAAGGGAAACGAAGTAAATATTTGGCTGAGGCTCAGAAATGGCCGACAGACTGATATTCAAACAACTACCGGAATAACTATTCCCGCCGATTGTTGGCATGAGAAAAAAGGACAACCGAAAGACTTAACAACTGAAGATCAGGAATTGAAAAAAAGACTTGAGATGATTGAATCAAGACTAAAGGGTATTAAGACTTCAATTCTCACAATTACCGGAATGTTTGAATCTATTACACCTGAGTTAGTACGGTCGTGTATTAAGTCTTATTTGGACAGTCAAATGGAGAAAATATCCGATGTACCACAAACAATGAGTGAGTATATCCCCAATCTTATTTCAAAGATGAAAGATGGTAGTTTATTGGTAAAGGGTAAAAGCTACACAAAGGGTACAATTAATGCGTGGAACTCTTTTAATAAAGCGTGGAAAGGATTCCAAACAGACTATTTAAAGAAGGAACTTAATTTCAGTAATATCACAATGGATATTTATACTGATTTTGTAAAATATTGTGATAACGTTCCTTATAAAGAGAGCACTAAATGCAAATATATAACAAGCCTTAAGGTCGTTTTAAATTATGCTTATGATGATGGAATATCAACAAACCTTATACACAAAAACCGGAATTTTAGCAAACAAAAAAGAGTAACTGATGGCAAAAAAGCATACCTCAACGAAACGGAACTTGAAAAGTTATTTAATTTGGATCTTAAATCTGAAAAACCAATAATAAAAAAAGTCAGAGATATTTTTCTTATTGGTTGCTACACTGGTCAGCGTGTTTCGGATTATTCAAACATTAAGAAAAACAATATTGATAAACTTTCAAACGGGAAAAAAGTTTTTCGGTTGAAACAACAAAAGACAGGTACAAGCGTTGTAATCCCATTTTTGAGCAATAATATTGAAACCATATTAAAACGATGGAATTATGAACTCCCGAAAATTAGCGAGCAGATTATAAATAAAGAAATTAAAAACCTTTGTGGGCGGGCAAAAATCACAGACAACGTAGTAATTAAAGAGATTATTGGTGGTGTGGAGATGGAAAGGATATCTCCAAAAAACAAATTAGTATGTACTCATACAGCCCGCCGCTCTTGCATTACTAACCTTTATTTAACAGGTGTACTTGACACCCGTGAATTAATGAGTATTTCAGGCCATAAAACAGAAAAGTCGTTTAACGAATACCTATGTTTTACCGATGATGAAATGGCAGCTAAAATTGCTCACAAAATTGAAAATATTAAATAAAGCGGGATAAAAGATGAGACAAACACTTGAATTTTTGAAAGACAGACCTATATATGATTTTTTGCGATTAGTTGATTATGATGAAGAGAAATATCCAGTTGATAGCATATCGGTTTACAACTTTGAACAGGATGAATACTACCCCAAAATTGACTTTTTGGAAGCATTTGGCGATTTCTCAAAAGATGGAGTATTGTTTTATCATATTTACAAAGGTTTATGGAACCACACAGTTTCGAATGAATGGAATCAACGTTCTGGGAAAAGTGATTGGCATAATGCAAGTCGTGAAGTAAGGGCTCTTCGTAAAGTCGCGTTAAATAGGAAATTAGTCCATATATCTTTCAATTTTAGTGGCGAAGGGAAACATGTTGCAACAATCAAATCTCCATATCTATTAGATGTTCTTGATAATGAGATATATTTAATAATGAAAGACCATATGGAACGATTTCCAATAACCGAATTAAAGAGCGGGGATAAAAGCGGATATATACATGAATACTGTAAAAATCTATATCCGTTTTTTCTCTATCTTAAAAAGTATATATTCCACTCTGAAACTGATAAATACATTCGAGAATTTATTGTAAAGTTTTTGAGTTTCGTAAATGATAGACCAAGAATTCCTGACGAAATACCAGTAACGACTGATCGAATAAATGAATCAAAATTAAAAAAACTTTTTCTTTCCCAAGAAAATCCCAATATAAAACTGAATATCAGCGGTCTATAAGATTATTTATATTTTTTTTTATCCGCCTTTTATCTGTTCCATATTTGCACCGGTAAAGGAAAAACCTTTATTGGGTGGTGCGCACACCTATTTAACAACTAATAGGTAAAAACAAATGGAGCAAAGTACAATTTTAGTTCAAATTAGCCCCGAAAGACTTCAAAATATGATATGTAAGGCCATTTCTGAAGCCTTGGAAGTGGTAAAGCCAAGAGAAAAGAAATATCTTTCCAGAAAGCAAGTGGCAGAAAAGTTCTCAGTTTCACTTCCGACTGTACATTTATGGGTAAATGAAGGTAAATTGAAAGCCTACAAAATAGGTGGACGTACACTTTTCGAAGCAGAACAAGTTGAACAGGCAGCCGTAGCCAAGCAGGTATACAGGTATAAGCATGGGAGGGCGTAAAATGGATGATTCAAAAAAATGCAAAGGAGATGATCTAATAATAAGTATTTTAGATCAAATTGAAGAACCCATTCCGTTTATTAGTGTCCTATCTACCTTAATATTTTCTGCTGGTAATATATCGGTTATCGGGGGAAAGCAGAAAGCACGAAAGACATTCTTTCTGTCAATGTTGATTGTAGCCTTTCTAAAAAGGAAATGGGGAAATTTACAAGGTAACCCGCCACTGAATCCAAAGGTTTTACTATTCGATACGGAACAGGGCAAACAGCATGTTTTTAAGGTCGTTAAAAGAATCTATCGAATGATGGGGTGGACAGCACCAAATGAAAGCCTTAAGGTCTATTATCTTCGTGAAAAGTCAGTTGATATCAGGGTTGACATAATCAAGGCACAAATAGAAAAGCATAATCCTGACATAGTCTTCATAGATGGTATGGTAGATGTTTGTAGGGACTTTAATTCAATTGAAGAATCAGGAAAAACCATACAATTCCTAATGGAAATGTCTGCCGCCTATTCATGCCATATTTCGGTAGTGCTACATGAAAATAAAGCAGATGGAAACCTCAGAGGGCATCTTGGAAGTATGGCCATTCAGAAAGCAGAAACAGCAATTAAGTTAACGAAAGAAGGCGATATAACAAAGGTTTCAGCAGAAGCGACAAGAAATCTTCCGTTTGACGAATTTTGTTTTCGGATTGATGATGATGGATTGCCTCAAATTATAGAGGTAGTTCAGATTTCGAAAACTGAGGTAATGAATAGTAAAATTCAGGCAGGAATGAAAGGTGTTTTGGGGCTTAATGCAATGACTCATTCAAAACTATGGGTGGAATATGGGGAACGTGAAGGAGTTGTAGAAACGACCGCTAAGCGTCACATTTCACAGGCCCGCAAAGCTGGTTATATAAAAAAAGAAAGCGATGGAAACTATCGTTATAATTATTCTGGGTCTTAGGTTAATTAGGTATCACCCCTATAGGGTGATGATACCAAATGAACCCTTATACTTGACCGGGTTCACATAGTATCATGATACCTGTTTTGACCCATGTGAGACTAAAATACATTTGTTGTTGTTTAACTCAAAAAATGAATTGTAGTCCCTCTATACCGTATTAATACAATGAGATTAACACTTATAAATATCACATTACCATGACAAACAATCAAAAATTAATTGAGTCTATTTTAAACTGTAAGCATGAAAAAGGATCATTCTCGAAACAAGATCCTTTTGACGTTGCATACATCATTGCCACTGCTTTTTATCTCATTGGCACTGAAAAAGCTACAGCCCTTATAGAAACTGTTCGGATGTTGTTACTTCATGGCGAAAGCCTGGAAATCGCCAATACCACTGCATATACTATAGTTAATAGCGTTTATCCCGAAATGAATATCAAAGAAGCTTCATTTATCACGGGACTTAAACCTGATGAAATCAAGAGTATGATTTTAAGTGGGAACTTAGAAAGCAATGAGGACACCTTAAAAAGGGATCAAATCATTTCTTTAGTCTTTGAAAGACTTAAATCCGGTGGCCACCTCTCCAAGTCCAATAAAACAAAACATTAACAGCCAATTCAACAGGAGATTCCAAATGCCAAATAAATTAACTTTGAAAGACAGAGGTTTTGTTTCTCTGATGAGTGCAGGGTGGAAGGCTACAGAAGCGTTTATGTGTATTTTCCCAACGACAGCCTCCCCATCATCTATTCCGACTTTAAGTAGTCGAAAAGCGATTGCATTGTCTGCATACATTAAACCCACTAAGTCTATAAATAACTGTGATAATGTTGATAGTAATACTTCACAAAGTTTAAATGACGAAAATCAGGAGATATTGGATAAAAGTGCAATTATCCAACGTATGCGAAAGATTGCTGAGACCTCAAATGATCCAAAAATCAAATTGGATGCTTACCAGAAAATTGCTTTGATTGAAGGAATGAAAAAAGAACAATCAAACAATACAGAACAGGAACATGTACGATACTATTTGCCTCTTCGTTGTGAAATGTGTGAATTTAATCCCAGCAGAAGCCGAAAAAGCTAATGGCAACTTCGTAAAGCATAGACTAAAACAATCAGAAGAAAAACTTTTGCAATACTCCAGATTCCATCCTGATTGTAAATGGAATCTAATTTACATTATTTACTTCAACCTTGGCTGTCAAGCATATAACAGAGTGACTTAATATTGCTTTGTAAAATACTGACAATCAAGGTTTTTTTTGTTAATATTTCAGATATATTTTGCTGATAATTAAATTTTTATATTTTGTCATGTACTTTTTGATTTAATACTTAATTTTGTTGAACTGTCTTTGATTTAACTAAACTTAAAATTGCAATATGAAGAATTCACTCATTTTTTTACTTGCTCTATTATATTTTAATGCTAATGGACAAACTAAGCGTTTCCCCGTTAAAGATAATGGAACTGTTGAATTTGAAGAAGTAGTCAATTGCGAACTGAAGAAAGCCGCACTTTTTTCAAATGCCCAAAAATGGATTGCAAAATCTTTTGGCGATTATAAAAAAGTAATTCAGTTTGAAGATGCAGAAAATGGCAAATTGATTTTTAAGGGGAAAAGCAAAGTTGAATATAGTACAAATGTGAAAGATGATGCTTCAACTTTACAGTCAGGAGAGGATGAAATGATCAATTACACTTTTACAATTGATTGTAGGGAAAATAAATACAGATATACAATTGACAATATACTTATGGATGTTAATACAAGTTTCTCATTTTTGGGGAGCGATTCAAAGAATGTCATTCCAAATAATGCCCCAAATAAAAGATGTGAACAGATTATTTTAGGTAAGTTGAGGCTTGAAGACTTGGAAAGAGTAACGGATTCACTTAAAATAATAAATACATCTGATTATAAGAAAAAAGATTTGAAAGAGTTTAATCTTAAGTTTGAAAAAATCAGGAATCAGGTTCGAGGTGAAAGATATTCAATCGAAACAAATTCAAGCTTTTACGGCTCGGAAGTGAAAACTATGGTGGATTTAATATTATCTCTGAAATCTGCAATGTGTGTTAAAGACGATTTTTAAAAAAAAATAATTCTGGTTATGCGATTCCATGCCGGATGTGATATGACTAAAGGGGGGGTGTACCCATTTGAATCAATCTATTCCAGGAACTAATCCATTAATCCACAATTTTTTATTTTAATATGTGTATCTACATTAATGTGTTACCAGTGATGTTTGAGCAGGTAAATGCAGGAATTAAGACGATTACAGTGAAAGATTAATCTTTGTCAATATCAACAAGTAGCGATAATGAAACATTTAGTGCAACGCTGATTTTGTGCAGTGTAAGGAAAGTCGGATTCGTGCGGCCTGATTCAATTCGCGCCATATTGGATTTTTCAAAATTGCATATAGCCGCCAAATCCTGCTGAGAAATGTTTTGTTCTTCCCTTAATTTACGGATTCTTGCCCCTAAAGATTTCGATAATTCGGATTCATTCATTCACTGACTTATTAGTCAACGAATGTTTTATTTTAAATTTACCTTGCGGTTATCATATATGACTATATTTTGTTATTTTTGAATTTTCAACTACCTTACAAAAATCTATAAAAAGGATTTAGTATTTTCATATCATCAAATTTAACTTAATCAATCGAAACCATGAAGATTAATTCAATGATTTATGTGGTACTCCTCACAGGCCTACTGTTACCCATTTTGTTCTGTTGTAAAAAAGAAGCCATTAAGGTACCACCTACCGTTACAATTACTTCCATGAATAATGTTGCTTCCACCACTGCCAATAGTGGTGGAGAAGTTACTTCTGATGGTGGTACAAATGTAACAGAACGCGGAGTATGTTGGAGTGTTAACCAAAACCCAACAACATCAGACAGTAAAATCGCTAACGGTACAGGTTTAGGAAGTTTCACTAGTTCGCTCACTGGGTTAACTCCTGGGACGACTTATAATATAAAGGCTTATGCCATAAATTCTGTAGGAATTGGATACAGTAATCAATTAACCTATACGACATTAGCTTTAGTCCCCGTTTTAACTACTACTGAATTATCATCAGTGACCTCAACTTCTGCAACAAGCGGTGGTAATATTACTAATAACGGAGGAGCAGAAGTTACAGCAAGAGGTGTTTGTTGGAGCACTACTGAAAACCCAACAATTACAGACAGTAAAACAACTGATGGCACTGGATCTGGAAGTTTCACAAGCTCGATTACAATATTGACTCCAGGTACTACCTATTATTTCAGAGCTTATGCCACCAATAGCATTGGTACAGCTTATGGAAATCAGTTAAACAAAACCACAACAGCAATATTATCCGTCATATCCACCACGGCAGTGTCAGCTATTACATCAGTAACAGCAATAAGTGGAGGGAATATCACTAACAATGGTGGAGCGGAGGTTACGGCAAGAGGAGTTTGCTGGAGTACCAATCAAAACCCGACAATAGCAAATTCTAAAACTACAGATGGTGTGGGTTCTGGCACTTTTCCTAGTTCCATATCTGGATTAAATCCGGGTGTAACCTATTATATAAGGGCATATGCCACCAATAGCATTGGTACAGCTTATGGAGATCAAATAACCACTACCACTACTGCAACTTTGCCTATGATTAATACAACAGCAGCCTCAGCTATCACGTCAACAACGGCTTCAAGCGGTGGAAATATTACAAGTGACGGTGGTTCACCAGTAACAACTCGAGGAGTTTGCTATAGCACAAGTCAAAACCCAACCATATTGGACAATAAAACCAGTAATGAGGCGGGTACCGGGAGTTTCTCAAGTTTAATCACTGGATTACTTCCAGGCACAATCTATTATATAAGGGCTTATGCCACCAATAGCATTGGAACCATTTATGGAATCCAAGTCTCTGCAACCAGTTTAGCTATATTGCCTGTTATAAACACCTCTACGGTCTCGGTTATTACAGAAACAACAGCTACAAGCGGTGCAACTATCATTAGTAACAGTGGTGCAACAGTAACTGCGCGTGGAGTCTGTTGGAGTACATCACCAAATCCGACATCTGCCAATTCTAAAACTCTAAATGGCACTGGCTCTGGAAGTTTCATAAGTAATCTTACAGGACTTTCCGCAAATACAACTTATTACTTGCGAGCCTATGCAACTAATAGTGCGGGAACCGCTTATGGTAACGAATTTACATTTAAGACTTTACCAATAAGTGGAGGAACAGTTACTGATATAGATGGCAATGTTTATCATACTGTAACAATTGGAACACAAGTGTGGATGGTTGAAAACCTGAAAACAACAAAGTATCGCAATGGTGAAGCAATACCAAACGTTATCGATAGCTGGACATGGAAAAACCTAACAACAGGAGCCTACGGGAATTATAAGTTAAATGAAAGTAATTCAATGATATATGGCAGATTATACAATTGGTATGCTGTAAATGACGGTCGAAATATAGCCCCTACTGGCTGGCATGTACCTACTTATACAGAATGGTTAACCCTTGTTCTCTATTCGGGGGGTATCAATTCAGCTGGAAATAATCTAAAAGAGGCAGGCATATCGAGTTGGCGAAGTCCTGATGCTGGAGCGACTAATGAAACAGGTTTTACGGCTCTTCCGGGAGGTTGCCTCGACATCTATGGAGTATCTTATAATATTGGCTATAACGGTTACTGGTGGAATTCTAATGATTTGGGTACAAACTATGGTTGTTATTGGGACATGAATAGGGGTAACGGGCTTGTTCACGGTGATTGCGACAAGAGTAAAAATTATGGAATGTCAATTCGATGCATTAGGGATTAACCGTCTATTTAATTTCAATAAATCTTTAAAAAAATACAATGACAGACCTTCAAAGAATTTTGGAAAACCTAAGAGGTGGATCTTATGGCCAGATTGATCTTAATAAACATGATTTAGATAGTGCCATAAGAAAGGTTAAAGAATTGATGGAAGTTGACCCAGTACGAAAGGAACAACAAGAAAATGATTTAAGGACAATACTTAATGATTTGGGAGCGCTAGAAAAAAGTGACCAATTAATTAAGGATATCACAACTGCCAGATACCTTACGGGAAAAAAGTAAATTACCAACACGCTTATTAATGAAAATTTCACGATCTAATTCTTGATTATTCACGGGACAAAAGTGAATCTTATTAAACAAGTAGAAAAACTATCCCGGAATCGGAATAGTTGTGGATAATGGTGGAGTTCGACTTTGAACAACCGAGTAGAAACTGCCTTTATGAGGTATGAACTACGGGGGAGCATAAGCGACAATAATAGTAAGAAATTTGGTGTGTTTGTGTGTTCCACTCGCCTGTTGAGGTGATATAAAGTCCCCGCTGAGGTTTAGCCCTCTTTCCGTATCTACAGGAAAACCTCAACCCTTCACAGTAAAAACAACCAAAATACGATGACAGAAAAGCCAAAGTTTATTTTAAAATAAATTGAAAAATTAAGTAAATTTAACCCAATCTAAGAACTATGTAATATCATGGCAACTACTGAACTTCAGTGTCCAAAATGTAACTCAAATCAATTAACAGCAAACAAAAAAGGATTCAGCGGTAAACAAGCCGTAGCTGGTGCAATATTAACAGGTGGTATTGGCCTTCTTGCAGGTACGATTGGCAGCAAAAGAGTAATTATTACTTGTCTATCTTGTGGCAAAGAATTTAAACCCGGTGAAGGTAAAACAGTTAATACATTTTCAACTGAGAAACCTAAGACCATAGTAAAAGAGGTGAGAAAAGTGCTTACAACAGTTGAAGATATTAATAATGAGCCAATAGTTTGGTCAACAGAACAACAGGCGATGAGATACAAAAAAGAGCTCTCTCCTGAGGAATTAGAGATCAAGGAAAAACTAAAACTTGAAAGGGAAATTCGTCATAAAGAAAACAGAAAAGAAGCAAGAAAAAACGCAGTAATATACTCTGCTATTGCCCTTCTCATTGCTATTGTTCCTTTGGTTTATTTATTTAAAAAAGCATTTAACTCCGATTTTGGATTTTTCTTTTTTATGCTTTTTATGTTTGGTTGTATTATTACGTTTTTCATATTGAAATTAATTTGGGATTTGATCAAGGTTAATTAGGAATGCACTAACAATTTAATAATGTGAACTATGAAAACAAAAAAAGAAATGTTGATTGAATTGAAAGGTAAATTAATATATACATACGAAAGTGCCCTTGGTATGTGTATTTACATAGAAAAACCAACAGAAAATGCAGTAGAGATTATGATTGAGGATGTTGGAGAAGATATGGTAAAGATAAAATATCTTGGCGAAGGTGAAAAGATTAAATATGTACCATTAGGCCGCATTCATGAAATCAATTATTGAGAAAATAAATCTTTAAAAAGACACACTATATTTGTTGAAAAAATAAACATCATTAGTGTTTATTACAAAACTGTCAATTGAGAAGATTTCACCAGTGGAATAATTTCTTCTACACCGTAAAACCTTACCCGGAAGAACAATTACAGAAAGGTTTTTAATCCTTGTTGATTTGATTGCTTTGTGTGTGTGGATACAAATGTGGGTACAATTTAGGGAAGTCAAAAAGGTCAAACATCTACGATACAGATATTTGACCTTTTATTTTGTGGTGCCACCTGGAATTGAACCAGGGACACACGGATTTTCAGTCCGTTGCTCTACCGACTGAGCTATGGCACCTTGTTTTCTAACGCGGTGCAAAACTAATCAAATTTTATTTGCCTCCAAATACC
>Ga0209123_1003984_pt1 | contig 10543 bp, 7 predicted proteins | sample BarGraIncu00431A_FD_184500 | JGI IMG/M metagenome (GOLD analysis project Ga0209123, IMG submission 184500) | Arctic peat soil microbial communities from Barrow, Alaska, USA - Barrow Graham LP Incubations 004-31A (SPAdes) (version 2) | ecosystem: Environmental > Terrestrial > Soil > Wetlands >...
AGTCTGGACCGTGTCTCAGTTCCAATGTGGCCGATCACCCTCTCAGGTCGGCTACGCATCGTCGCCTTGGTGGGCCGTTACCTCACCAACTAGCTAATGCGCCGCGGGTCCATCTCAAAGTGGATTACTCCTTTGATATTCTGATCATGCGATCAAAACATATTATGCGGTATTAATCTCCCTTTCGGGAGGCTATTCCCCTCTTTGAGGCAGGTTACCCACGTGTTACTCACCCGTCCGCCGCTAATTAATCCCGAAAGGATCGCATCGCTCGACTTGCATGTGTTAGGCACGCCGCCAGCGTTCGTCCTGAGCCAGGATCAAACTCTCAATTTAAAAGTTTACACTTTTTAGTTGAAATAATTAATCTGCGACAACTGTTAAGTTGTTACGCAAGCTCATTACATACTTTTTAGTCTTACGACTAAAATATTACTTTTTCTAAAGTAATTAACTGGTTAAAATAAAATATTATTTCATTTCTTTACCTATTTCTCTGTTTAATTTTCAAAGACCAATTTACTTTGTCATCAAGTGACGACCTCTACTATTTTACTATTTAAATTTAAAATTGTCAATATAATTTTCTATTTTCTTTAAAGAATTTTTAAGTTTAGAAAATTACTTAAGCTTTAAAATTAAATTGTCATTGTTACTAATTCGTAACGACAAGATGTATTGTATCAAATCTATTCGCTATTATATTTCCGCTAGTTCTGTTTCTAAATAGATTATAGTTGTTTCTCTATGTATATCTTTATTTTCCTTCAATTTACTGCTTGAGATACACTAGGTAAGTTATATTTTATTATAAATAAAAAAAGTACTTATCTGAAATAATTTCAAATAAGTACTTTAATGTTTTAATCTTCTATTTCATCATTTGTTTCCATTTCCTGATCCTCATTTACTGAAGTTTCTTTAATCTCTTCTTGAGAGGAACCTTCTTCTTCTTGCAACGAATCATCATCAGTATTAATTACATCACTAGAGTTTATTTTAGCAATAGCTACAATATTATCACCATCACCATTTTTCATTAATGTAACTCCCATAGTATTTCTACTTGTAGTTGATATTCCAGCTACTTGTAGTCTTATGACAATACCATTACTGTTAATAAGTATCATCTCGTCTCCATCTTTTACAATTCTAGCACCTACAAGTTTTCCTGTTTTCTCTGAAACCTTATAAGTTATTACACCCTTACCACCTCTACGTTGAAGTGAATATTCTGAAACTAAAGTTCTTTTTCCAAAGCCATTTTCACTTATAACTAAAAGTTCTTCTTCAGGTTTAACAATATTCATAGACACTACAATATCTTCTGATCTTAAAGTTAAGGACTTAACCCCAGTTGCAGTTCTTCCCATACCTCTTACATCTTTTTCACTAAACCTTATAGAATAACCATTTCTTGTAACAAATAGCATTTCGCTATCGCCATTGGTTATTGCTGCTCCAATTAACTCATCATCTTCTCTTAGATTTATTGCATTTAATCCATTCTTCCTTATAGAAGAATATTTATCAAGTGATGTTTTCTTAATTAAACCATGTTTTGTTCCCATTACAAGATAATTATCCTCAGCAAATTCTTTAAGAGAAATAACCGCTTGAATTTTCTCATCACTAGCTAAAGGTATAATATTTATTAAGTTTGTTCCCTTAGCCGTTCTTCCACCTTCTGGAATCTCATACGCTTTTAATTTAAATGATTTTCCTTTGTTTGTGAAGAATAAAATATTATTATGAGTGGTGGTTATAAAGATATGTTCTACAAAATCATCTTCTTTTGTAGTTACACCCTGTATTCCTCTTCCACCTCTTCTTTGCGCACTATAAGTATCTGCTGGTAATCTCTTTATATAACCTGCATGAGTTAATGTTATTACAATATCTTGCTCTTGTATTAAATCTTCCTCATCTATGCTATATGGATTTTTCTCTATTGCAGATCTTCTAGTATCACCATATTTATTTCTAATTTCTATAAGTTCTTCTTTAATTATATTTAATAATACTATTTCATCTGCTAATATTTCTTTTAAGTAATTAACAAGTTTAATTAATTCATTATACTCATCTTCAATTTTACCTCGTTCAAGACCTGTAAGTCTTCCAAGCCTCATTTCAACAATAGCTACAGCTTGTTTTTCTGATAAATCAAAAGCATTCATTAAGCTTTCTCTAGCTTCACTAATGGTTTTTGATGCTCTTATCAAACGAATTACTTCATCGATATGGTCTAATGCAATCTTAAGACCTTCTAGTATATGAGCTCTTGCTAGTGCTTTATCAAGATCGAATTGAGTTCTTCTTCTTACCACATCTTTTTGATGTTCTAAATAATAAAATAGAACTTGTTTTAAATTTAAAGTCTGAGGCTCGTTATTTACAAGAGCTATCATTATAACTCCAAAAGTATCTTGCATCCTAGTATGTTTGAATAATCTATTTAATACTATATTTGGATTTGCATCCCTTTTTAGTTCTATAACAATTCTCATACCTTCTCTATCTGATTCATCTCGAAGATCTGATATTCCATCTATTTTCTTATCTTTTACTAAATCTGCAATACCTTCTATAAGTTTTGCTTTATTAACTTGATAAGGTAATTCTGTTACTATTATTGCATTTCTACCTTTATTCTCTTCAATATCTGTTTTAGCTCTTACGAGTATTCTTCCTCTTCCTGTTTCATAAGCACTTTTTATTCCAGCTCTTCCAAGGATTATTCCTCCTGTAGGAAAGTCTGGACCTTTTATTTTTGTCATTAAATCAGTTATAGTAACTTCTGAGTCATCAATCATCATAAGCACGCCATCTATAACTTCTATTAAGTTATGAGGAGGTATATTTGTTGCCATACCTACTGCAATGCCAGTAGAGCCATTAACTAAAAGATTAGGAAATCTTGATGGCAAAACTGATGGTTCTTTTTCTTCTCCATCAAAGTTAGGAATAAAATTTACTGTATCTTTATTAATATCTCTAAGCATTTGAGTTGTAATTTTACTCATTTTAGCTTCTGTATATCTCATTGCTGCTGCTGAATCACCATCTACAGAACCAAAATTCCCATGGCCATCAACCAAAGTACATCTTTGGGAAAAGTCTTGAGCCATTCTAACGAGTGCTCCATATACTGCAGTATCACCATGTGGGTGATACTTACCTAAAACGTCTCCGACAATTCTGGCACATTTTCTAAATCCCTTTTCTGGTGTTAATCCTAGCTCATGCATAGAGAATAATATTCTTCTATGCACAGGTTTAAGTCCATCGCGTACATCTGGAAGAGCACGACTTACAATAACACTCATAGCGTAATCTATATAAGATTTTTTCATTTCATATCTTATATCAATAGGTTTAATTTTTCCCTGATTATTAATCATGTTACACCTCTTTAAACAAAATATTTTAATGTCTAACTATATATCTAAATTAAGCACACCTTTAGCATTTTCCTGTATAAACTCACGACGTGGCTCTACTTTATCACCCATGAGAATAGTGAATATTTCATCTGCTGCCATTGCATCCTCAACATGTACTTGAAGCAGAGTTCTTTCCTCAGGGTTCATTGTTGTATCCCAAAGCTGTTCTGGATTCATTTCCCCAAGACCTTTGTATCTTTGTATATCAGTGCTACTATCTTTTCCACCAAATTCCGCAAGTGTCATTTCAAGCTCTTTTTCGGTATATACGTAATGCTCTTTTTTACCTTTAGATACTTTAAATAATGGAGGTTGAGCTACATACACATGCCCTTGTTCTACTAATTCCTTCATGTATCTATAGAAAAATGTTAGTAATAAAGTTCTAATATGTGCTCCATCTACATCCGCATCTGTCATTATAATAATACGATCGTATCTTATTTTTGTTACATCAAAATCTTTTCCTATACCAGCACCAAAAGCAGTTATCATTGCTCTAATTTCAAGGGAGGCTAGCATTTTATCAATTCTTTGTTTTTCAACATTCATTATTTTTCCTTTAAGAGGAAGTATAGCTTGGAATTTTCTATCTCTACCCTGCTTTGCAGAACCACCAGCTGAGTCACCTTCGACCAGATATATTTCACATTCCATAGGATCTTTCGATGCACAATCTGACAATTTACCTGGAAGTGTAGTTGATTCAAGTATTGACTTTCTTCTTGTAAATTCTCTTGCTTTTTTTGCTGCTTCTCGTGCCCTTGCTGCATTTAATCCTTTATCTATTATATTTTTACCAAGCTGAGGATCTTCTTCTAAAACGTTGCTAATTGCCTCACCAACTATGCTATCAACAATGCCTCTTACTTCACTATTTCCAAGCTTAGTTTTTGTTTGACCTTCAAATTGAGGATCTGTAAGCTTAATAGATATTACAGCTGTAAGACCTTCTCGAACATCTTCACCTGATAGATTTTTATCATTTTCTTTTAAGTAATTAAATTTTTTGGCATAATCATTAACTACTCTTGTTAATGCCGACTTAAACCCAACTAGGTGAGTTCCACCCTCTACAGTATCTATATTATTTGCAAATGAAAATATATTTTCTGTATATGTATCATTGTATTGCAGAGCTATTTCAACAACGTAATCATCTTTACGTCCTTCCATGTATATTGTCTCGTGAATTGTTCCTTTATTTCTATTTAGATAATCTACAAAGGATTTTATTCCTCCCTCGTACAAAAATTCTTGATTTTTATCTACTCGCTCATCTGAAAGAGTTATTCTTAAACCTTTATTTAAAAAGGCCAATTCGCGAAGTCTTTGAGACAAAGTTTCGTAATCAAAATTGATTTCTTCAAAAATCTCTGGGTCTGGTGTAAAGAATACTTTTGTTCCATGCTCCTCTGTTGTTCCTATTTTTACAAGTGTACTAGTAGTTTTTCCTCTTGCAAAAGTTTGTTTCCATATGTCGCCATCTACTTTAACTTCTACTTCACAAACCACGGATAATGCATTAACTACAGATGAACCAACACCATGTAGACCACCTGATACTTTGTATGCTCCACCACCAAATTTTCCACCTGCATGAAGTACTGTCATTATAACTTCTACAGTCGGTATTTTCATTTTATGATGTATTCCTACTGGCATACCACGACCATCATCAATAACCGTTATAGAGTTATCTTTATGTATAATTACATTAATATTTTTACAAAAACCTGCCAATGCTTCATCTATGCTATTATCTACAATCTCATAAACTAAATGATGAAGTCCGCGAATACTAGTGCTACCTATATACATACCAGGTCTTTTCCTTACTGCTTCTAATCCCTCAAGTACTTGTATTTGACTCTCGTCGTAAACATTATTTATTTCCATGTATATCCTCCTATTTTACTCTAAAGCTCATAATATACAGTTTCTGTTCTCTTGCATAAAGTTGAAGATGATATTGGTGATAGATATACTTTACTTTTTTTGTCTACTTCAGCAATTACAAAAGATTTAGCGATATTGTTTGTTATTCGCTCTACAAAACCATCTTCTTCAGCCATTCTTAAAAACTGGATAGTGTCTGAGCTATACATAGTAGTTTCCATGTCAAATATACCTATAATGTCTTTTATAGGCACTACTACATTTTCTCCCAAATGTAAAAACATGTTATATCCTCCTTAATAATCCATAATATTTTATTCGGAATTATGTAATTTCTTTTAATTCTCCTGACATAACTTCAAATATTCTACTTTCAGCATTTAAATATTTTCTTATGTTGTTAACTCCTGTACATGTAATTAAGGTTTGAACTTCTTTTATTGAATTTAATATATATTCTTGCCTTTTTGTATCTAATTCAGACAATACGTCATCAAGTAATAATACCGGGTATTCTCCTGTTAGTTCCTTAATTATCTCTAGTGCTCCAAATTTGATTGTTAAGACACAAGTTCTCTGCTGCCCTTGAGATCCAAATATTCTAGCATCTATGTCATTAATATCTATGGAAAAATCGTCTCTATGTGGTCCTATTGATGTAGTTCTTGTTTCTATATCTCTTTTTCTATTTTTACATAAAAGCAAATAAAAATTTTCTTCTATGTTATCTAACTGTTTAATAGGTGTTAAATATTTAATTTCAATTATTTCGCTTTTAGAAGTTATATTACTATGTATTACTTTACCTAATCTGTTTAATTTTTCTATATAATTCATTCTGTCTCTTATTATAATTGCCCCAAATTCACTAAGTTGTTTATCATATACATCTATAATATCACTATCTGTGTTCCACTTTCTTATAGCCAAGTTTCTCTCATTTAAAACTTTTTTATATTGGGTTAAATTATAATAATATTTCCTACTTAGCTTACAAAGCTCAATATCTAAGAATTTTCGTCTATATGATGGTGATTCTTTAACTATATTTAAGTCTTCTGGAGAAAACATAATCACATTAAAGTTTCCTACTAATTCAGACATCTTTAGAATTTTTATAGAATTTATATTAACACCTTTTTTACCTTCTTTAAAAATCTTTATTTCTATTTTTTTATCGAGTCTTGTTTTACATACATAAAGTTTTATATATGCATCACTGCCATTCCAATTTATTAATTCCTTATCTTTATTAGTTCTATGAGACTTAGCAAGGCTGCAATAATATATTGCTTCTAAGATATTTGTTTTCCCTTGTGCATTATCTCCTACAAATACGTTAGTGCCCTTATTAAATTCTATAACTAATTCATTATAATTTCTAAAATTTTTAAGCTGTAAATATTTTATGTGCATACAATCACCTATTATGATTATAACATATATATATAATTTTATTATTTTATATTAATAAATAAATTCTTATAAATTTTTTTAATATAGACATAAAGTCAGCACCGGAGGTTTTTTTGAAATTTTCCGGTGCATTCAAATATGTGTGTATAAATTTATTTTTAAACTATTTTATAACTTTCATTGTTAAATTCAATTATATCACCTTTAACTAACTTTTTACCTCTTTGAACTTCAATTTTACCATTCAACTTAATTTCCTCATTTTTTATATAAAATTTTGCTTCCGAACCTAAACTAGCTATTCCAGCCCATTTTAGAAAAGCATCTAATTTTATTATACCTGTATCTACTTGTATTTCATTCATTTTAAAACCGCCTTTTTTATATTATTTTATTTTTTATATATTTTTTTAATTATTGGTTGCTCTTATTCTAACTGGTAATACCATATATGTGCAATTATTTTTTTCTTTATTTCTTACAACACAAGGATTAACAGCACTAGAGAATTCCATAATGATCTCTTCTTCTTCCATTATTTTCAGTAACTCTATTAAGTATTTTGAGTTAAATGCAATTTGAAGAGGCTCTCCTTGCAAAATTATATTTATTTCTTCTCTAGCCTTTCCCAATTGAGAATTAGAAGTAATTATCATGTTATCTTCTTCTATGTTAAATTTAACTAAATTTGTATTTCCCTCTTTTGCCATAAGAGAAGCTCTCTCGATGCAGCTTAATAATTCATGTCTTTTAGCTGTGATTTTTAGATTATACTCTTCTGGTATTATTGAGCTATATTTTATAAATTCACCTTCTAGTAATCTTGATATTACTCTAGTTTTCCCAATATTAAATAAAATATGGTTTGGTGTGAATGTGATATTAACATTTTCGTCTGTTTCCTCTAGTATTTTGGATACTTCACTTAAAGTTTTACCTGGAATTACTGCGGTTATACTAGAATCGTTATCTACGCTTTCACTTCTAAATGCAACTCTATAGCCATCCAATGCTACAAGATTAAGTTTTTTATCTTTTATTTCAAATAAGACACCAGTAAGTATAGGCCTTGTTTCATCTTGAGCAACTGCAAAAATAGTACCTCTCATCATGTTTTTCAGTACTTTTTGTGAAACTGAAAAAATCATATTCTCTATGATATCAGGTAAATTAGGATAGTCATCACTGTCCATATGTACTATGGTTGCATATGATTTTTCACAAACTATTTTAATAGAGTTATTCTCTGCTGAACTTATTTCTACTGAACTATTTGGTAATTTTCTTATAATTTCACCAAAAAGCTTTGAATCTAAGACTACTGTTCCATCTTCAATAATGTCTGCAGTAATTTTAGCTTCAATGCTTAAATCAATATCAGATCCTATAAGAGTTACTTCTCTATTTTTGGCGATTATTAATATACCCTGTAATACAGGCATAGTTGATTTTCCAGTAATAGCTTTTTGAACATTAGAAATTGCTTCTTGTAATACACTTTTTTCACATATAAATTTCATGTAAAATAGGCCTCCTTATCCACATTGGAAATTGATTAAAGATAGGTAAGATAATAATAGTTTATAGTAGTAATAGTAGTAGGGGCTGTTGATATGTTAAAAACCTATCCCAGCCTTTACAGCGCATCATTGCTTTGTAAAAATAATTGTGGATAAGTATGCAAAAAAAAATTACAGTTATCCACAATATCAACAGCTTGATTTTATGTATTATTTTATGCACAGGATTATATATAAATAGTATCAACACTTGTTAGTAATAGCGTCTTTTACTATTTCTGACTTATCTTTTTAGTTAGTTCAGCTATGTTATCTTGCAAATTTTCATCTTCTTTAAGTTGTTTAGATATTTTCTCACATGCATGAATTACAGTTGTATGATCGCGACCTCCAAATTCTTCACCTATTTTAGGCAGTGACATATCAGTAAGTTTTCTGCATAAATACATTGCGATTTGCCTTGGAAAAGTTATGTTTCTAGTACGCCGTGAAGATTTAAAATCCTCAATTTTTAAATTAAAATAGCTAGACACTATATCTTGTATTAGTTCAATAGTTACTTGCTTTGAATTTCTATTAGAAATAATATCCTTGAGTGCTTCTGATGCTAAATCGATACCGATTTCTTTATTAGTTAATGAGGAAAAAGCAACTATTCTAATAAGAGCACCTTCTAGTTCCCTTATATTAGATTTTATTTTGGTAGCAATATACACCATTACTTCATTTGGAATGTTTAAATTATCTATATCTGCTTTCTTCTTCAAAATAGCAATTCTAGTTTCAAAATCAGGTGGTTGTATATCAGCTATAAGACCCCATTCAAATCTAGATCGTAACCTATCTTCTAAAGTAGGTATTTCTTTAGGAGGTCTATCACTAGATAATATTATTTGTTTATTGGCCTCATGAAGATCATTGAATGTATGGAAAAACTCTTCTTGTGTACGTTCTTTGCCTGCAATAAATTGAATATCATCAATTAGAAGTACATCTACATTTCTATATTTGTTTCTAAATTCTACGTTTTTATCATCTTTAATAGAGTTGATAAGTTCGTTTGTGAATTTTTCAGAAGAAACATAAACAACCTTAGACTTTGGGTTATTTGCTAATACATAATGGCCAATAGCATGCATTAGATGAGTTTTTCCAAGACCAACTCCTCCATAAATAAATAGTGGATTATAAGCTTTCGCAGGGGATTCAGCTACAGCTAGTGATGCAGCATGAGCAAACCTGTTACTATTTCCAATTACATAAGAATCAAAGGTGTACTTTGGATTTAATGTTGCTGACATTTCATCATTAACTATTAAATCATTTTTTTCAGATTCTCGTCTCGCTTTAGGTTTTTCAATTTCGGCTACTTCCTCAGATAATATAAAGAATTCTATTTTATATGTTTTAGAAGTAAGTAATTTAACAGCATTCATTATTAAATCCTTATATCTATTTTCAAGAATATCTTTGGTGAAATTATTAGGAACACCTAATTTAAAAGTATTACTATCTAAGGTCATAGGTTCTATACTTTTAATCCAAGTGTTAAAACTAACTTCAGTAAGTTCACCTTTTATTATATTTAAGGTTTTTTCCCAGATATCTTTAATTTGGGTGCTCATTTCCTACCCTCCAGTTCAAATAAAAAAAATTTATTATGTAAAAACAAACAATATATAAACATGGTTATAAACAAAAAAAATATATATTGTAGGTTGTTGATAAATAGCTATAAAAATATGCACATGTTAATAACTATGTTTATACTTTTATTAGGCCTTAAATAATTAACAATATAGCAAAAAAGTTATTAACATACTAAATAATGAATAAATCTGCTAATATAGTCAAAAATATATAAGTAAAAAGAAGTTTAAGACAACATTGTAATAGTTATTCACAATTTTGTCCACAAGTTGTGAATAACTTTACTTGTAAATAAGTTATTCACAGTTCATTCTTATATAATATCAAAAAATAACAAGGTGTTCAAGAAGTTATCCACAAAAAAACATATAAATATAAAAAACATCAACAATACTAATAAAAATGCTTACCTTGACATTACGACTATGTGACTATATAATCTAATAGTAAAACCGTAATTATGCGATTAGAAGATGGTTGTTATAAATAACGGATTAAAAGAAGGGGGTGTAGTAGATATGTTCATGACTTACCAACCTAAAAAAAGACAAAGAAAAAAAGAACACGGATTCAGAAAGAGAATGAAAACCGCTTCAGGCAGAAACGTTCTTC
>Ga0209123_1003987_pt1 | contig 10538 bp, 8 predicted proteins | sample BarGraIncu00431A_FD_184500 | JGI IMG/M metagenome (GOLD analysis project Ga0209123, IMG submission 184500) | Arctic peat soil microbial communities from Barrow, Alaska, USA - Barrow Graham LP Incubations 004-31A (SPAdes) (version 2) | ecosystem: Environmental > Terrestrial > Soil > Wetlands >...
AAGAGTATGCTGGTCGACACAATATTTGTCCATTTGAATTTTCACTGGATTTATCATTATGGGTTGATGGTATTATTTGTGATTATAATTATGTTTTTGATCCCCGCGTATATTTAAAACGATTTTTCAATGAAAACGCTGGAGACTATTGCTTTTTGATTGATGAAGCCCATAATCTAGTTGATCGGGCGCGGGTGATGTTTTCGGCTGAATTGACAAAGCAACCCTTTTTAGAATTAAAACGGCTACTGAAAACTGCGTTGCCGAAAGTAGCGAAAGCTGCTGGGAGAATCAATACATCGTTATTGGGGATTGGAAAGTTGTATGGGGAATCTGGTGAAGAAAATAATAAGGATTACTTGGTAAATAAGGATGCACCTCAAGAAATCTTTCCCTTGTTGCGCAAATTTCTTGGACAGGCAGAAGAATGGTTAATGCTCAATGAGCAGGCGAATTTCAAGGATGCCTTGTTGGAGGCTTATTTTTCCGTATATGCTTTTATGCGTGTAGTTGAGTCCTATGATGATCGCTATGTAACATATGTGGAGAAAATGGGAAGTGATGTGAAAATCAAGCTTTTCTGTGTTGATCCATCCTATTTGTTGCGCAAAGTTTTAGAGCGGGGACGGTCAGCAGTATTTTTCTCAGCGACATTAACACCTCTTGACTATTTTAGCCAAATACTAGGTGGTGAGGCCGAAGACGGAAAGATGGCAGCCGAGTCCCCATTTCTTCGTGAATACTTATGTTTGTTGGTAGCTGATAGAATCAGCACCACCTATAAAGCACGCGCTCAGACTCATGATGCTGTTGCCCAGTGTATCGGAATGGTAATTGGCGAGAAAACTGGCAACTATTTGGTGTTTTTACCATCGTATCGGTATATGGGGGAAGTATATAGTCGATTTTGCAGTCAGTATCCAGAGGTAAAAGTCATTTGTCAGACAAGCGGGATGAAGGAAGAGGAACGTACCAGTTTTTTGAACACCTTTGTTCCAGAGGGGAAAGAGACACTTGTAGGCTTTGCTGTTATGGGCGGTATTTTTGGTGAAGGTATTGATTTGACAGGGGAACGATTGGTGGGGGCGGTAATTGTTGGCGTGGGATTACCCCAGGTCTGCATGGAACGAGATATTATTCGGGACTTCTTTAATGAACAAAATGGGCAGGGCTTTGAGTATGCTTATATGTATCCCGGTATGAACAAGGTCTTGCAAGCTGCTGGGCGGGTTATCCGTACAGAGAGTGACAAGGGTGTAGTAGTGTTGATTGATGAGCGGTTTGCGTCTACTCGGTATAAACGGTTGTTTCCACAAGAATGGTGTGGAGCTGTTAGTGTTGGATATGGTAGGGAAATTGATAAGTTAACTCAACAGTTTTGGAATAATCATAGATAGGAACAGTGTAGTATATTTAGCTGAACCAGTTTACTCATTGTTTAGGTGGATTTTCAACTTCAAATACCCGCTCAGGTCTAATTGTATTGGCAATATCTGCACAGTTTTATAATCTCAATTGCCAAGCACCTTCGCTTAAAGGTGGTGGTCTGGGTACGAGGTATACTTGCCGGAATGCAGGAAGTCTATTGTTTGATGATGAGGGACGTTGGTTTGTTGAGGGAGAATAATATTGATGTTTATTAGTCGTCTTGCCTTTCGGGGTGAGATGATTTTTTTATTTTTAAGCTTAAGCGATATAAGACAAATTCGTTTCCTATGATTATGACGGAGGCCGAGGTGATGGTGGAATTTGATGTGGTGTTATATTTTGCTTGGTGGAGAAGATGGTGGTAGGGTGGTTTTGAGCTTGAATATGCAATTGAGTTCATGACAAGGGGTTCCCTTATAGCGGAGGCATAAGTAAAATATTATGATCTTTTTTAATGAAAGCGTTTAGAAATCACAGAGTGATATTTTTAGTACTTTTCTGAAACTCGTCCTAACAAGCTACATTTGCCGAGTGAATAAAACCTACCACTACTGGCAGTCTATTATTATTGATGTTTGTGGCTAATCTATTGACATAGCCATAGGTTTTACAGTATAATTTTGGTAACAACTTAAAAGGCGATGGAGTTCGCCATTAATCCCGTGAAAACGGTAATGACTCCTACCAGCAAAACTGGTAGGAGTCTGTTTTTTTATAAGGAATAGACGGATTAGTGGTGAATTGAATCAATACATAACATAGGAGGGAGAATTGATATGAAAATTGTTGCAGTAAAAGCTTTGGAAATTTTGGATTCACGGGGTAACCCTACTGTCCGAGTTAACGTTACATTAGACAATGGTATGACTGCTTCCGCTTCTGTCCCATCAGGAGCTTCCACTGGGGAAAATGAGGCTCTCGAACTAAGGGACGGAGATAAGAACCGTTATGGCGGTAAAGGCGTTTTACAGGCGGTGGATAACGTTAATGAACGTATTGCGCCTATTGTAATTGGTATGGATGTGACAGAGCAGAGCAAAATTGACAGATTGATGATCGAACTGGATGGAACGCCTACGAAAGCCAACCTAGGAGCAAACGCTACGCTAGGTGTTTCTATGGCGGTAGCTCGGGCAGGAGCAATGGCGAAAGGCTTGCCACTTTACGCTTATTTGGGTGGCCCCGATGCAGTACGGTTGCCTGTGCCTATGATGAATATTTTAAATGGTGGCAAACATGCTGATAATAGTGTAGATTTTCAAGAATTTATGGTTATGCCCGTGGGAGCTGCGACTTTTGCCGAAGCACTGCGGTATGGCGTTGAAACTTTTCATTCGTTGAAAAAAATCCTTGGGCAAAGAGGATATGCTACCAGTGTAGGAGATGAAGGTGGCTTTGCTCCTAATCTAAAGAGTAATGAAGAAGCATGTGAACTTATTATTGAAGCCATTCAAGCGGTAGGCTATAGACCAGGTAAGGATATTGCTTTGGCTCTTGATCCGGCAGCTAGTTCCTTCTTTGAAGAGGATGCCTACAATCTTTCTAAGTCAGGGCAAGGCAAGAAGAACAGCACTGAGATGACCCAACTGTATAGTGATTGGATCAACAAGTATCCGATTATTTCCATTGAGGATGGTCTGTCGGAAAATGACTGGGACGGGTTTAAAGAACATACAGCGGTTCTAGGGGAGCGCATTCAAATCGTCGGTGATGATAACTATGTAACCAATACTAAGTTTATTGCTCGAGGAATTGAGGAGAAAAGTACCAATGCGGTACTGATTAAACTTAATCAAATTGGTACGGTAACCGAGACAATTGAGGCCATTGAACTTTGTCGTAAGGCCAAGTGGGGTTATGTAATTTCTCATCGTTCAGGTGAGACCGAAGATACTTTCTTAGCCGATTTTGCAGTCGCCATGGGCGGTGGTCAGATTAAAACCGGATCAGCTTGCCGGAGTGAACGAATCGCCAAATATAATCGGTTATTGGAAATTGAAGCCGAATTGGGTGTTAAGGCAGTTTTTACTACTCCATTTTAAGAATGTCGGCATAGTAATGATGGAGTAGGAATAGGCTTAGTCTTAGTAGACTCTGGTATAAAGTAAATAAGGCGATGGAGTTCGCCGTAAGTCCGTTAAGTAACGGTGATGACTCCTACCAATTGGAGTTAATTGGTAGGAGTCATTATGTTTTGTGATTAGGCGAGATGATAAGAGGAGAAATAGGTGGATTGATGCCATAAGTGAGGGGATTTCTTTATGCCTTCTATAACCGTATCATGGGCTCGACCGATTATATCTTATGAGGAGATACCCCATATTTTCACAGAGTTTCTCCCTCAAAAGGAACCGTTTCCTTATATTATTCATTCCCCACCGGATCGTTGGGGGGATCGGCGAACCAATGGAAAATTAACCTGTATGTATCAGGACAAAATTGTTGTACTGGAAGTAACGGATATCAAGGTTAATGAAGTATGCTATTGGTTCAAGGACATCAATTACATTGAACAAGGAACATTGCTACTCTACTCTTGGATAGGTATTCATGGAATTATTGATGGTAAGTTGTCAACTTCCATTATCGAATATAACTCAGTTGTTGCTGATCTATTTAATCGAATAGTAAAGGCAATTAGGCAAGTGCATCTGATACTTGAGCACATGGCTGATGATCTAGATTTGTCAAAACTAGAATTTCTCAATAAATTAAATTATAAGTTCTATAATTACTCTCATGATTCCATCCTGCCTGGGGGAAAGATTATAGATGCAGTATATCAACCTGATATTTATGAGAAGTTTTTAGTTGTATTTAAAAGAACAATAACATTGGCGCACGTAACCATCCTTACAGATAAGGAACTTATTATTATTATTATTAAGGATGAGGAATTAGTAACAGTAAAGAAAAAATATAATTTTAAGAATGGTGGTGTGTGGGCGTATATCCCCCTGGATAAAATTATCAACATGACAATAATTGTTAACGAAAAGCAGGGGTTGCTTACGTTTATACTATGCGTGGAGAAAGATACTATTTCACTAATTTTTTCTGATCTACAACAACAGGATTTGGGAGATTTACTGAGAGAATTTAAAGCTATTATCAAATCGGATGATTGACGGTAGTGGGGTTTGCTGTTACAATTGAGACATAATTTCATATGGGCGATGGGGTTCGCCATTAAATCCGTTTTGCGGTAATGACTCCTACCAGTATCTTTGCTGGTAGGAGTCTGTTTGTTTTTAATAAGGGGGATATTGTTACTATTAGAAGGTAAGGGGAAACAGAAAAATGGAACAGAATTTTTTAGTGGCGACAGAGTGGTTTTTATTAGCTTTTTTGGCTAGTATCTTCTCTGTACGACTGGGGATTTCCGTGGCACTTATGGAGATTGCTGTTGGTGTTATTGGTGGGAATACAATGCATATTGAGATTACACCTTGGGTAAACTTTTTGGCGAGTTTCGGGGCCGTTGTATTAACTTTTTTAGCTGGTGCCGAAATTAATCCCAAGAGTCTACGAGAAAATATTACAGAAAGTATGGTCATTGGTTTTGTGTCCTTTTTGCTACCGTTCATTGGGGGTATGGCTGTTGCTTATTATGTATTTGGGTGGGATAGTAACGCTGCCAAAATTGCGGGTATCGCCTTGTCAACTACATCGGTGGCTGTGGTGTATGCGGTCATGGTAGAGAGTGGACTCTCCTCTAGTCGCCTAGGACAGGCTATTTTGGCGGCCTGTTTCATTACTGATCTGGGCACTGTGTTGGCGCTGGGGATATTATTTACTGGATTTTCCATGAAGGTTGTGTGGTTTACGGGGATTTTAATTATCACTGTTTTTTTGATTACCCCAGTTGCGAGTAAAATATTTGAATGGTATGGCGGGCGCGTCAGCGAGCCAGAGATCAAGTTTATCTTTTTAATACTCTTAGCATTGGCCTATTTGGCGGTTAGCAGTGGAAGCGAGGCTGTACTACCAGCCTATATTGTGGGTATGACCATGGCGGGATTTTTCGCCAAGTATAAAGAAACTTTGCATAAAATGCGGGCTATTATCTTTGCAGCCTTTACGTCTTTTTATTTTATTAAAGCCGGTGCCCTGGTTTCTACGTCGGCCTTGTATAACATGGCTGGGATTATTATAATATTTTTGCTGGTGAAAGTTGCTGCCAAATTCATTGGGGTATTACCGGCTACTCGCTTTTTTCAATATGAAAGTCGTACTGGGATTTATACGACTTTGTTGATGAGTACTGGTTTGACTTTTGGTACAATTTCAGCATTATATGGCTTGTCCAATCAGTATATTGATAATAATCAATATAGCGCCTTAGTAGCGGCTGTCATTTTAAGCGCAGTAATTCCTACTGTTGTGGCGCAGAAATGGTTCTTCCCTGTGGCTGGTATGGAAGAGGAGACGATACCGCTGGTTATGAATAAGGGTAGTTTAGAGAGGAGTATAGAAGATGGATGTTAAAAAAAATATTGTGGCTTATGATGGATCAAAAGGTAGTCAAAAAGCGGTGGAATGGGCATTGTTATTGGCAACCAGTAGCCTCCAGAGTGAGGTGACTACCGTAACAGTGGTTAAACCGCCCGAATTCAGCCCGATGATTAGCGAAATAGATGAGTTTTATGATAATGCTGAACAACATTATCAGCCTTTGCTCACTAAAATACGTGAACATGGCAAGGACCATGGTATTGTGATTAAGACCGTGATTTTGCGGGGGCATCCAGCAGAAAGCATTACGAAATACGCCTTTGACCAAAAAGCTGATTTGATTGTAACTGGAACTCTTGGTCTGGGTGGTTTTAAAAGTTTAATTATTGGCAGTGTAGCACAAAAAGTGGTTACCTACTCTAAAGTACCTGTTTTAGTTGTGAAGTAGAATTCAATTGAAGGGGGAAAGTAAATGCCGAAAATTACAAGTAGGGCGAAACGACTACGAATTTATATTGGAGAGACTGACCACTATAAAGGGCGAGCGTTATATCAGGTGATTGTGGAAAAGGTTAAGAAATTGGATATGGCAGGGGCCACTGTATTTCGTGGTATGATGGGATATGGAGCCAACAGTCGTATTCATACCGCGAAAATTATGGCACTATCCAGTGATTTGCCAATGTTGGTGGAGATTATCGATAGTGAAGAGTATATTGCTAAATTCTTACCCTATCTTGATGAGATGGTACAAGAAGGTTTAGTAACGATTGAAGATATTGAGGTCATTAAATACGGGAATAAACCGCCCACAAGGTGAAAATATAGCATATGTAGAAAATGAGGTGATTATAGATGTTAAAAGTAATGATGGTAGCAGTTGGGGGAAGTATTGGAGCAACGACCAGATATCTGGTTTCTACATGGGCTGCTGACAAATTCGGGACAAATTTTCCCTATGGTACGCTAATCGTCAATGTTGTTGGTTGTTTTATTATAGGTGCATTTATGACGTTAGCTACTGAAAGAATGATTGTAAGTCCTTATTGGCGACTGCTTATCACTGTCGGGTTTGTTGGTGGTCTTACTACTTTTTCATCTTACAGTTATGAGACGTTGAAGTTATTGCAAGAGGCTGATATCATGATGGCAATGTCTAATTTATTAGCAAATTTAATTTTAGGATTTTTCGCGACCTGGTTAGGGATGAGTGCTGCAAGGCTAATTTAATCTAGGAATGAATAGGTTTAACAGAGGGTGCTGAAAAGGCACTACTAGCGGATATGGCAATATAATAGGTGGACTTGCAAGATTACGGATACTGTACAGAACCTCTGTACAGTCCAAGTTTATCCCCCAAGTGTGGTTAGCACGATAGTTTCCTTCTATATAATATTCGAGTCATATGCACATGGGTTTACGATGATTTTGCGAAAAATTTAGTCCAATAATCAAAAACGACACCCCTATTTGGGGTGCCGAAAACCTCCATATAAAATTAATATTACGTGTATTAGTATCATCACACGATCACAACACATGTTGAATCCGTAGCGTTGATAGAGCGAGAATAGCCAGTATTGGCAGACTGTCGCAGGTTTTCGATAAATTTTAAAGTGTGCTAATATGTTTGCATAGACGTCACTTTTGAGGCCGAACACCTGTAGGGGGTCGCCACCCCTAAACAAATACACGGAATTATGTACAAATACACGGAATTATGGGGATATTCGTGTAAAGGTATATGATTCCGTGTATTTTGCGACACCCTGTAAAATTTGGAAGTTATATAGTTGTAATTAATATCGAGTATGAAGTTGATGAGGTCACGGTTGTAGCAAAGAGTTGTGGGGATGTCTTCTCTTTTGTGTATTCACTTATACTCAATTTTACTCACAATCGACTTTTGTCCCAAAGGTTTCTATAAGTTTGAGGTCATGGAAAAGATGGACAATGTTGTGCGAGTAGTATACAATTTACATAAGATATACAAAAATATGTAATATTATGTCACATTTGAAAACCTCTATAAATTAATATTGGGCAAACCAATCGAAAGATAGGGACGCAAAGCTATGGGTCTAAGGATTAACGTCTATGACTGCCAAGCCGCTATTAGCGAGCTAATTATTTTTTACGGCAGACATATGTTTGTCGTTTTAATGTTCTTTGAGTATACACTGGCATATCAGACGGTGAGATGGGTTTATGGGCAAAAAAATGACTAAGGTAAAAGTCTTGATTAATAGAATATTCCGGATTTTCGAGAGAATACCAAAAATCTTAAGGGGAAATTGACATGAATAGTGAGTGACATAGGGTATGGGGATATTATGCCGCAGTCAGGTTTAGCCATTATTGAAGTCAACTAAGAACATATGCATTGTACCATGTCTATCAGTAAAACTAGCAATTATTATGTAGATATTTAGCGTATTAATGGAGGTTTAAAATCAATATGAAGAAAAAATTAATCACTATCTTAATTATAGTAAGCGTACTACCAATTATTCTTGTCTCAGGATTTTATTACCAAGTATTTCAGAAAAATTTAATGGCAAGTTACGATGAATTTGGGTTAACCCAAGTACAAAGAACCCAATCCAATGTCAATGAATTTATGGAAAAACACCTTAATGCGTTACGATCAATGGCTGATAATCCCTCATTAAAGAATAGAGACCTAGTGGCAACGAAACCACTTTTAGTAGCGGGGGTAAAATTATTCCCTGATATGAGCATGGTTATGGACGATTTGAATGGCAACCAAATTGTGAGAGGCGATGAATCGCAATTTGGTACCGTCGGAACAAGAGATTACTACAAATCAGCATTAGCAGGAACGGAGGCTATATCAGAGCCGCTAGTTAGTAGTACAAATGGTAAAATAGGAATCAACTTTGCTGTGTCAATTAAAGACAATAATGGCAAAATTATTGGTGTTTTACAAAGTCTGGTAGTTCTTGAAAAAATTTCGGAATTTGTTAAAAAGGAGTCATCAGATAATACTGCTGTCTTCATAACAGATAAAAAAGGCGTAATATTGGCTCACCCTAAAGGTAACTTGACAGATAAAGAAAGAGATTTAACTAACACTTTTTTTGTGAAGAAAGCATTAGCGGGCGGAACGGGTAGTGCTGAATACAGTAATGAACAAGGACAAAAGATGCTTGTTTACTATACTGTAGATAAACTTACGGGATGGGCTATTTGTACTGAGACACCTTATGATGTTGTGATGAGTAAAGTTTACGCAATTAGAACGACCTTTGCGATCGTTTTAATCATAACATTGATACTTGTTTCTATGGTTGGCTATTTTGTTGCAGGACTACTCACAAAGCCAATTACCAAGATACGCGACCAAGCGGTGCTCGTTGCGGCAGGAGATTTGCGAATTGAGAAGCTTACTATTAACAGTAAAGATGAAATTGGGGACTTGGCGTCCAGTTTTAATACTATGACAGAAAATCTGAGGAATTTGGTTAAAATGGTTCAGAGTCAGTCACACCATGTCGCCGCGGCTAGTGAGGAACTTACGGCTAGCTCGGAGCAGTCAGCACTTGCAAGCAATCAGGTCGCTGCATCAATTACAAAGATAGCATGTGGCAACCAGGAACAACTTAGAGATGTGGGCGAAGTCTCTACTGCCGTAGAGAACATGGCGGCATCTTTACAGCAAATAACCTCCACCGCGACTGAGGTTGCTACTGCAGCTGATAATACAGTTAAGATTACGGCATCAGGTCAGGTTAGCATTGATCGTGCAGTAGCGCAAATCAGTAACGTTGGTAAGGGTACAAAAGAGGTTGGTAATGCAATAACTGACTTAGAGAAGAGTTCTCGCAAAATAAGTGAGATCGTAAATCTGATCTCCAGTGTAGCAGGGCAAACTAATTTGTTGGCCCTCAATGCCGCAATTGAAGCAGCAAGAGCTGGGGAACAAGGCAGAGGGTTTGCTGTTGTTGCCGACGAGGTGCGAAAATTGGCCAAACAGTCCCATCATGCCGCACAAGAAATTACCAGTTTAATTAAAAACAACACTGAAGATATCGGTAAAGCAGTGCGAGCGATGGAACAGGGTAGTAAAGACGTGGAGGAAGGAATTACCCTTGTAAGCCATGCCGGGAATGATTTTAGGAATATTTCTCAAGCTATTTATAACTTATCCCAACAAGTACGGGAAATATCAACAGCCATTGAAGATATGGCAATTGGTAGTCAGCATATTGCAACAGCGGTGGGTGGAATTGAGACCGTTAGTAAGATTGGAGCTTCGGAGGCGGAGAGTGTTTCAGCTGCAACCCAGGAACAGTCAGCATCCATTGAAGAAATTGCATCTTCCAGCCAAGAACTTGCCCGATTAGCGGAAAACCTGCAACATACAATCAATAAGTTTCAGATTTAATAATTTTACGCATGTGGAGTTCATTGTTCGATAGTATGATTTTAAAGGGATCGTGGCCTTTATGAAAAACATAATAAATGTATAATTATTTTTGCTCAGACTTCGGTTTGAACGCTTTTTTTATGGGTGTCGACACTCCTAAACAAATACACGTAATTATGTACAAATACACGTAATTATGGGGATATTCGTGTAAATGTGTATGGTTTCGTGTATTTTTACGACACCCCGTAAAATTTGGATGTTG
>Ga0209123_1003989_pt1 | contig 10536 bp, 8 predicted proteins | sample BarGraIncu00431A_FD_184500 | JGI IMG/M metagenome (GOLD analysis project Ga0209123, IMG submission 184500) | Arctic peat soil microbial communities from Barrow, Alaska, USA - Barrow Graham LP Incubations 004-31A (SPAdes) (version 2) | ecosystem: Environmental > Terrestrial > Soil > Wetlands >...
AGGGGCAGATGAACTGCCCCGAAGGCGCAACCCTGTCCGCAGCACAGCAGTTCTACAGCCTCGCAGCTTGATCACCAGGTCGGCGACGCAACTCCTTTCGGCCAGACTCCACTATTGCGACAAAACCACAATTGCTCGGCATGGGTGCAGAACCCCTGGAATACACCCCCGAGCAGACTGCCGCCTACATCAAGACCGAACTCGAGAACTGGGCCGTCGCCGTCAAGGCATCGGGCGCGCGCGCCGACTGACCAAACTTGCACCCAGCGACGGGATCCTGCGCGTCACGTCAGCGTATCGGCCGTGTCATACATGCTTTCTGCACGATGAGCACGAAAAGAAGTGAGTTTCCTCTACCATGTCCAGGTAAACATAGTGTCCACATTCGTAACTACTCAGCCCCCTGAAGCGATAAGCGACAATTCTCGACAATGCAAACCGCAACAAGTCTGAGTCATTTAAGCCACGCCAAAGAGGATGCGCTGATTTTGATGTTGCAGGAGCAGATCAAGGCATTGAAGACAGCAGTCAAGCAATTGCAGTCGCGACGCAACATGAATAGTCGCAACCGTTTCACCTGCTGTCCCAACTGTACGAGCACACCAGCGTGGCGATCACGACAAACTTGAGCTTCTCCGAGTGGTCCAGCGTGTTTGTGGATGCAAAGATGACCACGGCGCTGCTGGATCGGTTGACACATCATTGCCACATCGTGGAGACGGGCAATGAGTCTTATCGGTTTGCACACAGCTCGATGGCTGCCAAGTCGCGTATCCAGGAGCGTGAACAGTCGCGCAAAGACAGCAAGGCCGCCAAGACCGCAACGACACCCGCGTCATTCTGAGGCGTCGCACGAGGGGGGAATCCGCTACGGGCTTCGCCCTTCGCTCCTTTCCCCTCGTGCAATGAATAAATTCTGGAAACCGAAGTCAGGGGGCAGCCAAAACCAGGAATTCAGTACACTTATCCACAGTTGCCAATTCAAAAAGCAACTACCCGCCCTGGGTCAATATTGGATCGGCAGGGTGGGTCAATATTCAATCGGCGCGAACATCTACTATACCGATTGCTTCGGGGAGCCTTTGTGATACAAGAATTTCCGGCTCAAACCGCGAACGCTGACACATTGAATGTGTCGCAGCCGGCGCAACGTCCCCCATCGACCGTGCGTCGGCGCGCACTATGGGGCGCGCTGGTATTGCTGGTGGCGGCCTTGCTTGCGATGCTGATCTGGCTGGCTGGCATCTATGAGACAAACCAGGTGCAGGCTCGGCTTGAGCGCGATACAGGCGAAGCCGTAGGTGACGTACGGGCCTTTTTCGCACACAGCGTACAGGGTTTACAGGTCCTTCAATACGCTGACCCGACGCCCAACTCCTGGGTGATTGATGCGGGCAGTTTCCTGAGTGAACACCGCGAAATCCTGCGCCTCGAATGGCGTGACAGCGCGCTGCGCTTGCAGGCGCATGTGGACACGCCATTTCGCGCGCCCTCGTTTGATCGTCAGGGGCGAAGCGAAGTACAGTCGGAGATCGCCGTGGCCTGCGCCAATGCCCGGCGCTTCAGCGGACCGGCCTATGCCAGCAGTTATTTCGTGCCCATGGCCAATGGTCTTGGCCAGGAAGTCATGGAGTTCTGCCTGCCTTTGCAAAACGGCTCAAAGTTGACGGGTTATCTGACCGCCTCCTACGCCTTGCGTGACGTGCTTGAGAGATCGCTGACGCGTCCGATGACGCGAAACAATCAAATATCCTTCACGGAGGGCGACGGTACCCGGCTCGCCGTGTTTGGCTCGATCCGGCGCGGCAGCCGCATCTTCACGGCGCGCCAGTTGATGGATTTGCCGGGGACGACCCTGGTGCTGCGCATGGACAGCTGGCGAGCTGCCCCGGACCTGTTTCCTAATGTGCTGACGGCGCTGGTAACACTGGTGTCGATCGCCCTGGTCTCTGTGCTGGGCTTGCTGGGCGAGGACATGCGCAGGCGCTTCAAGGCGGAGCACGATCTGGCTGAGGTGTTGGCGTTTCGCCAGGCGATGGAGGATTCGCTGGTAACGGGTTTGCGCGCGCGCGACCTGCAGGGCAACACCACCTATGTCAATCCGGCCTTCTGCCAGATGGTTGGATTTTCGGCTGAGGAATTGCTGGACCACAGCGGGCCGGCACCCTACTGGCCGCCTGAGAGTGGTGATGAATACCGGCAGCGTCAGTTGATCCGCCAGGCAGGCAACCTGCCGCCGCGCGAGGGCTACGAGTCGGTCTTCATGCGCAAGGATGGTTCGCGCTTTCCGGTTCTCGTCATCGAGGCGCCGCTGATCAACGCGCAAGGTGTGCAGACCGGATGGATGAGCGCGCTGCTTGATATCAGCGACCAGCGACGCGTGGAGGAGTTGTCCCGCGCTGGGCTGGAGCGCCTGCAGGCCACCGCGCGCCTGGCGACTGTGGGGGAGATGGCTTCGCTGCTGAGTCATGAACTCAATCAGCCTTTGGCCGCCATTTCCGGTTATGCCGCAGGCTCCCTCAATCTGCTGCGCGCAGATCCGCAGGGGGCCGGAGACATCGGATCCGAACTAAGCCTGGCCATGCAGCGCATTGCCGAGCAGGCGGAGCGCGCCGGCAAAGTCATCAAGAGCGTGCATGACTTTGTGCGGCGCCGCGACCATGTGCGTGAAGCGGTGGCGCCGCAGGATTTGCTCGATGACATCCTGCCGCTCGTTCATCTGCAGGCGCGCCAGTTGTCGGTTCGGGTGCAGACCGAAGTGGAAGCGGGAACTCCGTCCGTGCTGTGCGACCGGACCATGGTGGAGCAGGTCTTACTGAACCTGTCGCGCAACGCCATGCAGGCCATGGACTCGCCGGGAATTTTGGAGCGCAGTCTGCTAATTCGCGTGCGTGCGCTCAAAGCCAATGGCACCAGCAAGAAGTGGCTCGAGTTCTCGGTGGCCGACCTTGGCCAGGGCATCGCCCCCGAAGTTCAGCAGCAACTGTTTAATCCGTTCTTCACCACCAAAGCCGAGGGCATGGGCCTGGGCCTGAGTCTTTGCCGCACGGTTGTGGAGCAACACGGCGGTGCGCTGGAATTCTCGGCCAATCTGCCACACGGCACCGTTCTCACTTTCACCTTGCCGGCGGCCGACGTGGCATAACATCGTCCCATGCAACCCGTGATCGACGCCCGTATCTTTATCGTGGACGATGACGCCAGCGTGCGTCAGGCGTTTGCCTGGCTGCTGCGCTCACGGCGTTTGTACAGCGAAGTTTTCGACAGTGCCGAAGCGTTTCAGCGTCAGTTCGAAGGCGCGGACGGTACGGCGACGGAGCAGCCCTGCTGCATGTTGCTCGATGTGCGCATGCCGGGTCTGAGCGGGCTGGCGCTGTTTGACTGGCTGATTGAGCGCCAGTTGCACCTGGCCATGCCGGTGATATTCCTGACCGGTCACGCCGACGTGCCAACGGCGGTGGATGCCGTCAAGCGGGGTGCCTTTGATTTTTGTGAAAAACCATTTTCAGATAACGCCCTGGTCGACCGTGTGGAACAGGCGCTGGCGCATTCAGAGGCATTTTTGAAAGTGCGTCGCCACGCGGCACAGGTGCGTGCGCGCCAGACTGAATTGACCGAGCGCGAACGCGACGTCATGCGCCTGCTGGTGGCAGGCCTGCCCAACAAACTGATTGCCGACCGGCTCGACGTCAGCATCCGAACCGTCGAAGTGCATCGCTCACGAGTCTTCGACAAAATGGAAGTCAAGTCAGCTGTCGAACTTGCCAATCTGATGCGCGGTGGACCAGAATGAAGCATATGCCGCATTTTTACCACTCGGGACTGGACTGGGCGGCAACTCACAGCAGTTGGCAGACTATAGGTGCCGAAGTATGAAAGCTGGGAACGATTTCGCCAAATCAAGGCTAGGTCTTTGATGCCCATGATCAATATCCACATATCATAGGAACGCATGCCCGAATCCCATTCCGACCGTATACAAACTGCACCCATTCCAGACGACGAACTCTCGCCATTTGCACCGTTTCGCTCTTCTGTGTTTCGCATGCTGTGGAGTACCTGGCTCATGGCAAATATCTGCATGTGGATGAGCGATGTGGCGGCCGCGTGGATGATGGCCTCGCTCACAACCACGCCGCTATGGGTCGCTCTGGTGCAAACAGCTGCAAGCTTGCCGATGTTTCTGCTTGGGCTACCCAGCGGCGCGTTCGCCGACATATTGGACCGCAAGCGTTATTTTTTAGCCACCCAAATCTGGGTGGCCGTGGTGGCGAGCCTGCTAGCCATCACCATCTTTCTTGGCGCACTCTCGCCTTCGCTGCTGTTGATTCTGATCTTTGCCAATGGCATTGGGTTGGCCATGCGCTGGCCCGTATTCTCAGCAATCGTGCCTGAACTAATACCACGACCACAATTGCCAGCGGCACTCGCACTCAACGGCGTGTCCATGAACGTTTCGCGCATTGTTGGCCCGCTCGTGGCGGGCGCACTGATCGCAAGCGTCGGCAGTGCATGGGTTTTTCTGGTGAATGCAGTCTTGTCATTAGTCGCCGCCGTCGTTATCACCCGCTGGAGGCGTCACCATAAGCCACACCCTCTAGGACGAGAACGCTTGGTCAGCGCCATGCGCATTGGTTTGCAGTATGTGTCCCAGTCTTCCCATCTCAAGGGTGTGTTGGCGCGAATCTCGGTCTTTTTCTTCAGCTCAACCGCCCTAATAGCGCTGCTGCCGTTGGTAGCGCGAGGCCTGCACGGGGGCGACGCTGCCACCTTTACGCTCCTGCTGGCGTCGATGGGCGCCGGCGCCATCGTGGCCACCCTATTCCTGCCGCGACTGCGTCGAAGTCTTTCGCGCGACGCGCTGCTGCTGAGCGGCGCCGCCGTGCAATCTGCGTCGATGGCTGTCATCGTCTTCACACCCTATACCCTGGTCGCCGTCGCGGCCATGGTCTTCGCCGGCGCTGCCTGGATCACCACTGCCAACACACTGAGCGTCTCGGCCCAAATGGGCTTGCCAGACTGGGTTCGTGCGCGTGGCATGTCCATGTACCAGATGGCCATCATGGGCGCCAGTGCCACAGGGGCTGCCGTTTGGGGTCAGGTCGCAACGCTCAGCAGCGTGCAGGTCAGCCTGGCCGTGGCGGCCCTCACCGGCGTATCGGCCATGGCGCTTATTAATCGCCTTATGCCGGGACACGGTATGGTGGAGGATCTCACGCCCTCGACCCAATTCAAGGCGCCGTACGCCGAGGATCCACCGGCGCACGGACATGTGATGGTGATGATTGAGTACCAGATTGATCCGACACGCGCTGATGATTTTCGAAAATTGATGCAGGAAAGCCGTCGCAGTCGCCTGCGCCACGGTGTCTTGTCATGGGAACTGCTGCAAGACCTGGGTGAGCCCGGGCGCTTCGTCGAGATGTTCGAGGACGAATCATGGACCGATCATCAGCGCCGCTTTGATCGTGTCACCGCCGCCGATGTTGCGCTGCGCGATCGAAAGCTGGCCTTTCACATCGGCGAATCCCCGCCTCTGGTGACGCGCAGCATCATGGAGACGACCGTCAAGGCGGATGACCGCGGTCGAAGCAGCGGCCTGAAGGCAGATTAACGGCCAATACTGGGCGTGGTTCAAACCCGGATAACACTATGTCCAAGTTTCAGCGCTAGAGCAGTCTTAACACCACACAAAACTTAAAGATGACCCCATGGAATTGAGGCAACTCAGGTACTTCATTCGAATCGTGAAATTTGGTTCGATGAGTCGTGCTGCCCTGGACCTTGACATGGTTCAATCTGCATTAAGTCAGCAAATGAGCAGGCTTGAAAGTGAACTCAGCACCCGCTTGTTACTTCGAGACGCCCGTGGCGTTACACCAACTGAAGCTGGGGTGGCCTTTTTTCGAGAGGCCCAACTAACTGTTCGCCATGCTGACCAGGCAATTCGCGCTGCACAGGAGGCGAGGCTATCTGGAACGGTCAGTGTTGGTTTGGCACCGACGACTGCGGCGACGCTGGGGTTACCCCTCATGAAGGCGATGCGCGAGCGCTACCCGGATGTTCGACTACATCTCGTAGAAAGCATGTCTGGCCACCTTACCTCGATGTTGAACGCCCGCGAACTGGATCTGGCAGTCTTATTTGATTCCCGCCTTCATCTCGATCATGATCAGGCGAGTCGTGGTCGATGGCAGGTGCAATCACTCATTGAGGAAGAACTCTTTTGGATCCGCTCGAAAGCTTATGAGGCGCCATCAATCGGACAAACGCAAGGGGCGACGATTAATTTGAACAGCCTCGAGCATGAGGCGCTTGTACTGCCAACGGGCCACCACGGGCTACGCAGCACACTCGACGCAGCATTTGCCCGCGCAAACTTCATGCCAAACGTTGTGATGGAGGTTGATTCGTTGTCCATGGTGATGTCCGCAGTTGACGCAGGCATCGGGTCAACGATACAACCTTGGGCCGCGATGAAAACGTTACCCGATTCGAAAGAACGATTTCAATGCGCACGCATCGACGATGAGCAAGTTCGCCGCCTGAATTTTCTTTGTTGTCTTTCGGAGGACGAACTCTCCCCGGCCGCCCTGGCGGCGAGAGTGGTGCTGCGCGATTGTGTTAACTCCCTAGTTAAGGGTGGCCAATGGATCGGCGCCCACCTAACCCATCACAAATCGAGATAACCCCATCAGACGACCCCGCTTACCGCGGGAATTCTGTCTACATACAGTCGGTACGACGAGTTCCGATGAACGGAACCGTCCGGAGATGTCTTATGGAACACGATGTATTGGTCATTGGCGGTGGAAATGCGGCCTTATGCGCAGCCCTCATGGCAGCAGAAGCAGGTGCGAAGGTCTTGCTATTGGAGTCCGCCCCACGCGATTGGCGTGGCGGCAACTCTGGTCACACTCGAAACCTGCGTTGCATGCACGACGCACCGCAGGATGTGCTGATAGATGCCTACCCCGAAGAAGAGTATTGGCAGGACCTGCTCAAGGTCACCGGTGGAATAACAAGTGAACACTTGGCACGGCTTACTATTCTCGCCTCATCCACTTGCCGCGATTGGATGCGCAAGCACGGGGTCCATTTTCAACCGCCCTTGTCTGGTGCACTGCATGTGGCACGCACCAACGCATTCTTCATGGGTGGCGGCAAGGCGCTGGTCAACGCGTATTACCGCAGTGCTGAAAGGTTGGGGGTAAAGATCCGCTACGACGCTGCCGTCGACCGCATTGAGATCGACCAGGGCCGCTTCGTGGCCGCATACGTCAAGGATGAGCGGATAACGGCAAAGAGCTGTGTTCTCGCGGCTGGCGGCTTTGAATCCAACCGTGAATGGTTGCGCCAGGCCTGGGGCCAAAACGATCGGGGCGAATGGGTGGCTGACAATTTCCTGATCCGTGGCACCCAATTCAACAAGGGCGTTTTGCTTAAGCACATGCTGGACGATCACGGGGCCGACCGTATCGGCGACCCCACCCAGGCCCACATGGTGGCAATTGATGCCCGTGCTCCGCTGTACGACGGCGGCATTTGCACTCGCATAGACTGCGTTTCGCTGGGCATAGTCGTAAACCGCAATGCCATGCGCTTCTATGACGAGGGCGAAGACTTCTGGCCTAAGCGATATGCCATCTGGGGTCGACTAGTGGCTCAGCAGCTGGGGCAGATAGCCTATTCCATTATTGATGCCAAGGCCATCGGTCGCTTCATGCCGCCGGTGTTTCCCGGCATCCAGGCCGACAGCTTGCCAGAGCTTGCGCGCAAGCTGGGCCTGGACGAGGCCGCTTTCATGCAGACCCTGAACGCTTACAACGCCGCCTGCCGCGTCGGCACGTTTGACCACACCGCCCTGGACGACTGCCATACAGAAGGTTTGACTCCGGCCAAGACGCATTGGGCGCGGCCCATCGACAAGGCCCCCTTCTATGGCTATGCGCTCAAGCCCGGTATCACTTTCACCTACCTCGGACTCAAGGTGAACGAGCAGGCGGCGGTGCATTTTGGTGGACAGCCCAGCGAGAACCTGTTCGTGGCAGGCGAGATGATGGCCGGCAACGTGCTCGGCAAGGGTTACACCGCAGGCGTTGGCATGTCGATCGGCACGGCCTTTGGCCGCATTGCAGGAACGCAGGCGGCACGCTGTGCCATGAAGTCAGGAGAAAATTTGGAGATGATGCGTGCAAAAGCTTGAAGCCCTGACCCGTGAAGCCAGCGCTCTGGCCAATGGCACTTTGAGCGCCGCCGAAACCGAAGTCGCACGTCAGTTACAGATATGCAACGCCTGTCGTTACTGCGAAGGTTTTTGCGCCGTCTTCCCCGCGATGACGCGCAGGCTCGAATTTGCCAAAGCCGACGTCAATTACCTCGCCAACCTTTGCCACAATTGCGGCGCCTGCTACCACGCCTGCCAATACGCGCCGCCGCATGAGTTCGCGGTGAACGTACCGCAGGCGATGGCCAAGGTGCGGGTCCAGACCTACGCCGAGTACGCCTGGCCTGCGCCTTTGGGCGCGCTCTACCAGCGCAATGGCCTGACCTTGGCCCTGGCGTTGGCGGGTGGCCTGGCGCTGTTTCTGATGCTGGTCCTGCTTCGCAGCGGCGCGCTCTTTCAGTCAGGCCTGGGCGCCAACTTTTATGCGATCTTTCCGCACAATTCATTGGCGTTGATGTTTGGCTCGGTCTTCGGCTTGGCCCTGATCGCCTTGGGCGTCGGTGTACGCAGATTCTGGCGCGACATCACGCCCGGTTGCGCCACGACACCGGCTGTGGCGGAGGCGACCCGCAATGTCCTCACACTGACCTACCTGGGTGGCGGCCACGGCGAGGGGTGCAACGAAGCGGATGACCGCTTCACGCTGGCGCGGCGCCGTTTTCATCACCTCACGTTTTATGGCTTCATGCTGTGCTTCGCTGCGACCACGGTGGCCACGCTCTACCACTTCTTTCTGGACCTGCATGCACCCTATGCGCTGACCAGCCTGCCGGTGCTGCTGGGGCTGGTCGGAGGCGTCGGACTGTTGCTCGGCCCGGCCGGCCTGTTGTGGCTCAACCTGCATCGAGACCCGAACCACGGCGACGCCGCGCAGCGTCCGATGGACCGCGGCTTCATCGCCTTGCTGCTGCTGACGAGCGCGAGCGGGCTGGCGCTGCTGGCGTGGCGTGACGACAGCGCCATGCCGCTGCTGCTTGCCGCTCACCTGGGTATCGTGATGGCGCTGTTTGCCACCCTGCCCTACGGTAAATTCGCCCACGGTGTCTATCGCACTGCGGCTCTGCTCAAATGGGCGATCGAGAAGCTGCAACCGAATCGGTTGCAGCTCGGATCCGATTGAGCCGCCCTTTATCCCGCGCAAGGTTTAAGCTTGCGTCTTTTTTACCCTTGGAGACAACATGAAAACCTACTCGCGCCGCGCCCTTTTCTGCGCCCTTTTTGGAACTGCTTTGCTGACCACGGGCGCGTTTGCGGCCGACGCCTGGCCAAGCAAACCCGTGACCCTGGTTGTGCCCTTCGCCGCTGGCGGAACGACCGACATCCTGGCTCGAGCTGTCGGGCAAAAACTCGGTGAAGCCCTGCACCAGACCGTCGTCATCGACGACCGGCCCGGCGCTGGCGGCAACCTGGGTGCAGCCAGCGTGGCCCGGTCAGCGCCCGATGGCTACACCTTTTTCATGTCCACCGTGGCGCACGCCATGGCGCCAGGCATCTACAAATCGCTGTCGTATGACTTCATCAAGGATTTCGACGCCATCGGCATGGTGGCATCCACGCCCAACGTGCTGCTCGTGAATCCGGCGATCCCCGTGAAAACGGTGCAGGAGCTGATTGCCTACATCAAGGCCCATCCGGGCAAGGTCAATTACGGTTCGGCCGGTATTGGCAGCACCGAACATCTTTCGGGCGAAATGTTCCGCTCCATGAGCGGCACCGAGATCTCGCATATTCCGTACAAGGGCGGCGCGCCCATGATGACGGACTTGATGGGTGGGCAAATCCAGATGGCGATCGAAACCAGCCCCTCGGCTTCGCCGCATGTGCGCAGCGGCAAGGTCAGGGCGCTGGCCGTCACCACCGCCAAACGCTCCGCCGCCTACCCTGGCGTCCCTACGCTGGACGAGTCCGGGCTCAAAGGTTACGAGGTGACGACTTGGTTCGCCATCGTGGCGCCCAAAGGTACACCCAGCGCGATCGAGAAAAGGGTGCACGCCGAGTTGGCCAAGGCAGTCAAGTTGCCCGAGATCCAGAAGCGTTTTGAAGAGCAGGGCGTCACCGCCGGCGACATGTCAGCGGAGCAACTCACGGCCTTCATCCGCACGGAGACCACCAAGTGGGTCAAGGTCGCCAAGGATTCAGGCGCCAGCGCCGAGTAATCCACCGTTATGTACAACTGGTTGCGGGTTTTCCGAAATTCTGAATCGGCTGGGCGTTGTTGAATAAATCGGAAATTGGCCGCCATTCCTGCCAACTGGCATGATTCGGGTCGAGTCCACCTTCAAAAGCAGCCAGTGCCCTACAAACATAAC
>Ga0209123_1003990_pt1 | contig 10533 bp, 9 predicted proteins | sample BarGraIncu00431A_FD_184500 | JGI IMG/M metagenome (GOLD analysis project Ga0209123, IMG submission 184500) | Arctic peat soil microbial communities from Barrow, Alaska, USA - Barrow Graham LP Incubations 004-31A (SPAdes) (version 2) | ecosystem: Environmental > Terrestrial > Soil > Wetlands >...
CCGCTCACATGCCCATCCTGCCGCAAGACGCCTGTTCCCCCAGACACCGGAGGGCTCTTCGGATTCATGCGTGGTTGATCCTCCAGGGGCGGGTGCCGGAGGCGGCGAGCAGGATGCGTAGGCGGTAGTGGTCGAAGGTGCGGAACCCGTGGGCGAGGCGGCGGGTCTTCTCGATGATGAGGTTGATGGCTTCGGTGCCGCCGTTGCTCACGCCGCCGGTGTCGAAGTAGGCCAGGACCTGTGTTCGCCAGGCTCGTAGGGTCCGTCCGAGGCGGGCGACTTCGGGGATCGGGCAGGTGTGCAGGGTCGCGATGATGTCGGTGGCGATCTTCTTGCCGGCGGCCGCGGTGCGCTGGTGGTAGATCGAGCGCAGCCGTTGGTAGCAGCCCCAGGCGATGGTCACTTCCCAGTCCGGGTCGCCGACCTCCAGTGCAGTCTCGAGGCGGGCGACCTGACGGTCGGACAGGTGCTCGACGCCGTGGCGCAGCAGCCCTCGGATCTTGTAGAGCGGGTCGTCCTTGTGGCCCCGGTGACCCAGGGTGTCCTGTTGGACGCGGCGACGGACCTCGTCGAGGACGCCAGTGCCGAGCTTGACGACGTGGAACGCGTCCAGCACCGCGACCGCGTCGGGTAGCTCGTCGCGGATCGCGTTGGCGTAGCCGCGGAACGGGTCCAGGGCTGCGTGCTCGACGGTCGCGGTGAACCCCTCCGGCTGGGCCGTCAGCCACCGCGAGTAGGCCGTCCCCGACCGGCCCGGGACCACGTCCAGGAGCCGGGCGCGGACATGTCCGTCCTGGTCACGGGTCAGATCGACCATCGAGGTGACGGCTCGGTCCCCGCCGTGGTGGGACGGGCGCCAGATGTGCTCGTCGACACCGAGGGTGACCACGCCGGTCAGCCGCTCAGGGTTCGCTATTCGGCGTTCGGCTTCGATCTCGATCGCGTCCCAGCAGGTGTGCCAGTCCACCCCGAGGTGGCGGGCCAGGGCTGAGACCGTGGTGTCGTCGTGGGCGAGTGCGTCGGTGGCCCACCTGATCGCCCGGGCCGTGAGCTTGGCCCGCGGCCCGATCAGCGGATGGGTCTCGCAGAACGTGACGACCGGGCAGTCGGGGTCGGGGCAGCGCCAGATCCGCTTGCGCCAGGCGACCACGACCTGAGTCCCGAACCCCGGGGCGTCGTGCGCGCGGTGGACCCGGCGCCCGTGACCGAGCGCGACCACCCCGCAGGCCCGGCACCCCGTCACGACTTCGTCGGTCTCGACCGTCACCACCAGCCGTCCGCCGCGGTCGTGGTGCACGTCGATCACGTGCAGGCCGGGGGCGTTGAACATCTCATCAGCGCGGGCGCACCAGGGCGCACCGACGCCGCATCTACGATTCGACACGTCGGGGTCTCCGAACATCAGTCAGCTTGGTCGCTACTGATCTTGGAGGCCCCGACACCTACCTCCCCGGACCGCCACGCACCCGCCCCGCGGCGACCTCACCCACGCTCAGATCCGAAGAGCCGGTATACTTCTACGACGATCACCGATCGAACCCAGTTGCACCGCGAATTGGATGAGATCCGCGCCCGCGGGTTTCCTATCGACAACGAAGAGAACGAACCGATGATCCGCTGCATCGCGGTACCGGTTGCCGATGCCAGTCGCCGACTGCTGGGCGGCATCAGCATCTCGACGGTGACTTTCATGACACAGCGTAACGAACTCGACACGTTCGCTGCGGACCTGCTCGGTGCTGCGAGCAGCATCGCTCAGGTTCTGCGCTAACCCTCGACCAACATGGTCGAAATTCTTGTACCCGTGTCACCTGTTCGTCATCGAACCTTTCGTCGGCAGCGTTGTGGCGGAATTTCTGCCGTGCCGCGTACACCATTCAGTTCCCAACAACCGTGGAGCCACAGCATGCAGATCACCCCCGCACAATCCGACTTGGTCGAACTCACCGCGAGCTGGACGGGCGAGCGATTCGAATCGGGGCGTCCCCGGGTGCCGGACGAGGTGCTGGCCAAACTGCGCAGCGCGACCATCGAACAGGCTTGGGGCGTCCTGCGCGCGGAGGGGTATCCGCGACAGTTCGCCGGTGGCTGGTTCGAGACCCATCCGGGCGCAGTGCTGGTCGGACGAGCCGTCACATCGGCGTTCTTGCCGCACCGACCCGATTTCGATGACGCGGTGGTTAAAGCAGGCGCTCGAGAAGGCAAACTCGCGGGCGACCGGCAGAACTCCTGGATCATCGACACCCTCGTCGAGGGCGACGTCATGGTCACCGACATCTTCGGAAAGGTCAAAGACGGCACGGTCATAGGCGACAACCTCGGTACAGCGGTCGCGACCAGGACCAAGGCCGGTGCGGTGATTGACGGAGGCATCCGGGACCTGGCCGGGTTGACCGCTCTCGAGGGAGTCAACTTCTTCTGTCGAGGTACCCACCCAACGGCGATCTTGGACGTGACTCTGGCCGGGATCAACCTGCCGATTCAGATTGGCGAAGCCACTGTGATTCCTGGTGATGTGGTTCTGGCAACTTCGAGCGGTGTCATTTTTATCCCGGCCCACCTCGCCGCGAAGGTGGCAGCGGCCGCCGAGAACATCGCCGTCCGAGATGTTTTCGGCAAGTTCCGCCTGGTGGAACGGGTCTATAGCAGCGCAGAGATCGACGTCCCTGCTTGGGCTCAGCACATCGAAGAAGACTTTCAGCAGTGGCGACGTGACAACGAGCCCAGTCACTGATCGAGCTGAACCCCGTATGACCTCCTCATGCGGATACGGAAGGGAAAGGTAGTTCGATGCGGCCCACTCTAGAGATGAATGTCTCCACGTCTTCGATCCCCTCAACGCTCAGAATCACCGACCTCAGAATCGCCAATCTGGTTGGCGTACCGTTACGCTCCAGCATCATCCGGATCGATACGAACCAGGGAATCAGCGGTTACGGCGAGGTCCGGGATCAGGCGAGCAAGACCTACGCGTTGATGCTCAAGAGCCGGATCATCGGCGAGAACCCCTGCAATATCGACAAGATCTTCCGCAAGATACGTCAGTTCGGTCATCACGCTCGTCAGGCCGGGGGCGTCAGCGGGATCGAGATGGCCTTGATGGACGTGGCAGGCAAGGCCTACGGCGTACCTGCCTACGCGCTAGCCGGGGGCAAGTTCCGCGACACCGTCATGTGCTACGCCGACACGCCGTCGGCGGCCGATGCCGAGGAAATGGGCAAGCGGCTGCTGGAGCGTAAGAACCGCGGTTACAAGTTCCTGAAGATGGACGTCGGAATCGACCTCTTGTGGGATGTCCCCGGAACGCTGATCGCCCCGCGGGGGGCGCGCGATATCGACACAACCATGCATCCGTTCGCGGGAATACAGCTCACGAAGAAGGGCATCGAGTGCCTGGTCGAGTACGTCGGCACCGTGCGGGACATCGTCGGCTACGACATCCCGATCGCCGCCGACCACTTCGGCCACATTGCGATCGACTCCTGCATCCGGATCGGTCGCGCGCTGGAGCCGTTCACCTTGGCCTGGCTGGAGGACATGATCCCCTGGCAGTTCACCGATCAGTGGCGGCAGTTGACCGAATCCATCACGACGCCGACCTGCACCGGTGAGGACATCTATCTGAGGGAGAACTTCCGCCCGCTTGTCGAGGCCGGCGCCATTCGCATCATCCATCCGGATCCGGCCACCGCAGGTGGCATTCTCGAGACCAAGCGCATCGGGGACTTCGCGCAAGAGCACGGCATCGGGATGGCGCTTCACCTGGCCGCTACCCCGATCGCAACGATGGCGAGCGTGCACATCGCCGCAGCGACGGAGAACTTCCTTGCGCTGGAGCATCACGCTGCGGATACCGACTGGTGGAGTGACTTGGTAACCGGCCTGCCCCGGCCATTGATACAAGACGGTTTCATCATCGTCCCCGACGCGCCCGGACTGGGCTTCGGTGACATCAACGAGGAGCTGATGCGCGATCACCTCGATCCAAGTGACCCGGTGTTCTTCGAGAGCACGAAGATGTGGAATGCCGAAACCAGCCACGACCGGCTCTGGAGCTGAGAAACTAGGAAACGTCGATGATCAAGATCGCTGAAATACTGCCACCGGCGCTGGCGGGAACACCGTTATGGCGTTTGATGGAGCAGGCCGGAGTCCGATACGCCGTCGGCAGTTTCTACTCGGCCGATGCCTTGGCGGCTGGCGAGTCGGAGCCGTGGGAATACATGCCACTGCTGCGACTCAAGGATTTGTATGAAAGGGCGGGATTCAACCTTGAGGTGATCGAGGCCAGGCCACCGCTCAATCTCACCAAGCGCGGCTTATCCGGACGCGATGCCGAGATCGACACTGTCATCTCTCTGCTCAAAAACATGGGACTGCTTGGCATCAAGACGTGGTGTTACGAGTGGATGACCGACTTCAATTGGGTGCGTACCAGCACCGCGATTCGCTCACGTGGCGGGTCGCTGGTCAGCGGATACGACAACGCGCTGCTTGCCGACGCCCCGCCGACCGAACTTGGACCGATTTCGGAAGAGCAGCTCTGGACGTCACTTGAGTACTTCTTGCGCAAGATTGTTCCAGTCGCCGAGCATTGCGGCGTGCAGCTCGCGATGCATCCCGACGATCCACCGCTGTCGCCGATTCGTGGTGTCTCGCGAATCATGAGCAGCCTCGACAACTACCAACGGCTACTGGATCTGGTTCCCAGCCCGGTAAATGGAATCACTCTGTGCCAGGGCAACTTCCGGTTGATGACCGATGACCTGCCGAGCGCGATCCGGCGCTTCGGTAAGCAGAAGAAGGTGTTCTTCGTGCATTTCCGCGACGTCCGCGGGACCGTCGAGAAGTTTGAGGAGGCGTGGCACGATGACGGACCGACGGACCTGCTGGAGTGCCTGAACGCGTACCGCGAGATCGGCTTCGAGGGGGTGCTACGGCCCGACCACGTTCCGACCTTGGACGGCGAGAACAACGAGAAGCCTGGGTATTCGGTCCTCGGCCGATTGTTCGCGGTCGGTTATATCCGCGGGCTCCAGGAGGCGGTATATCATGAAGATTTCGCGGCTGCCCGTCGCGACGGAGTCTCGGTGGCGCGATGAGGATCGCCATCACAGGCGCAAACGGAGTGCTCGGTCGCGCAGTCACCGAGCTCGCGCTCGCCCAGCGACACACGGTAATCGCTATCGACCGGACAGCGGCGACAGACCCGATCGCACTGGATGGCGTACAGCGGCACACCGCGGACGCCACCGATTACCACCAGCTCGAGTCCGCCGTCGCGGGTGCGGAGGCCCTCGTGCACCTGGCGGCGTACATCACCCCTGACGCGGAGGAAGGCCACGTCGTCCACAACAACAACGTCGTCTCGAGTTACAACGCGTTGAGCGTGGCCGAAGCGTCGGGCATCCGTCGCGTGTGTATGGCCTCGAGTGTGAACGCGATCGGTGGCTACTACAGCCGTGAACCGCGATATGACTACTTTCCAGTTGACGAGCATCACCCCTCCTACGCCGAAGACCCGTACAGCCTCTCGAAGTGGCTTGCCGAACAGCAGGCGGCGGCGTTTGCTCGCCGATACGAGGACATGGTGATTGCCAGCCTACGATTGCACGCACTGCGCGACCGCGCGTACATGGCGCGGCACAACGCCACCCGGCCAGATGGCGGCCGCAAGGAGCTGTGGGGCTACACGCCCGTAGAGTCCGCGGCTCGCGCTTGCATGGCCGTGCTGACTGCCGACTTCTCTCGATTCGAGGCGTTCTACGTCGTCGCCGCGAATACGTCCAGCGACCTGCCGTCGATCGACCTGCGCAACAGGTACTACCCGAGAGTCCCCGTCGTGGGTGACCTGAGCGGGCACAGGTCGTTTTTCAACACCGGCAAAGCCGAGAGATTGTTGCACTGGCCGGCGTCGTGAGTGCAATCAAGATGCCGCAGGCCTGGGGTTCACCCTGGATGGCGGACACCTTGATAGCTGGATTGTTGATCCCGCAGGCAGGAAGTCCTCATGTCGGGCAAGGGCAAGCGCACGAGTTACACCCCGGCCTACCGTCGCGAGGCGGCTCATCTGGTCATCGATACCGGCCGGCCGATCGCGGTTGTGGCGCGGGAAGTCGGTCTCGGTGAGCAGTTGTTGGGCCGGTGGGCCGGCACGGTCGAGGTGGACGAGACCTACATCGGCGGCGAGGAGCCGGGACTGCGTGGCGGGCGGGCCAAGGGCAAGAAGGCCCTGGTCGGGGTGGCAGTCGAGCTGAAGGAACCGCGAGGGTACGGCCGGGCCCGGATGGCGATCCTGCGCGATGGCTCGGCCGCCTCGCTGCACCCGTTCGTCACCGAGCACGTCGAGCCCGGCGCGAGACTCATCACCGACGCCTGGCAGGGCTACCGCGGCATCGACAAGCTCGGCTACACCCACGAACCGCGCAGCCAACGGGCCGCTCGCGCCCGCGGACAGGACCCCGGCGAGGCTGCTGCCCGGGGTTCACCGCATCGCCTCCCTGGTCACGCGCTGGCTGCTCGGCACCTACCAGGGGTCGGTCGATGAGGCGCGCCTGCAGAGCTACCTGGACGAGTTCGTGTTCCGTTTCAACCGACGAAGATCCCGCAGCAGGGGACTCGTCTTCTACCGCGTGCTCGAACTCGCTGTCGCCCACGATCCGGTGCGCTATCGCGATCTGATCATCAACCCACAGCCGAAGGCGGTGCCACCCACACCGCCCGGGATACGGGGGTGCCCACCCAGCATGGAGCGTCCACCAGCGGCGCGGCCATGGAGAGCATCCTGACCTGGGTTAGTCCGGTCAGATGAATACCCCAGATCGGAGTTCATCAACGACCAGCTGTTCCGCTGATGACGCTCACCTGAAACTCCCCAGACCTGCTCACTGAAACTCCCCACCCGGGTGGCTCCGTCAACCCGCGGAGCCCCCTTGAGACTGACGGCATCTGACAGCTACCAGCTCAAGGGGGCCCCTACCGTTCATGCTCACACGGGAGGACGACATCGACGTGCACGCACTGCGTCGCCAAGGTTGGACGATCTCCGCGATCGCCCGGCATCTGGGTAGTGTGCCGGTTACGCCGCCGACTACAGCCGCCGCCAGCGGGCATCCGCCGAGCCCATACATCCGGACGCCCGTATTCGGCACTGAGCGGCATTCAGACAGAAGGGGGTCTCCATTTAGCCTGGATCCACCGATGAACTCGGCGCGTGTGGTGTAGCGGACGTTTCTTGCCGGTATTGATCGGTGGGCATGGTGGGAATGCGGGCCTCGCTGCCCGTGTGTTCCACGTCTGGTCGGTGTCGTGCCCGTGGGGCTGGTGGTCAGGTCGTCGCGGTCGCCGGTGGCCCGCAGGCGTGACGGAACAGTTCGGTCCGTTCCTCGCGCCAGCGCCAGCCGACGGGTAGGTGCAGGTGCAGGCGCCGGGCGGAGGTACTGATCCGGGCCGGGATCTGGATGAGCTTGCGGCGGATCGTCGCTGTCGTCGCCTTGGCCAAGGCGGGTCCGGTGATCGTGGCGGCGGCGCGGGTGAGGTTGAACGCCATGACCGCGCAGACCAACCAGGCGGCGTTGGCGGTGAAGACCCCCGAGGGCAGGTGCGCCATCGCGGAGGCTTTGAGGTCGGCGTGCACGTTCTCGATGACGGCGTGACGGCGGTGGGTCTGGTCGGCGGTGACGGTGTCCAGGGTCGTGGTGGTGAAGAACACGTGGAACGGCCACGTCTCGAACAACGTGGCTTGACCATGGCCGGCACGGACGTTCAGGTCGGGGATGCGTCGCACCACCAGGCGCCCTCGGACCTGCTCGGTGGTCTTCTTGGAGGTGAACGCCGTGAACGGGACCTCGGCGACCTGCGCCTTGGAGATCCACCGCTCGCTGTCTTCGTCGTAGATCGCGTGCGGATACTTGATCGTCGTCCAGGCGTCGTCGCTGATCGCGGCGATGGCGCGCCGGACCACGGGGTCCATCCGCACCGTGACCGAGACGTCCGCGCCGCCCTTGAGCGCGGCACCGACCAGGGCGCGAGAGTAGAACGCCGAGTCGGCCCGAACGAGGACGTCCCGCCTGGCCAAGTGGGTGCGGCGGATGGTGGTCAGGGCGTCGCGGGCCAGGCGGGTCACCCCGCGCGAGGACCCGCAATTACCTCGGCGCAACCGTTGGGCCACGACCACCGGGGCGACGGTGTCAGTGGAGACGGTGGCCAGGATTGCGTTGAGGCCGCGGACCCCGGAGTACCCGAACGCAGAGCCCTGTTTCTGGTAGCCGTGAACCTGCATGATCGTGTCGTCGAGGTCAACCATCACCCGGCTGCGCGTATCGGGTGCACCCAGCAGCTTCGTGTCGGCGGCCAGAGCGATCAGGAACCGGGACGCGACCGCGTCGAGCTGGCGCACGTGCCCGAACGTGAACGTCCGCAGGAACGACCCCAACGTCGACGGCGCGTAGCTCGCGCCCAGGACCTTGTCCATCGCGCCGTGACGCAGCACACCGACGTCGTCGATGCTGTCAGCGCCGGCGGCCATCCCCGCGACCAGCGAGCAGACCTTCAACCCGGCGTTGGCGCCCTTGTCCGTCGGCACGCTCAACCACCTGTCGGCGAGCTCGCCCAGACCGGCCCGACGGGCCAGTGCCATCACCGGGACCAGACCCGCGAACGACACGAGATTCGGTTCGTCGAAGACCGGCTCTTCACAGTTGAGGGTGTAGTTCGGGTCGGCGCGTCGGTCGGGGGGTAGGGGTCGAGGTCTCCCGATGATGGGGGTTCTCACGCCACCCACCTGGAAGACCTCGACGTGCCTGACGCTACCTTCGCTTGCCCTGACCTGACCACGTTCGCCCGGCTCGACGAGCTCGGGCTCGAAGTTGTCGGGCAGCGACTCGAGCCGGACCGTGCGGTGCTTGCCTGCCGCGTTCTGGAGCCGGACGGCTGGTGCCGGCGCTGCGGATGCGAGGGGTCGCCTCGCGACACCGTGACCCGGCGGCTGGCGCATGAGCCGCTGGGGTGGCGCCCCACGGTGCTGGAGGTCACCGTCCGGCGCTACCGGTGCAGCGGATGCGGGCACGTGTGGCGTCAGGACACCACGCGCGCGGCCGAGGCGCGGGCGAAGCTGTCGCGGCGCGGGTTGCGGTGGGCGCTGGAAGGCATCGTGTGCCAGCACCTGACCGTCGCTCGCGTCGCCGAGGGTCTGGGGGTGGCGTGGAACACCGCCAACGACGCGGTCTTGGCCGAGGGCAAGCGCGTGCTGATCGAGGACCCCGGCAGGTTCGACGGCGTGAAGGTCATCGGAGTCGACGAGCACGTCTGGAGACACACCCGCCGTGGCGAGAAGTACGTCACCGTGATCATCGACCTGACCGGCATCCGTGACGGCACGGGGCCGGCGCGGCTGCTGGACATGGTCGCCGGACGCTCCAAGCAAGCGTTCAAGACCTGGCTCGCCGAGCGCCCCCAGACCTGGCGCGACGGGGTCGAGGCCGTCGCGATGGACGGGTTCACCGGCTTCAAAACCGCCGCAGCCGAGGAACTGCCCGACGCTGTCGCTGTGATGGATCCCTTCCATGTCGTGCGTCTGGCCGGCGAGGCGTTGGACCAGTGCCGTCGCCGTGTCCAGCAGGACACCCACGGACACCGGGGCCGCACCGGCGACCCGCTCTACGCCGCGCGCCGGACCCTGCACACCGGCGCCGACCTGCTCACCGACAAACAGTGCCAGCGCCTGACAGACCTATTCGAGTCCGACGAGCACGTCGAGGTCGAAGCGACCTGGGCGATCTACCAGCGCATGATCGCCGCCTACCGCGAACCCGACCAGACCCGAGGACAGAAACTGATGTCCGCCCTGGTCGAGTCGGTCAGCCAGGGCGTGCCCGCGGCGCTGACCGAGATCAGGAAGCTCGGTCGGACCCTCAAGCGCCGGGCCGCCGACGTCCTGGCCTACTTCGACCGCCCCGGCACCAGCAACGGCCCGACCGAAGCGATCAACGGCCGCCTGGAACACCTGCGCGGCTCCGCCCTCGGATTCCGCAACCTCACCAACTACATCGCCAGATCCCTGCTGGAGACCGGCGGATTCAGATCCCACCTACACCCTCGATCGTGAAGAGCCCCATGTATGCTCCTCGGGAGACAGTGGCCGCACCTGTGGCTTCCCTGTCGGTCAATGGCGATCTAGAGGAGAGACAATGAAGATGCGGCGCGTTATCGCCGGCCTCGGAGTGTTCGTCGTCGCGGCCGGACTCACCGCCTGCTCCAGCGGCGGCGGATCCGGCTCGAGCGGCAGTGGGCTCAACGGCAAGGTGACCGGTTCGATCAAGGTCCTGACACAGCGGACGGATCTGATCACCGACGGAACGATGAAGAGGTACGCGTCCGAGTTCGAGAAGGCGTACCCGGGTACGACGGTCTCGTTCGAGGGCATCACGAACTACGAGCAGGACGTCACCACACGCCTCTCGTCGGGCAACGTCGGCGACGTCCTCGCCCTGCCCACTACTGTCGCGCCCAATCAGTTCTCGTCCTTCTTCGAGC
>Ga0209123_1003996_pt1 | contig 10523 bp, 11 predicted proteins | sample BarGraIncu00431A_FD_184500 | JGI IMG/M metagenome (GOLD analysis project Ga0209123, IMG submission 184500) | Arctic peat soil microbial communities from Barrow, Alaska, USA - Barrow Graham LP Incubations 004-31A (SPAdes) (version 2) | ecosystem: Environmental > Terrestrial > Soil > Wetlands >...
CCGAGCCAGGGTAGGCTGGCGCAGCCCGCGGTACGCCGCGAGCGGGGCGTAGCGTAGTGGCTAGCGCGCCTGCTTTGGGAGCAGGAGACCGCAGGTTCGAGTCCTGTCGCCCCGACCACTTTTGTACTGTGGCCCTGACTACGCAACTTGCCTCATTGACTAGGGGTTTTACCCTGAGGTGTTAGGGTCAGGGAGGGCCACAGGTGGTCATGGTTGCTCACCTGTAGCCCCAAATTAGCCCCAAGATTCCGTTTTTGGGGTTAGCGGAACCCCTAGTCAGCGGCGTATGCTCGGTCTCGCGGTAGAGCCTCTTGGAGGTGCAATGAGACAGTCGAGACGTCCCTTTGGTGGCATTGAGCGACGTGGCACCGCGTTCCGAGCCCGCTACCACGGTCCTGATGGGTGCCGCTACGAGGGGCCGCACCTGTTCGCGGCCCGCATCGACGCCGAGTACTGGTTGGCCGAAATCCACCGCGAGATTGCCAGTGGCAACTGGCGCCCGTCGCCCAAGGACTCACCCAAGGGGTCCGACCTCGACGTCCTGTCCGGGTTCGCCCGCCGCTGCCTCGCAGAGCGCGACCTCACGCCGCGCACCCGAGAGGAGTACGACAAGCTCCTCGAGGGTCTGATCCTCCCGACCCTGGGCAAGGTGCAGTTGCGCCACCTCGAACCGGACCACATCCGTCGCTGGTACTCGACCGTGCTCAGTGACGATCGGCCCACCCAACGCAAGCACGCCTACGCACTGCTTCGTTCCATCCTGCGTGAGGCCGAGGACGAGGGCCTCATCCAGCGCAATCCCTGTCGGATCCGGAACGCCGGCAGAGTCCGTCGAACCCGTGACATCGAGCCTGCCTCGCCGGCGGAACTGAACCGACTACTGGAGCTTCCTCCACGGCACGGGTTGCCGGTGCTCATGGCCGGCTGGTGTGGACTGCGGGCCGGGGAGGTTCGCGGACTCCGCCGCCGCGACCTCGACCTCGCCGAAGGCGTCGTGCACGTCAGGCAGGCGGTCACAAGGACCAAGGGCGAGATCCATGTGGGTCCACCCAAGACCGCCGCCGGGATCCGCGATGTCGGTATTCCGCCACACCTTCTCCCTTACTTGGCCAAGTACCTAGCCAGCCTGCCCGTCGCCGGGCGGGCCGGCTACCTCTTTCCCGGGCGCGACGGGGTCTCCCCGATGTCGGAGAAGGCGCTGCGCTATGCGTATGGCCAAGCTCGCAAGATCACCCAGCGCGACGACCTCACCTTCCACGACATGCGACACAGCGCCGCATCCCTGGCAGGCATGACGGGCGCCACTACTGCCGAACTCAAAGCCATGATGGGCCACGCGACAGCGGGCATGGTTGAGCGCTACCAGCACGCGAACAAGACTGCCCGCGCACGTCTGGCTGAAAATATGAGCAAGCTCGCCGACGGCTGAGCCAAACAAGCGGTCCGGGCCGAGCAAGCAAGCGCTATACATCGTTGTGCGCGAGAGAGAAGTTGAAGCTCCCGGCCCCGCCCGTGATGATGACCTCTGACAAGGCCTTATGGCTCAAGTTCGCCATCTCGTCACCTTCGTCGTGGGAAATGCGTGGCGAATCGGGGCGGTGCCGCCGAGGCGCGATCGCGTTGGGTGACTCCTTTCAGACGACACTAGCGCAGGAGACCGAGCTGGCCCCGGCGATCTCCGAGTGGATCGAGGCCTTGATGCGACCCACCCGGCCGCCACACCCCGCTCCCCCACGACATGGCCAACGCCGACCGCGACGTCCAGCGCCTCCACACCACCCAAGAGCGCAACCGGTGGAGCATGCATGAGACCATCCGAGGCGCAGCCGAAGCCATACCCGGGCGTCCTTCTACCGGCACAGCGGGCCAAGTGCGGTTGCTGTCAGTCCACGGCCGTGCCAGACACCCAAATGCCACACCTCTGACCTGTCGGGATCTTTGGCACCGCAGGCCTGTCAACTCGAGAATTGATGCGCGAAGGCCTGGAACTCCTGCAACGTCCACAGCCGGAAGGGCACCGGTGCGATTGCCAAGGCTTCGGCAACCAGAATGGGGTGCGGCACGCCGTTGCGGCTCCAGTCCGACTTCGTGTCATTAGTGACAAATACAATGCCTTGGAGACTACTTGTGTCTGAAAGCGCCAGTCCATAGAGAAAATCCGCCCAGATGAAGAAGTCACCATAACCTATCGCGTCCTGAAAACCCGGGGGAGTTTTCGTATCCCTTCGAATCCGCGCTATCTCCGCAAATCTGTCACGCGGAACGTAAGCGGTTTTCCCAACCGCGAGCAAGACATCTAGAGTGGCCCCGAACGCGCTTTGCGACGCAGGATCAATCCAGTCGCCGTGGACTCGCCTGAGCTCCTCGATGGCTTCGCGCACGGCAGATCCGGACTCGCCGAGGTTCTGGCCTATGGCACGCATCTCAACCTCAAGTTCTTCGAACCGCCTTCTTAACTTCTTGGCTTGCGGCTCCACTGCGGCGAGCAGGTTATTCCAGACTTCTTGAACGGACTGCCCTGGCACCAGGATCGGACCCGCAACGTCCTCAGGTAGTCGAGAGAATCCGCTCCTTGGGCCCCCAAGCCCAGACGAAAGAGCGCGTTCGTGTCGAAGCCTAATGCCAGAAGCGCGCCTGTGGCGAGTGGTGGCCGGCGCAGGGGTTCCAATCCATTGCGCAACTCCTCAAGCGAGTCGATCGGATCGAGGCGATTGAGCACACGCCAGACACGTTCTAGGGCATCGTAGGTTGGAGGAAGGTCCGTATCCACTCCTGCTGTGGCCGACTCCTGAATGCCCGGATCGCCCAGCATCTCAGTACCACACCGCCGCCGCAGCCTCAGCCATTCGTTGACCGACCTTCGTTATCGCATCAATATTCCATTCGGAATACGACGCGATCTCGGCGGACCACTCACCCGGGACGGCATCTGGAAGGAGCGCGCTCTTAAACCCCGCCCAGCTTGAGGTGCCCATTGGTCGCCTGGCCTCTGTAGCGAGGAAACTATTCCCGATCGTTGACGACCAATACGCGGCACGATCCTCGTCGACCGGGGACCAGGCGGCGTCTCGCGGCTTTATGAGGTAAGGGTACCCTTCCGGCTCGGGCGTAATAGTGCCTTGAATTACGGATTGACGAATGACCGCCAGGAAATTTCGATTGAAAGATCGGCGATGGACTTGTGTCTTGAATTCCTCGACATCCGGGTTTAGGTCGGATAGCGCGGCGAGAGCTGGCTCCCAGAGACGTTCACTTGCGATCTTCTGCGCAGCCTGACCGAATCGTCGCTCGACGTTTCCGGTACCGAGGTTACCTACCACGATTCGCCTCATTACGAGACGAAGCAGTTCTCTCATTCCATCCGTCGGATTCTCTGTCTCCATCATTGCGAGCAGGATCGGCCGTACAGAAATCACATTGATCCGATTCAGCACCGAGAACACGGCGAGCATCTCCTCCGTGGCTGGGCCCTCCGTTGTCGGGTCCATCATCTGCATGTAGAGCGGCTGCGCGTGTCGCATCAATTCGATCAACTCCGAGGGCGTGATTCCTCGCTTCGCACCGGAACCTCTATTCGCCAAGACATCGTAGAGATCTCGCGGTGGCACGTGCCCCCTCTGTGTCGTGACTGCGTGGCGAATGAATTGAACAAAGACTGCCGCGTTCTCCGACGAAAAATAGTGCGCAATATGCTGCCACTCTTTGTATCGCTCTTCCCTCTGCTCAGTTGCCGTCTGACTCAGGACGTAACTCTTCAGGAGGTCAGCCGTGGTAAGTTCCTTGCCTCGTGTATTTACAACTTCAAAGACCCGATAGGCCGACGCTGGGTTAGGGTGGACGAAGTTCGCAAGGTAAAGCTTGTTTGTGAGGAAGTCCGCCCACATTCCGAGCCGCTTGAACGGATCGCCGGCTAGATCCGCAATGAGCCGTTCCGACACGATCCGGTAAGCTGATATTAGGAGCGCGGACACTGACTCGTCGTCGCCGTTCAGTTCCGACAGTTCGCGAGCAGGATGGTCAAGTATCTGTTGGAGGGTGAGGTTGTCTGCATCACCTGAAAGCTGCAAGCGGGGCAGTTCTACATCCGACTCGAAGTCGATTGAGCGCAAGAATGTTGACTGGATGCGCTCGGCGAGCGCCTTGCGTTCGTAGGCGCGTGCCTCGTGGAAAATGGCTGCCGCCAACAATGTGAGCGTCAACAGGCGCTGTTGGCCATCAACGATGTCCTTTGTGCTTCCACTTCCGGTCTGTATGATCAATTCGAGGAAGTAGGTGTCATCCTGGAGGGCCTGCGAGAGGTCCTGGATGAACTCGCTTACCTCCTCGCGTTCCCACGCGTACTCCCTTTGGAACTGCGGAACCTGGAAGCGACCACCTGACATGAGCGCGCCTGCCGTGCTCGACGAGGCGGTGAGCGGAGTCTCCATGTCCGGACTCTATGTCGCGGTCCGCGAGGGCAGCGATCGCATAGGCGCCTGCAATCCGAACGGCTGGGGCGTCATCGCCCAACTGGGCGGCGGCGTCCGCGAAGTGCGTGGCGAACTTGGCTTCCTCGGTGTCACGCTGCTTCCGATAAGCCACGACGAGGGCGACCAGCGCGCCTACGCCAGTGGCAATTGCGGCGGAGTATGTGAGCCGGTCCTTCCAGGGCATCGTCTCGACGTGCCATACGTACCAGGGGCCACCTGCGGGCCGCCCGCTCAACCTCGATCCGCCGACGCTCATTCGTAGGTGACCGTTTCCGCGTTTTCGTGTTCGGTCGGCGGGTGATTCTGCGGGTGGGCGTGGTGTGGCTGCCGGTGTGTCCGGCTTTTCCACTGGGGTTCCTTGCTTGTGCCTGGTGAGGGCGGGAGGTCAGGGGGTGGCCGCTGCGGGCGGGCTGTGGATGGTGTCGTAGAGCTGTTCGAGTTGGGTCTGCCATGGCCATGCCCGGGGTAGGTGGAGCAGCCAGGTGCGGGCTTGGTTCGCGATTCGGGCGGCGACATTGATGAGGGTGCGCCGGATGGTGGCGGTGCGGGCCCGGCCGAGGGTTTTGGAGGCGATCCTGGCGGCGGCGCGGGTGAGGTTGAACGCGATCGCGGCGAGGGCGAGCCAGGCACTGTTCGCGGTGAACTTGCCTGATGGTGCGTGGGCGAGTGGCCCGTCTTTGAGGTCGGCGAAGACGGCTTCGATGATGGCGTGGTCGCGGTGGCAGGCTTCGGCTTCGACCAGGGCGAGGGTGTTGGTGGTGAAGACGGCGTGGTAGCGGTAGCCGGGCAGCAGTTCGGGTTGGGTCTTGGCGTTCGGGTTGAGGCGTTTGACCCGACGCACGATGAGTCGTGCGGTCACGTGGTCGGCTTGGCGGCGCGAGGTGAACGCCGTGTGCGGCACCTCGGCGACTTCGGCATCCGAAATCCAGGCTTGTTGGGCTTCATCCCAGACGGCTTGTGGGTAGCGGATCGTCGTCCACGCCTGCTCGTCGATGGTGGCGATGGTGGCGGTGACGGCCTTGTTCATCCGGGCGGTGATCGAGAACTTGGCGCCGCCGGCGGTGATGGCGGCGATCGTGTCGTGGTTGAAGTAGGCGCTGTCGGCACGCACGATCACCAGTCCGGGGGTGGTGGCCTTGCGCAGCGTCGCCAACGTGTCGCCGATGAGGCGGGCCGCGCCGTGCGCGGAGGCGACGTTGCCCTTGCGGAGCCGGGTCGCGGCGATCAGCGGCGCACTGGTGGGGGTCGAGATGGTCGCGACCAGGGCGTTGAGTCCTTTGACCTTGCTGTAGCCGTAGGCGGCGCCCTGCTTGTGGTAGCCGTGGGTTTCGCGGATCGTGTCATCCACATCGACGTAGGTGAGCTGGTCGGCACCATCCAGGATCGGGCTGAGCTCGGCGAGGTTGACGAGCAGCCGGGAGGCGACGGCATCGAGTTGGCGGACGTGCCCGAACCGGTAGCCACGCAGGTGGGTGCCCAGGGTGGTGGCCGCCCGCAGCCCGGAGAAGACCCGCCCCATCCCGCCGTGCCGCAGCACATCCATGTCGGAGATGCTGTCGGCGCCGGCGACCATCCCCGCGACCAGGGCGGGGACCTTGACCGCGGCGTTCGAGCCGGCCGACCCGGGCATGGTCACGTGTTGCTCGACGAGGTCGTGGAGGCCGGCTTGTTCGGCCAACCGCATCACCGCGGGCAGGCCGCCGAACGCGACCAGATTGGGGTCATCGAAAACCGGTTGAATGGTGTGGCAGACTCGCACTACGAGTGCTCCTGTCAGGCGTCGGATGTGAACCTTAAGCAGTCCTATCCTTGCTTGTCACAGGAGCATTCGCCATCAGACCCGCCCTACAGCATCGGCGGATCGAGGCTCAACCACAACACTCCTAGACCTACTAGAAGTAATCCCAGAGCTGACAGGGCAGCGGCTGCTGGTAGCGACAGGTCCTGGAGCCACCTTCGCCCGGAAGTGATGAGCCCCCAGATCCGAGGGCTGACCCGCCGGACCGGAAGCGCGGGGTGGCCGAATGAGCGCTGAGTGAATATGCGTAAGGGATCTGGGTAAGAATCCTCATCGCGTGGTGGCTCCACGACTCCCGGTGTCTCGTTCATCGCGACCTTTCTGCCCATCGGAGGCGGTGGAGCCAGCGCTGAGGCGAGGCTAAAGCGGACAGATTCCCTGGATACTGAACTTACCGGCCCGTGCTCGATGTCATAGCCTCGCTCGACGACTTGGCTTCCCGTGGCGACGTCGCCAGACCCGCTCGTACCTGAACTCGTGGCCGAGTACTCACGCGAGTCCGACTTCTGGCAGGGTTTGGCCCGCCCAGGCCTCGCGATCACAGCCGTGGAACGTCCTAGCGCCGGCGGAAGCGACGAGGGCGAAGGTCAGACCTAACGTTGCTTGACCACGGAACGTGGTTGTGTTCCGTATCGGAAACGTATGAGGGATGTCCTCCGGGGCGGCGCTCGGCTCGGTCGTACTCAGCGACCGTCAGTCTCCTCAGCGCCCACGTCCCTGACTGTGTAGTCGCTCGGGGCGAAGTCTCGCCCCTCGTCCTCCCAGCTCGCCTCCTCGCCGCGATGCCTCCCCCGGTGTCCTTGGGACAGCCCGCACTCGATCGCCTGCGAGTAGCCAGGCCATCCCGGGTAGACCACGGACTCGCAAGGCCTTTGTCTCCTGGGTGGTCTTCGGCGGTCCGAGATTGCCGCCGCGCAGCGACACCAGGGTCGCGTCGACATCAACGATCAACGGATCAGCCGCGCTGCGGCCATGCTCAGGGTTGTGGTGCCCGGCCAGTGCCCACACCCTGGCCCTGGCGTGCGCCCGGGCCGCGTTGATCGCTCCCACGCCGCCGGGGCGTCAGCTGCCAGCAGGCCGATCAGGCGGGACACCGTCGGGTCCGACGCGACCCGGCCATACACGCCAGCCTCGCTGCGTAGGAGTGCGATGTCGGCCAGGCAGTCGCCACCCAGGGCCAGGCTGACAGCCAGATCCGTGATGATCTTGCCCGGGTCATGAACCGCCAACGGCCTGCGCCACCTCGACAGTGCGGCAGACAACCCTGCCCCGAGACCGGACACGTCCACCGTCCGGGTCAACAACACCCCACCGGCCAAACCCACCGCCTGGCACCCTGACGAATCGACCCTGACCGGCGGATACACCCTGGCAGTACGCTTCACCTTGAAAGTGCTCCTCGACTCGGGCCGGAATGTGATCTGAACACTCCCATTCTCCCAAGTCAGGAGCACTTTCCCGTTCAACACCCCGCAACCAGGCACCCACAGCGTGAAAGCCCCGGGCTAGTACTGGCTCGACACCGACCCTGCGCGCGAGCTCGCGCAACGATGGCCACCGTGTCACACCGGACGCCCAGCAAGGACACTCGGACCCGTCTGCCTCCTTCAGTAGAAGTCCTCAATACGCCACTCGTCGTGCCAGTCAAGCAAGGCTCGCTCCCCTTCGAAACGGAATGGAAGCCAGACATAGTCGGCAATCGAGATGTCGTGCTCGGCCAGGGTGCCAGCTGGGTCGGCGAGAACCACGCCTCCGGGCGCGAACCCAGCCTCGTATGCGGCCAGCGCGGCGCTGCTGTCGGCGGTGTAGGGGGGCAACCATCGATCGGCTAGGGCGATGTAGAGATCCTGCTTGCGCGGGTGCCGGAACACCGAGCTTACTTGGGAGTGGAACGAGGTGTGAGTCGGGTCGTTAGGGTGAGGGTCGCCTTGCACAGCCCACGGCCCGTGATAAGTGGGCGCTATGGCGATCTCGGAAGGGTTCGGGTAATACCAAGTCGTGCCCGAGGTGATGAGATAGTTTAGGCCGCCGCGGAAGAAGTGCGCTGGAGCTTCTCGCACGAAGGGCGGCTGCACGCGAGGGAAGTGTGTTGAGTAGTAACCCGAGACATCGGTGTAGTCGTCGGTGAGGTCCGCGCAGATGAGTTCGCTGTGCACTCGCTCGAAGTAGTAGTAGCCCTTGTCGTCAGTGGGATCCACGACCAAGTCGAAGTCACCCGCGTACATTCCAAGCGGCCGCAGATCGACCCTTGCCAGCCTGTATGGGCCAAGGACCGAATCGGCAGTCAGCACAGTGGAGACCTGCGCGGTCCCTTTCATGACCTTGATCCAGCACACGAACTTGCCCGTACGTGGGTTTCGGAGGATATGGGGCCGGTCCATACCCTGGGCGGGATGCAGAGGCGAGTCCGGATCATCCGGTGCCGGAGGGATGATCAGCCCCTCGTCTGTCCAGTTGTACAGGTCAACTGATGAATAGCAGCGCACCCCCCAGTGCCAGACCCCGCTGCCGGGCGTGGACCTCTCCTTGTTCTCTCCGTACCAGTAGAAGATGCCATCGACCTCGATGATGGAGCCACCGTGAGCGTGGATTCGGTGGCCGGTGGTATCGAGCCATAGCCTCCCGGGCGTAATTGACGAGCGGCTAGTTGCCATTCCGAGCTCTCCTTTGCATGGGCCAGACCCGACACCCACATTTCGCGACGTCTCCATCGTCGGTCAACGTGCCGCCCCTGCTTTCTTGAGGACGGGGCGGCTCATCCAAGGCTCATCGGCCACGCGCACCGGAATGCCGAGTTGCGCCGAGCGCGCTATAGCCAGCCCGAGGGCGTGATCATGAATGCCCTGCGCAAGGGGGTAGACCGGGCCGCTCTCTCCCCTAACATAGGCGCCCTCCGCTCGCAAGTGGTCGGCCACCGCAATGTCGTCCTCAGAAAGGCGTGTGCTCAGATAGGGATTGGCATAGACCACCTTGCCGTCAAAGGTGACCTCTTTGAGTTCGTTGCCTTCGAGGCTCATGTCCACCCCTGCCCGTCGGTATTCGATCTGTGACGTGACCGGAAAACCGCAGGCCCACCTCAGTACGGTGTTGTCGACGATCTCCCCCAGAGAGCCGCGGATGACGATCCGCCGGTGCAACAACGGGTTCCACCACTGGTTCTCGACGAAGTTGTAGAGCCCGAACCTGCCGTCGCCAAAATCCAGCGTGGCGATGGTGGTGGTGTGGGGCTCGGGTTGTGGATCGGCCGCCCATCCGTCGAACCCCAGAGGATCGATCAGGCGACTACGGAACGCACGGGCGTCGATGATGACTGGATCCGTTCCGACGCCAAGGCACTCCCGAATGAGCGCCACGGCATGGTATCCGTGTGTCGACGCGATCTCGACCGAGTTCGGGTCGCCTATTACGCCGTCGCGCACCAGCCGTAGACGGGCCGCGTGCCCCGGCATCCGGTAGTACTGCTCTCCCACTTGTACTCTGTATGCCAGCCCGGCCAGCCGCGCCCACAGCGCCCGCAAGCCCTCAACATCTGGCGCTGGCGGCGTTTCGACATACAAGTGGAAGCCGCGTTCGGCGAGATCGACGGTCAGGATCGGCGTTTGATCCCACCCCACGGCGATCGCCACGAACTCTGGGTCGAATCGGACGAGGTCGGCAGGATCGAGGCTCACGGGAACGTGCCAGCGGGCAGGCACGCGGTTGAGCGAGGACTGTGTACGACCGATCACGCAAGCGACCTGCAGTTTCTCCGGCAACGCCGCTGCCAGACGCAAGAAGAACTCAGCGCGCCATCCGGTGCCAATAATCGCGAACCGCACCGGTCCAGACATGTGCATCTCCTCCAACTGGGGCGGGTTCGGTCCCATGAGTATCAGCGACCATACCTGCCGAATCGCCTATCGCGAGCCATCCGGTCTGGACGCCTAGCTTTATGTTTCCATATACTATCAAGGCAACTTTACTGATCCTCCGCTTCGGTGTCTAGCGTTGACGCAGGTCGCTTCGGTAACTAGCCTCGATCTTTCATCGGGCGGGCTCAGGTCGTTGCGACGGCTTGAGGATCACCGTGTGGGGTTGATTGTGTCGTGGGGGTATGACAGATGGCCCGCCCGTTGTCGTCACGGGGTGCGGGGTTCCATGGGTCCGGGTGGTGCGGGGCTGGTCGGGACAGGACGGTCGGGTCAGCCGGGCGAGGCGCTGAGGTGGTCGAGTCGGGTGATCGCGTCGACGGCGACGTGGGCCCAGGGTGCCCGGTC
>Ga0209123_1003998_pt1 | contig 10517 bp, 6 predicted proteins | sample BarGraIncu00431A_FD_184500 | JGI IMG/M metagenome (GOLD analysis project Ga0209123, IMG submission 184500) | Arctic peat soil microbial communities from Barrow, Alaska, USA - Barrow Graham LP Incubations 004-31A (SPAdes) (version 2) | ecosystem: Environmental > Terrestrial > Soil > Wetlands >...
AAGGCTTTCATAAAGTTTAAATACCAACTTGTTTGAGGTAAAAAGAAGGCTTGAGCCGTATGTTTTGAGAGGAACAAGTACGGTTCTTAGAGGGGAAAGGAGCCGTAAGGCTCCCTACCTACTCGACCACTAACAAGGTGATACGCCTTTTTCTTTTTTTAAAATATTTATATTAGTTAGATTTATGCTATTTTTTAATTCCTGTTGGTGTGATTCAGAGAAATGTTGGCGAGACCCCTATATGAATCATTCCACATAAAAAAGGTTATATTGAACCAATAGAAACCCCAATCTGAGCTCTAGATGGGGGTTTAAAAAAAGTTAGACATCTCTACATTATTTTTTAGCAGAGAGGAGATATTTCTTACACTAATCAATTAAATATTCATTTTTCCAGCTTCTAATTGTAATAATACTAAGTTGTTTGCTTAACTCAGCAGAGCTTTGAAATTATTTTCAACTTTTTTCTGAATTGTTTCTATACTCACGTTATTCTTATTAGAAAGATAAGCATAAACATTGTCTAAAAAATTCAAATCATAGTGATCATTCAGCCCATATGTAAATGGTGCATCACTCTCTATTAGAATTTTATCCAACGGTGCCAAATTTATTATTTTTTCCCCCTTTACGCTTCTAATCATTTGATGATTAATTGAAAAATAATAGCCACGAGAAATCGCTATTTGCATCTCTTTGAGGTTACCTGTATACCAATGTAATATCACTTTTCCAGTATAGTTTTCCAGTATGTCTATAACTTCCTTAGCCGCTTTCCTAGAATGGATGCTTAAAATTTTATCATCAAATTTGCTACACTCTTCAACAATTGCCTTAAATATTTTCATTTGACAATGTTGATTTTCACAATTATTTTTTGTAAAATCTAAACCTATTTCACCGATGTATCTGGTTTGTCCTATATTCTTTAAAAATACAGACAGCTGTTGCTGATATTCATATGCCAATTCTGGGTGAAATCCTAATGCCAATTTTATATATTTATATCCACAATAGTTTTTCATATATTTTTCAAACAAAACCGGTAAATTTGTCATAGCTATTGTATAAGATTGGCTTTCTTCGATGAATCTTACTACTTTATCTCTATCTTTATATAAATCAAAGTGCATATGTGCATCCATTGAAAATTTTCTCATCCTCTTCCCTCCAAATATTTGCCTACCTCCTGCATTCCCCTAATATACAACTGCGTAAACTTGTCAATATTATAAGTAATCGGACCAGATTTCTGTATTGATAAAAATGAGTACTTAGGGTCGAATCTTTCAAGACCAAGTTTGTATGAGTTAAGATTGGTTTTAGCAGTGAGGCCACTTTTAAACAACACATCAAAATAATCACTATTATCAGGAAGTCCTGCTCTTTTTATTGCCGCCCTTCGTATCACGCACGGTAAACAGTAACCACAGTGGCAAGATTTTGTTGCTCCACGCATTCTTCCCTGGTCAGGGTGTGAACACGACATTGTATTATGCAATTCACCTTTCAGTAAATCTTGATTTTTACACTGCACAAGCATCTCGCCCTTAGTCAAATATTGATACGGATTTCTAAGAGAAACACCTAATTCTAACTTAACAAGCAACTCTTGCAGCATTTGCATATAATAAGGGTGGGTAGTCCGGGTACTACTTGTTCCTAATCTCGAATGTGTAATTGGAATATTTAATGAAATTAAACCATTTTCCGGTATAATCATTTCAACTGGCTTACCCATTGCTGATGCCAATGCTATAGCATGAGAAAAAAACATAAAAGATCGAGTTCTTGTTGTGTCTTCTATGCCATTTTTAACCGACGCATAGAATTGGCAAAAGTCTCGTTCTTCTAAATTGTATAGTTCTATAAAACTAGACCTTAGTATATCTTGATATTCTTTTGTTCCTTTGCCTCCCCCATAATGACTTACAAACAGAGTATTAGAATCTGAACTTTGGAGAAGATCAATTACACCGACAAATGAATCTAACCCGCCTGAAAACATACAAACTCTATCATAATTTTTGTTTATAACATTTGAAGCTGTCATTTTATCCCTATAGTGGACTTCCTCATCATCTAATTCTCTCTGTCTAAAATGAATCACCCAGCTATCACCACTCAAAAAACCAATCATCCTTTGCAGTAACTCTCTATTTGTATTCCATTTTTCTAAATTTAGGACTGGAATGTATAGTTCGATTTTTCGGCTCCAACAGTCATTAGCCTGTTCTCTAAGTACCAATCTATCCGCTGCAAATACCAAGAGCGAGATATATAACAAGTCAAGTGCTGCCAAATCATAGAACTGATCCAGCTTTCTTATTTTTTTCCAAAATGTATATGTAAAACTTTTTTTATTTGAAAGATTGATTTCAAAGTTTTGATTATCTATAGAAAAATCGTCATTCATTGATACTTTGCATGGAATAATCATAGTATTCCCTCCAATACATCTAAGCATTTGCTATAAAGTGTAACAATAGATGCGCGCACATCTTGATTGATTATATCGCCTTTGTTTTCAAATTCTACTCTTACTGTATTAAATATGTATTGCCTAAATTCTTGCTCAATACCCAAAGTTTCTTGTGGATTATCAATATATTTCTCAAATCTGCTTTCTAAATCGTTCATCATCTTAATCCAGATATATGAACCCACATACTCACACAATAACTCGTTCATCAATGCTTCTGGCATGAAATCAAGACTTTCTAATTCCATATTATTTGTTTCTACATAATCATATATTTTCGACAACGACTCCAGTGCCGCTTCCTTGGCAACGATGTCTTCCTTAAAATCAGAATTGAATGCAACAGCACTCACCAACTCTGAAAATACCTCGTATACTGATCTTCCCGTGTAATCTACCCCAAATTTTTGAAGCGTTGTAACAATACCTTCTGCTTTAATACCGTTCAGAAAATTGCCAATATTCCCAGCAGTTTTCATTCCTGATGATGACTGGTTAAGAAGTTTTTTAGAACCCCCTGATGCCTTTACATACTGACGAGCAATATGCTTTACACTTCCTGAACGTCCGCTGCTATTGATGTATTTTGACATATCCGTTTTGACTGTTTGCCAAGATACTATAGGACTATTTTGTGGTTCAACATTTCCTTGTTCGCCATTCGTATCATAATCATCTGGAAGTAGTGGATTCTTGTCCATTTTCCCATTATAAATACTTGAAGTTCCCACAGCAATCCTCCTAACTTAATAACTCTTTTTCAAATGCTTTCGCAAGAGCAGGTTTTTCTTTTATCCATCTATCGGTAATTTCCTTAACATCCGCAATTTTCTTTGAATTCTTTGCAAAAGTGCCAATATAGGGTGTAAATCCCATCACAATCTGCTTTCCACTTAAATTATGCAAATACGAAAGTGTCTCGGAAAACAATGACTCTCTTGACGCTCCCCAACTCAAAAATGCCTTGAATTTCAAATCTTCCAACTTAGTATCAGACAACATCGAATTATATACCGTTTCCAATATCTTAGCTGCTTCTGTCTCGCTAACATCATTTGCTAAGCCAATAGCATTTTTTATTTCTAAATTAGCTTTTGACAATAACTTATTACATATTTTTTGTGCCAATGGCGATAATTTTGAACTCATTAGGCTAACTTTCTCATCTAAAGAAGTTCTCGTAAAGTAAAAATATAACGTAAGATCTTCTTTAGCAAGTCTAGGCTCAATATTACACCAACTTTGAACCCATATATCATCTTTCCAAATTTTCAGTTCATACAGTTCTTCCAATTTATTTTCTTCAAAGCTAGCAAGTTCCTTGCCTAGAATACCTTTAGACGACAATTCTGCCATTTTCTTAAATAGGCTCGGCATAATATACTCTAGCATCATTATTTTAGCCAAAACTTTGCGATCCAGTTCTTTTCTCTTATATGTAGCCATTTTCAGCCTCATATCTAATGAGTTCAAAAATCTTTTGCATTGACGAGGATTACCATTTAACCCTCTGGCTAATACGCTTGCAAGCTGCTTTGCAACAATAACACATTCCATAGCTTTAGGTTTATAATCGTATTTTAATGTGCATTTTTGCATTGCTTGATCTATTGAAAAATTTAAAAAATCCTTATGTTTCTCTTGATTTAATAAATCAACAATATCATCAAATTTATCTTGAGGCAATTCTTCTTGCAATAACAGACAAGTAATATAAAACTCAACTTCATCGGCGTTAAGTCTTGGAATTCTAATAGGATACTGAATTAATTTTTCAAGATATTCTTTTCCAATATCAATTTGAATTCCTTCAATTTCAGTAAATTTTTTTCTTACTGCATATGCAATATGACGTTCATCGGCACCTATAACAAAAGCAATTTTACCCGAGAATAAGAATAAACGCATTGCTTCTAAGGTATCTAGAATTGTATCGGGACTACACCTGTCTAGCTCATCAATGAAAATAACTAACCTTGAAATTTTAGACTCATTCAGTAACTCTGCAAATTCTATCTGGAATTTTTTAATATCATTGCGCACTTTCTTATTGTTTAGCTTGTCTGTAATTCGAGTTTTGACATCAACTACTTCAACACCCTCTGCTTTATTGGAAACCTTCTGAGCGACAGATTTTAATGTTATATCAGCTAATGTTCCGAAACCGCCAGTCAATAGAAAATCTGCACCATATTTTAATCCAGCCCTAAGCAATTTAAACTTATCGATACTTTCGTATAGTTCTTTGATAATTATTTTAGCCTTATCTGTTAGTTTCCTATCTTCTTCAATTGCATCTAATATTGAACCCATAATCGCAGATTTGGCATCATCGTATCCTTCAAACAACCAACCATTAAAAACAAGGCATTTAGCATTTTTATCTGCTTCCTCCAACCGCCTTTTGCACATATACATTAAACTCGATTTTCCACTTCCCCAATCACCATAAACACCAATGCTTGCTGGAAGTAACTTATCTTGGGAAATTGTGTCACTCAACACGGCAATAAGATAATCAAAATCCAAAAAATCCAGTTCTGTTTCACTGTCTTTCCACATTATTTTCAAACTCCTTTCTCCACTTTTACTATCACTAGTCTCTTTATTTAATTTTATGTAAATCAAATGGTAATAAGCTTCCAATTATTAGCATTAGGCGCACTTAAAATCCATAATTTACAATGATTGCTTCATTTACATAATTCAAGAAACATTCATATTTATCCTTTAAAACTTGTAGAAAAAAGCAAAAAACTCCGATATATCTCAGAGTTACATTAACTATTCTTTAATATTAAAAGATTTATTTAATTATATTTCTTGCAAAAATAAAAGAAGTGCTATCCTGCACCTTTTAATTATCAATTATCCTATAAATTGCATTATACAAGTACCCTTCTTCACTATAAACTATCTGCCTTCGTACTCTTTAACTCTACGATAAAATGTAGCTTTAGTCATATTCAGCATCTGTGTAGCTTCAACACCTTTAATTTTTTCATCCTTCCATTGTTTATATATACACTCAAACTCTTTGCTATTTACTTCTAATTTAGGTCTACCAAACTTTATGCCTTTATTTTTCGCACTTGCAATCCCTTCCTTTTGGCGTTGTTTAATATTCTCTCTCTCTTGGTGGGACACAAATGATAATACCTGTAATACTAAATCACTAATGAATGTACCTAGAATATCTTTATGTTTAGTAGTATCTAATAGCTCCATGTCTAATACTTTAATATCAGCACCTATAGTTTTAGTAATATCATTCCATTGTTTCATTATATCCTCATAACTACGACCAAATCTATCAAGTGATTTAATTATAAGTAAATCTCCTCTTTCTAATCCTTTTTTCATATATTGATAACCTATTCTATCAAAATCTTTACCACTCTGTTTATCAGTATATATATATTTATCCTCTATGCCTAACTTTTTAATTTCATCTAATTGTCTATCCAAATTTTGATCTTTTGAACTTACTCTTAAATATGCTACAGTTTTCATAGTATCAATCCTTCCTTTAATATCCTTTTGATACTTTAATTATATAATTTACGTTTCATATAGTCAATACACTTTAGAAACGTTTCAAAGATATAATTTCAACTTATTGATACTATTCAAACTGTTGTTATAAGGTAATAACAATACTGTTCCATTAAGTATACTTTATGATACGCCTTCTTTTATCCTTGGACAACTTAACAATCAATATGTAACGTCTATACTATTTTTTAGTTTTTTCTCAACTTAATGCTATTAGTTCGTTATTCATACTCCAATGGGATAGTGTATTTATTTCATTAAGAATTAAAACATGAAAATTATAAAAATAAGCTGCTCTACAACTTCATTGTCCAAGTATATTTTCACCTTTCATCACCACTCTACTCCTACTAAATTAAACCATAAGAAAAACCACAACTAATTAATTAGTTGTGGTTTTTACTGGTTGAGGCGAACCGTACACAATTATAGCCACAATTTCAAGGAAAGATTTACTCGAAGACTATAGATAAATATTAAGATTTATCTATTTAATTTATAAATTTCTTTAAATATTAATTAAAGTCATCAATTCTTTTGATAAATAAAATAAGGAAGAGAAAACTTCGTATTCTATTCCTTATTTTACCTTATATATATGTTTTTGAACTTCCTCTGCAATGTTTTCCCAGACTCGGTTAACCGCTTTAAGGTGCACACCCCCGCTTGGATAGGTTACCCTATACTAAGTGGCTCGAGAATACAGCATTGATGTCATTTGCACCTTACGTTCTCGGAAACATATCCACCGTATTTTTTCATTCGAGTTTGGCAGGAACATATCCAGTTCATATGCTCAGTCCGAACAGTTAAATTGAAATTCTTTCAGTCAGCTCGACAACTCCGAATTATCAAATCTTGCGAGAGTAGCAACAAAAACTGTTCCAGTTTTTGTAAGGGGTCAGGTACCTTTTAAAAATTGGAAATGTAGTGAGCGATTTTTGTTGCTAATGTTAAGTGTTCAAGGGCAAATATGATTTAGAAGACTGTGATGTTATAATATTTAAATACATCTCATGTTAAGGTTCAAGGGTGAATGACGAAGGAAAGAACGAATATTTTAAGGCATTTAAATACATCTAATGTTAAGGTTCAAGTTTCTTGAAGGACAGAATATGTTTGAAGAATATACATTTAAATACATCTCATGTTAAGGTTCAAGCAGTTATAGAGGGGGAAACAATTTACTTTAGTAAATTTAAATACATCTCATGTTAAGGTTCATGCACCTATTTCTTTATATCTTAAATGATGTTTCTTTTCCATTTAAATACATCTCATGTTAAGGTTCAAGATACAACAGGTAAAACCACGATAAAGCCTGTATTCTATTTAAATACATCTCATGTTAAGGTTCAAGCATTTGCGCAGCTTTTTCATTAGTTGAAGTTTCTCTTATTTAAATACATCTCATGTTAAGGTTCAAGCTCAATTGATTTAATTATAGCTGACCCTCCATATTTATTTAAATACATCTCATGTTAAGGTTCAAGATCACAAGGCAAAAGTGTAACACTGCAAACTACAATATTTAAATACATCTCATGTTAAGGTTCAAGAATTACAGCTAGTAATTTAAAAGCAGATTTAAATTCATTTAAATACATCTCATGTTAAGGTTCAAGTTCAGAATCTGCAAAATATCAACAAGAATTATGGAAATTTAAATACATCTCATGTTAAGGTTCAAGTATAAACGATGAAGTTATAATCAATAACAAAGATAAATTTAAATACATCTCATGTTAAGGTTCAAGAGAAATTAAAACAGACCTTAAGATAAATACCAATATATTTAAATACATCTCATGTTAAGGTTCAAGTAAAATAAGTGCTTTAGACTTGTCTATAATAGATCTATTTAAATACATCTCATGTTAAGGTTCAAGTAAAATATTTTTGTAAAAGTATTCTAGATTTTATACATTTAAATACATCTCATGTTAAGGTTCAAGATCAAGCATATGATTGATTTATTAAAGGAATATCCATTTAAATACATCTCATGTTAAGGTTCAAGAGAACGTTTAACGGGTGTGAAAGTTACTTTTATCAAATTTAAATACATCTCATGTTAAGGTTCAAGTTGGAGCTTTAACTCATAAGGCAACCCTTTACGTATTTAAATACATCTCATGTTAAGGTTCAAGGAGTTACCTAAAGGATTGCCACAGGATTTAATTGAATTTAAATACATCTCATGTTAAGGTTCAAGACACGTTTTAAAGGCTTTCCACTGGTCCATAATCTCATTTAAATACATCTCATGTTAAGGTTCAAGGACAAGTTCTGACTGTGTTGTTGGTACTACTGTATAATTTAAATACATCTCATGTTAAGGTTCAAGCCCACTTTAATACCTCCTTTTGCTTCGCCCTATATTATTTAAATACATCTCATGTTAAGGTTCAAGACTATTATATCTATGCAGCTATCTAAGGTTAATTTATTTAAATACATCTCATGTTAAGGTTCAAGATTAAATTCTTCATTGCCTAATGCTTCTTTTATGTCATTTAAATACATCTCATGTTAATGTTCAAGGCCACCTGGGAAGATGCACTAGAGTATATATCTGAATTTAAATACATCTCATGTTAAGGTTCAAGAAAGGGCAAGACGTAGACCATGTTATGCACGCTTAATTTAAATACATCTCATGTTAAGGTTCAAGTTCTTCTTCGTTCTCTTTTTTACTAGCACTATTATTATTTAAATACATCTCATGTTAAGGTTCAAGGGACGTGGCGCAGGTAAAAATGGTTATCTAAGTTTATTTAAATACATCTCATGTTAAGGTTCAAGTAGTATAGGAAAGTTAAAGGACATAGCCCAAACTAATTTAAATACATCTCATGTTAAGGTTCAAGTGGTGGTAGTGGTTGGGAAATAGACAATACAGATTTATTTAAATACATCTCATGTTAAGGTTCAAGTATACTTGGGTTGTTGGCTTGTTTGTTAATTATTTAATTTAAATACATCTCATGTTAAGGTTCAAGATGTTTATATATAAAAAAAAATATTCAAAGATTTAATTTAAATACATCTCATGTTAAGGTTCAAGCCAATACTTAATTGCAAATTCCCATTTGGTTAAAATTTAAATACATCTCATGTTAAGGTTCAAGTCGAAAATTGAAAAGTTAAAAGCTAGTAATAAAGCATTTAAATACATCTCATGTTAAGGTTCAAGAAATTACTAATATGGTTCAAGCTTTGGATAGCTCATTTAAATACATCTCATGTTAAGGTTCAAGACACTCCCTTTTCTCTTTCTATACTCTTAATGTATGATTTAAATACATCTCATGTTAAGGTTCAAGCCTTTTGGAAATTGAATTTAATCGTTCCTGTGCCACATTTAAATACATCTCATGTTAAGGTTCAAGGGATAGTGAAAATGATAAGCACTATACCAAAGCCAATTTAAATACATCTCATGTTAAGGTTCAAGCTTGAATTGTTAGTCGCTAATCAGCTTAATGATACATTTAAATACATCTCATGTTAAGGTTCAAGTTTAATTTTGTAGTTTCGCTTTGTTTTATATCCTTAATTTAAATACATCTCATGTTAAGGTTCAAGGTTCTATGGGTTTGTGGTTATTGGGTAATGATTATAATTTAAATACATCTCATGTTAAGGTTCAAGATGATTTAATTAATATGTTTAAGCCTTTTCAAGCATTTAAATACATCTCATGTTAAGGTTCAAGTGTTGCATCACAACTATTTACAATTGCGGCTCATGCATTTAAATACATCTCATGTTAAGGTTCAAGGAATATTTATCTTCATCAAGTGCCGATAATTTACCAATTTAAATACATCTCATGTTAAGGTTCAAGTAGTATCATATTAAATTCATTAAGAAACATGGTTGCATTTAAATACATCTCATGTTAAGGTTCAAGTCAGTGTACGTTGTGATATGGTGACGTTTGACCAAAATTTAAATACATCTCATGTTAAGGTTCAAGCTGTGGCGTTATATGGTTTTAGGATTCCTCGTACTAATTTAAATACATCTCATGTTAAGGTTCAAGTAAGACAAACCGGTAGTTTTTAAAGCTAGAAAACCTGCTTATACTATGTATAGCTGATTTTCATTGTTTTTTACCAACCTATTAAGTTACCTTTATATAATTCAGGATAATATGTGGAAATTCCTTTATTTTCAGTAGCATTCGTCTTTTTAATTTTAAATGAGGTTGGTAAAAATTCATTATAAAATTAAAGATTCACTGTTTTCAATATTTACCCCTATTGTTTCTTCTCCAAAGCTTTTTTCGTTCATCATTTTTATAATACTTGTAGACTTGTAGTTTAATCTATCCTGATAATAGAAGTGGTTTGCAAATTTAAGTAACTCTTAAAATAAAAAAGGATAAAGGAATGTGTTAATTAACTTTAACATTCCTTTATCCTTTATTTTTGAGTAAAATGAAAAGGAGAAGTCACCCGTCGAAAAGTACTTC
>Ga0209123_1004000_pt1 | contig 10511 bp, 7 predicted proteins | sample BarGraIncu00431A_FD_184500 | JGI IMG/M metagenome (GOLD analysis project Ga0209123, IMG submission 184500) | Arctic peat soil microbial communities from Barrow, Alaska, USA - Barrow Graham LP Incubations 004-31A (SPAdes) (version 2) | ecosystem: Environmental > Terrestrial > Soil > Wetlands >...
GGCTTTTGAAAAGTCATATCTGCTCCCAGAAGTTTTGCACCCGGAAGATACCCGTCCGGGCTAATCCTTCCTCCTCCAGAAATCGCAATTATTTTTAGTTCAGGATGCTTTCTTCTGAGCTCAAATATTGTTTCCAGTCCCTCTTTTTCGGGCATTATAATATCAGTAATCAGCAGATCAGGCCTGCTTCTTTCAAATAGCTCCATCCCCTCTTTCCCGTTTAGTGCCAAACTTACCTCATGACCTGCTTTTTCGAGCATTTTTTTTATCATAAGAAGTATTGAAAGTTCATCATCGAGAACAAGAATTTTTGCCATGGTCTGTTATATTTTGATATTGCTTTTATCAAGTACCCTTCTGATTATTTTACTGAAATCGTCCAATATCATTGGTTTTAAAATAACCTCAGATATTCCACTTTGAGTTAAGACTTCTTCCGATAAATTATCAGCATACCCTGTAATAACTATTACTCTTAGCTTAGGACGTATCTCTTTCATCATTACCGCGAGATCAGTACCTGTTATATTTGGCATACTCTGATCAGTGACCAGGAGAGAATATTTATCCGGATCTTTCTTGAATTCGTCAAGTGCTGTCAGACTATCGCTTGTTATTGAAACCTTATATCCCAGATTTTCAAGCATTTTCTTACCCATGAAAGTTATTTCAGGTTCATCATCGACAAACAGGATGTGTTCAACACCTTTTAAAGGTTTTGTGGATGATTTATCAGATTCTAAAGCATCAGAGCCGTATTTTGGGAGATAAATCATAAATGTTGTTCCTTTACCCGGACTACTGTCAACTACTATTGCACCTCCGTAATTATTTATAATGCCATGCACCACAGAGAGACCCAGCCCTGATCCTGAACCAACCTCTTTACGCGTAAAGAACGGCTCAAAAATCCTTTCTTTGGTTTTTATATCCATACCATGCCCGGTATCTGAAATTGTCAGACGGATGTATTCTCCCTTTTTCAGATTGGGAATCTTCTCAGCAGATTTCTGATCAATACTTACTGCATCAAGTTTAACATCAAGTATACCACCCGTTTTCATCATGGCATGATTGGCATTTGTACACAGATTCATTACTATCTGATGTATATGAGTTGGATCTGCCAGAACAGTGCCTATACCCTCATCAAAATGCCTGTTGATTTCAACACCTGGCGGGAAAGAGGCTTTAATCAGATTAAGCGCCTCTGTGACAATTGGTTCTAATTGAATTGGCTTATTTTCAAAATCCAATTCCCTGCTGAAGGTAAGAACTTGCTGAACCAGATCTTTTCCCCTGTGAGCTGCATTGTTAATCTGTTCGATATCAAATCTCAGATTACTTTCCGGAGGAAGTTCTTCCAGTGCCATGTCGGTATAGCCCAGTATAGGAGTGAGAATATTATTGAAGTCATGAGCTATACCTCCTGCTAGTGTTCCAATAGTTTCCATTTTTTGAAGCTGGAACAATTGCTTTTCGAGTTCGGCTCTTTCTCTTTCAAATTTTTGTCTTATTTCTATCTCCTTTTTCAGATCCTGGTTGGCATCCGAAAGCTGGTGAGTCCGCTCATCAACTCTTTTTTCAAGAGCATCGTTAGCAGTTTTGACGTTTTCTTTTTCCTGTTCCAGTTGTATTCTCATATAATACTCTATACGGGCCGACAGTTCAAGAAAATAACTTATAAACATTCCGATTACATTGGCACTTATAAAAAAGGAACTATTGCTTATGAGGATTGAAACAGGAGTGTGTGAGACCCAGATGGCGGTAATCAGGTATGAAATAACAATCGACCAGCCCGCTATGGAAGCATATATGAATCTTGCCCTGCTGAATGTATAACCGAAAATAGATATCAGGATCAATCCGGCATAATAAGAATAATTCCCGACTTTTGCAGCATATATAATCATGACTATGATTCCGAAACTGGTACAGAATATAATACACGAAATAATGAACTGCATATATTTCTTAAATAATTTGGAATAGGAAAACAGGAACACAGAAATCAGCACCGGAAATACAATTCCGAACCGGATAAACCAGAAAACTTCCTTTAGTGAATAAACGGTAACTGCATCAAGAAAAGCAAAGGCCCCATAGAAAATCATGGAGAGGATAAGAGAAAATCTGAAGGGATTAAGCGATCTCTTGAAATAATCTTCATGGAATTCCTTTTCGTACTGATATAAATCACCCGCAAAGGAAAGTGTAAGATAATTTATCGACAATGACTCATGACTTGCTGTCGGAAGCCCAAGAAAACTTCTTCCCACATTTTTAAAAATATTCATGGAAAAAGTATTTAAATTGTCTCAAATATTTGAAATAAGGAATTTGCTAGGTTTTTCTTATTTTAAGAAACAGGTTTATACCAAGAGACTCCTTCTCAACACTAACCATCTCCTTATCAATATTGGCGTCTGAAGCTATACGGAACAGATCCGATTCGGTCCTGTGATTAAGGTACCAGTCTATTACCTCCATGAACCTTTTTGTCGGATTCTTTGTACTGAAATTGCTTATCACCATTTCACCATCTTTAGAGATGCAATTAATGTATTTTCTTATGAGAAATGTAAAGTGCTTGTCCTTGAAATAGTCAAACAGCCCGGCACTCCAGATAAGATCATACAATTCATATGAATTGAAACGCAAGGCATTAATTTTGTGGTAGGTAATCTGCCCATTAAATTTCTCGTTTTTTTTCATTGAGAAATTAATTGCATATTGGTCAAAATCAATCAATTCAAAACTTATGTTATTGTCTCCTGAATAGTTGGTCAGAAATTCATTGACATCTTCAGCCGGACCTGATCCAAGAATGAGAACTTTAGCATTCTCCTTTTTTAATACCAGGTTTTTACAGTATTCGATAAAAAAATTCTTCCTGTTTCTGACTGCATTGGCAGCTGGCTGATTCTGAAAAAAGATATCCCAGTTTCTGTACCGGGGATCTTCATTAACATTAAATTGATAAATCTTGTATATAAGATTAAAATCTCCGGGGTAGCCATAAGGTTTTACAAATGCGTGACCTATAAGGGTATTTTTGTTAAGAATAGTTTTTATTTTATTTCTGAAATCGTCAATCTCAACAGGTTCAAGGTTATTGACAATTGAAGTGAATTTATCATAATCCTGAAGCTCGGGTCCGCCGGTTTCTATTAAATAATCTAAAAACTCGGATACTTCTACATCAAGATCATTTTTTAAAATAAGGAACTTACTATTCGTGTAATTCATGATAGGTTAATTCTAATGATTTCTTAACTATATAGCTTTCACATAAAAATTTCAAAATAAAATATGCTTTTCAATAATCCCTGTGTACTAATGAAAAGTAATACCAACCAGCAAATGACTTAACGAAAAATGCAAGATGACTTTCTTCAACTCCTAAAAAAAACGCCAGATACAGACAAATAAAACTTTCAACTATATTGGATCATTATATTGCTATCACAGAATAATACAGAAATCTACTTTTCCCCCAATAAAGAGCAAGTGTATCGATTTTTTTTGAATATTGCAAGGATTATATTTAATTGTTTTATTCCGTAATCAATGCTGCGCTCAACAGCCATTGATATTCCATTTGACCACTCTGGAAGAAGATATTTGTTTTTACGCCATTATGGTCATGTATCGAAAATTTTTATATTGAAAACAGTAAGCTTGTTCAAATAACTAATAGCCAGCCTGTTGTCAGGAATTTCAAGGCAAAATCTTTTTATTGAAAGCTAGATATAGTATAGATCTCTCTGACACTAAATGTCTTACCAACGGATTTAAAAACTGCCGGCGAGAGGATCAATTTCAAACTCCTTTTTAAAACAAATATTGGTGAAATAATCAAATTATACTATTTTTACCGGCTCAATAAACCACTATATCCTCCTGGCATGGAACTTACTCGCAGTATCCGGGATAAAATGATGAAGGAACGTCTCATGTTTGTGTACAGAGGAGTTGTAACAAATGAGAATTCCGTACCACTTCTGATGCTTCTTGAAAAAGAGATGGAGAATTCGGAGTTTGGCTTTGTGGGAAGAAAGAGACTTTTTATGTTTGTTCTCGAGAGTCTTCAGAATGTTTCGATACATACAGAACAGGATCAACATGCAGATATGTCTCTTGTTGTTTACTCCAAAACAGATAATGGTTACACTGTGACCACTGGAAATGTTCTTCCTTCTGCCAGTATTAAAGATTTGAAAATAAAATTGGATGAGATCAATAATCTTCAATCTGATGAGATTAGAAATGTCTACCGGCAGATGTTAAGCAGTGCCAAATTAAGCAACAAAGGAGGTGCGGGACTTGGTCTGATTGAGATGGCAAACAAAACCGGCAACAAGCTCGATTATGATTTTATTCCGTTGGATGACGACTTTTCTTATTTTATTTTAAGTAAAACAGTCAATTCAGTCGGAATCGGGATCCATTACAGTGGCCAGGAGCGCCCTTTTCATGGAAAGGCTGTGTCGCAGCTTGAAAGACTTATGGCTGTAAATAATATTTACCTCATCTGGTCAGGACATATTTCAACAGATGTGGAGAGAGAAGTTCTCTCTTTCACTGAAACAAAACTTGTTGAAGAAGATGTCGAAGTAAATCTCAGAAGGAGGGTCTTCAGTATCCTTGTTGAGATTCTTGAAAATGTGGCTACATATAGTCCTGGCAAGGAAGCCGAAGAACAATTCGGAATGACTGTTGCTATAATCAGTGTGATGGATGAAGTCTATTCTCTAACTACAGGCAACCTCATCCAAAATGAAGATGTACAGCAGCTGAAGGAGAAACTTGATACTATTAATGAGTTCGATAAGGTTGGTTTAAAAGAACTGTTTAGAAAATCTCTCTCCGGACAGACAATAAGTTCAGATAGTACCGGAAATATGGGACTAATTGATATGGCCAGAAAATCAGGAAGTAAATTGGTATATCAGTTTGAACAGATAAACGACCGTTATTCTTATTATACTCTGACTGTAAAGGTTGAAGACAAGAACGATTAAGCCAATGTTCTTAAGGTAAGTACATTCCCATCCCATTCTGCATAGCTGCCGTTTTTTATCCAGTCACCCAAAAAAACAATTTCTGTTTCATTCTGCAGTTTGTAAATCTTTGCCAGATGACGATGACCAAAAATGAAATAATCAATTTTGTCATTTTCAAGAATAGACCTGGCATATCTTATCAAATCCTCTCCATCCTCACCGAGAAACTCTTTTGTAATACCTTTACCAAGTCGGGAATTCAAAGACCACTTGAGTCCAATTCCAACCCCAATCGAAGGATGGAGTGCTGAATACATCACCTGCAAAGGTTTGTTTCTGAAGATTGAAAGGAGTATTTTATATCCTGTGCTTTTTGTTCCTAAACCTTCACCATGGGCAAGATGAAATTTCTTTCCGTTAAACAGAGTAGTAAATGGGGTAGTATGAATTGTGATACCACATTCGCTTGAAAGATAATCACCAATCCACATGTCATGGTTTCCGGTAAAAAAATGAACAGGGATTCCTGAATCTGTTATTGTAGAAATAGTTCCAAAGAACCTGGTAAATCCTTTTGGAACTACAAGCTTATATTCCCACCAGAAGTCGAAAATATCACCAATAAGGTATATCTCTTTTGCATCAGGAGCAATCGAATTTAACCAGCTGACTACCTTCTTTTCCCTTTCTACCGGAGGTGAGCCTGTTGGTAATCCAAGGTGAAAATCAGAAGCAAAGTATATTTTTCCTGTTTCAGTCAAAGAGTGATCTATTTGTTAAATAACTGCTCGAGTTTCAGTTGCAGTGCCCTGCCATGAATGTCTGATGCAATGATTTCACCTTTTTTGTCAAACAGATAATTGGTAGGTAGTCTCTTCACATTGAAAAGAACCGCATTTTTGGGATTTAGAGGATCATCTTCCCTTGTGCTTATCCAGGGCAACTCATCAAACTTTATAGCTGCTTTCCAGTCCGATTCGTTTTCGTCAAGATTAATCTGATATATCTCAAATCCTTTTTTACTGTATCGTTTGTAAAACTCTTTCAGTTGAAGGTTTTCCTGGACGCATTCATTGGATTTAACCGACCAGAATGTGAGAAGCACATATTTACCTTTAAGGGAAGATAGAGATATTCTGTTACCGGCGTTATTTTTCAGATCAGGATCCAGTTTTACCTGTGGTGAGGTCTTTGCTATCTTCTCAATCTGATTAACATACATCTGATTCATCTCCTTCTCAAAATCCCTTGCCATAGCCTGCACCTGTCTTGAATTCGGATAATGACGTGTAAGCGTGTCAGTAACAATTTTAAGATACTGCAGATCGTGGGGATCATAAAGAACATATGTATCAGGGTTGATCCTCTGATAAAGTGCTTTAATAGAAGCAAGTGAGCTTATGTTAGTAATGATGAATTCAATATTCTTTTTGCGTTGTGCTTTAATCAGCTCCTGAAACTGTGCTTCCAGTAAAGGGCCTTTAACATCAAATCCGGTCTCTCCTGAGGTTTTCGTGTATAGGGTACTCAGTGAATCGAGTTTTCGTTTTGTATCGGCAAGATTGAGATCAAGAATCTGTAATTTCTCAGATCCCACAGATCCTCTGACTGAGTAGTTTTCAAAAAGATTTTTGTTACTGAACTGTAACAATATCTTTTCGCCAGGTTCAGCCAGGAGAGTAATAAAGTTTGTTGGCGAAAACCCTACCTGGTAAAATTCGGGTCCTGCGGTCTTAATCTTGAAATGGAACTGACCTTTCCTTCCGATTTTTGCAGAGTCTATCAGTACGGGAGTATCAACATCGAGCCTGTTGATGTAAATATATTTTTCTTTTGAATCTTTGATAACACCATTAACGGCGAATTTGCTTTTGTCTTTGCATCCGGAAAAAAGAAGAACCAGAGCCAGCAGAAATAGTATTCGTTTCATTAAAAGTCGGATTACCAGTTTTTGCATTCTGTTTCTTATTTAAATAATTCAGCAAGTTTAATCTGCAGGTTTTCCCCTCTCAGGTTTGATGTAATTATACGGCCTTTCTTATCAAGAAGACAATTAAACGGTATTGATTCAATCCTGTAAAGGGGTACAACTACTGAATTCCAGTATTTAATGTCACTTACATGTATCCATTTCTCCAGATGATCATCCTGAATACCTTTCATCCAGGCTTCTTTGGTCTTGTCAAGCGACACCTGGTAAATCTGGAATCCCTTTTTATGATATTTATTATAGGCTTCCGCAAGATTTGGATTCTCCTGTCTGCATGGAACGCACCATGAAGCCCAGAAATCCAGCAGAACTACAGACCCTCTGGTTGAAGAAAGTTTTATTGTATCTCCTTCAGGCGTAGGAAGAGATATTTCAGGAGCTTCAGCTCCGGACGCTGAAGCAGGAGTAGCAGTTGTTTCACCTTTAATCTTTGCTACAATCTCCTTAACTTGTTCATGAAGTGACGTAACTGGTTCGTAATCAGGATAAAGGCTAAATAATGAGGAGTCTACCTTTATGAAATACTTAAGATCTTTTGTGGGATTCATGACGTACACTCTTGGGGCAACCTGCTGATAGAGTGCTACCAGGCTGACAAGAGAAGTAAGATTATCATCAATGTATTTTTTTGTGTAAATATTAATTTCACTAAGGTAAACCTGTGCCGTACTGTCGAGCGATTCAATTACTTTTGGCAGCTCTGGCTTATCTACATTTTGAATATAAATGTTGTGCAATCCCGTCATTTTGCTTATAGTTGTCCGGAGCTTTTTGTTGTATTCGGCCATTAATGCAGTACCTGTTGATCCCTTTATTGATATAGGATAATTCAATGAATCGTTGTGTGCTTTCAGCATGATTTTCTCACCCGGCTTTATTAGCATAGTAAGGAAATTATTATCGTTCCTTTTAAGAAGATAAAATGAAGGTATTTTAATATCCTTCTGAAACTTAAAGGTACCTTTATCTGTTACTACTACAGAATCAACTGTTTTTAATTCATTTGACCTCAGCTCATCAAGAAAAATATATTCTCCGGCAACTGGAGTCATAAGGGTACCTGTTATTTGGACAGTATTATTTTTACATGCGGCAAATATCATGACTGCAAACAGATACAGAAAAAGCTTATTATTCATCAGGTAAAATGTTAATTGATAATTATTTTCAAATATTGAAATGCAAAGGTATTCTTTTTTTAATCTGACAATACTTTTAAGAAATTTAAATAATTTTTTCTGACCCGATCAGGATGTTTTGCAGGGTTCATTTTTTTTGGTTATCTTACATAAATTTTTTATTTTATACTAACTGTAAGTATATGAGTTACATAAAGTTTGAAAAGAGTCAGGTGGTAAATCTTGAGTATTCGCTGGCAAGGGAGATGATTAGAACAAACAGGGCAGGATCATATTCTTCAACTACACTTGTTGGTTGTAATACCCGCAAATACCATGGATTGCTTATCTGTCCCGTTGATGAGTTAGGTGGGGAAAGATTTGTACTTCTCTCTTCACTTGATGTTACTGTTGTAAATAATGATAAGAGTTTTAACATTGGTATAAGAAAATACAAGGGAGATTATTTTAGTCCGAAGGGTCATAAATATGTTGAAGATTATGACCTTGATTACATCCCTTCAAGAATTTACAGGGTTGGCGGTGTAATTCTTAAACAGGAAAGACTGCTGGTTCATTATGAAGAACAGCTTCTCATCCGGTTTACTATACTTGAAGCCTCAGAAATGATGAAGTTGCAGTTCCGCCCATTTCTTGCTTTTCGGAGCATTCACCAGCTGACACATGCCAATATGGCTGCAAATAGAAAGGTTGATTTCATAGAAAATGGTATCAGATCGAAGATGTATGAGGGATTCCCATATTTAAACATGCAGTTTTCTACAAATGTTGAGTTTATACCTGTCCCCGATTGGTACCTTGGAGTTGAATACCCAGAGGAACAAAAACGTGGGTATGATTATTCAGAAGACCTGTTTACTCCTGGTTTTTTTGAGCTTAAAGCAAAAAGGGGAGACATTATAGTATTCTCTGCTTCGACTAAAGAGGAAAAGACAAATGGACTTAAACAGAAGTTTACTAAAACTGTCTCAGGTAAAATTCCCAGGGACAACTTTATTAACTGCTTAAAAAATGCTGCCCAGCAATTTGTTGAGAAACGGGGTGGGAAAACTCTTATTATAGCCGGTTATCCATGGTTTGGTGCCTGGGGCAGGGATACCTTTATCTCGCTACCGGGAATGGCTTTAGCCCGACATGGGCTGGTTCTCTACAGGGAAGTTCTGGACACACAGGTTGCCAGGATGAAAGATGGTTTATTTCCAAATATGGGGGACTCAGATAATCCGGCTTTTAATTCGGTCGATGCCCCTCTCTGGTTCTTCTGGTCAGTTCAGAAATACTTTGAACATGGAGGTGCAGACGCCTGGGAAAGATATGGTGCAGCAGCAAAATCAGTGCTGAATGCCTTTAAAAATGGTACAGCATTTAATATCCACATGAGAGAGAATGGTCTTATTTATGCAGATGCCCCGGGGAAAGCTCTTACCTGGATGGATGCAGTAGTTAATGAAATTCCTGTCACACCCAGGAGAGGTTATGCTGTAGAGATAAATGCACTCTGGTATAATGCTGTCTGCTATTCTCTGGAGATGGCCAGGCTGGAAAAGGATAAAAAATTTATTAAAGAGTATGAAATGCTCCCGGACCTGATAAAGAAATCTTTTCTTGAGATATTCTGGGATGAAAAAACTGGCTATCTGGCTGATTATGTAAATGATAGCGAAGGCAAGAATCTTTTTATCAGACCTAATATGGTTATAGCTGTTTCCCTGCCGTATTCAATGCTTGATAAGGACCAGATGAAAAAAGTACTGGATGTTGCAGACAGAGACCTGGTTACGATAAGAGGATTAAGAACTCTTTCTCCTCGTAATTCATTATACGAGGGTGTATGTGAAGGGAATCAGAAAGAAAGGGACAATGCATATCATCAGGGTACTGTCTGGCCATGGCTTTATGGCCCTTTCTGTGAAGGGTGGCTGAAGGTTTACGGGCAACAGGGCGTACAGAAAGTTAAAAAGCTTATTTACGGTCTTGAAGCTGTAATGAGTGAACATGGAATAAGTACTATTTCCGAGATTTACGATGGCGATCCTCCCCATTCTCCAAAGGGAGCTATTTCTCAGGCTTGGAGTGTTGGCGAGGTACTCAGGATTATCAATTTACTTGAAACAAAATTTGCAAATCAATAACAGAGGTAGTATATGCGTGTGTTAATGTTTGGATGGGAATTTCCCCCTCATATCTCGGGTGGATTAGGCACTGCCAGCTATGGACTTACAAAAGGCATGGCAACGCTTGATGATCTGGAAGTGATCTTTGTTGTGCCTAAGACGTGGGGCGATGAGGATCAGACTATTGTCAGGCTTGTTGGTGCTAACCAGGTACCAGTTGCATTCAAACAGGTTTTTTATAAAGGTTTCAGACGTCCCA
>Ga0209123_1004003_pt1 | contig 10508 bp, 7 predicted proteins | sample BarGraIncu00431A_FD_184500 | JGI IMG/M metagenome (GOLD analysis project Ga0209123, IMG submission 184500) | Arctic peat soil microbial communities from Barrow, Alaska, USA - Barrow Graham LP Incubations 004-31A (SPAdes) (version 2) | ecosystem: Environmental > Terrestrial > Soil > Wetlands >...
CATCCTTTCCTTGACTGGCCAACTTGAAAAGAAAATTGAATACGGGAGTGATATTTTTTCACCCTCTGGTTTTCCTGGATCTCGCAGTTCACCAACTGTTGCCGGAAATCTATGTTACATCGTATCCGGTTTTGGAAAGTTGATCTGCATCGATACGAAAGCAGGTAAAATTGTTTGGTCCAAAGATTTGTTCATAGATTTTGACGGAAAGAACATCCGGTTCAGTTTCACAGAAAACTTGCTGATCGATGGCAAAATGATTTTTGTTTGCCCTGGAGGAATCAAAAACAACATTGTAGCACTGGATCGTATGACAGGCGAGTTGATTTGGACGAGCGAAGGAAAAGGTGACGTATCGGCTTATTGCTCACCCATTTTGATTAATAGCTATGGAAAGAAGTTGCTAGTCAACATGATGAGCCAGAATACGCTAGCAGTGGATGCTGCAACCGGTGCACTTGTTTGGTCGTATCCATATGCCAACGGCAACAAAATTCACCCGAACGCACCCATTTATCAGGACAACAGCCTGTACATCTTCAGCGGTTACGGTGAAGGAAGCCAACGCATCAAACTCAATGCCGACGGCAGCCAACCCACCAATATGTGGACCAACAAGATGATCGACCCGCAAATGGGAGGTGCCATTCTAATGAACGGCTACATTTACGCTTCCGGCGACCGCAATAGAAAGTGGTTCTGCGCAGACTGGGCTACCGGTGAAATCAAGTTCGAATCAACTGAATTGGACAAAGGTGTGGTTATTGAAGCCGACGGTCTCTTGTATGCTTATACTGAAAAAGGTGAGATTGCATTGATTGATCCCTTGGCAGGCAGTTTCAAAATCATCAGCAAAGCATCGATCAAATTGGGTACCGACCAACATTGGGCTCATCCGGTCATTAAAAATGGCGTTTTGTATGTTAGACATGGTACTGCATTGATGGCGTTCAACATAAAAAAGAAGTAAATACCGGATATGCGTTTCCTTCCTGATCGATTTCTAAAAGCATTGCCTATAGCCCTTATTCTCCTTGGAGTTTTGGCTATAGGCTATTGGCTTTTTAAGGATCCGACGAAGGGATTTACGGTTTCTGTGCCCGGAAAGGATAAGGTGGTCAGTAGCGACAGCAGCAACGAACAAGTTACCATCGGTGCACTTTACGAGCACTTCAGCGACTATACTTCTACCTTAAAAGGTACCTGGACACGGTTCAGAGGGAGCAATTCCGACAACATAAAAAAATCGGAAGTGCCTTTGATTTCAAACTTTGGAGGCAAAACACCGCCTATCCTTTGGTCGGTCGAACTCGGGGAAGGACATTCCGGGGCGGCCATTTACAACGGCAAAGTTTATCTTCTCGATTACGATGAAGTTCTGAAAGCGGACCAACTGCGTTGCTTCTCACTGGAAACGGGCAAGGAGTTGTGGCGTAGGGGGTACAAGGTTCTCATCCGTAGAAACCACGGCATGTCAAGAACGGTTCCCGCCGTAACGGAAAAATACATTCTGACACTAGGTCCAAGAGGACATGTGATGTGCCTGGAAAGGGAATCCGGGAATTTCATTTGGGGTATGGACATTGCCAAGGAATTCGGCAGTGAAATACCCTTATGGTACACTGGACAATGCCCGCTTATCGTCAACGACGTTGCCATCCTTGCCACAGGCGGCAGTTCACTGTTGATTGGTGTCGATTGTGCCACAGGAAAGATACTTTGGAAAACACCCAATCCAGATGCTTGGAAAATGTCGCATGCTTCCGTGATGCCCTACAACTTCAAGGGTCGCAACATGTTCGTATATTGCGCTATAGGTGGCGTTGTCGGTGTGGCGGCTGACGGGCAAGAGGTTGGTACGGTGTTGTGGAAATCGGACAAATGGAACAAATCGGTGGTGGCTCCTTCACCAGTTTGCACCCCAAAAGGAAAAATTTTCCTAACGGCTGGTTATGGAGCCGGAAGCATGGTGCTGCAATTGGTGGAAAATGGTGGAAAATTCTCTGTCAAGGAATTCAAGACGTATAAACCTGGCGACGGACTTTCCAGTGAACAACAAACCCCCATTCAAACGGACGGGTACTTTTTCGGCGTCATGCCCAAAGATGCGAAAACGCTGAGGAACCAATTGGTTTGTGTCGATGCAGAGGATCCGACCAAGATTGTCTGGTCCAGTGGTTCTGAATCGCGCTTCGGCCTTGGTCCCTACATTTTGGTGGACGATAAAATCTATTTGCTCAACGACGATGCTACCCTGTACATTATCCGAAAAAGTTTGAAAGGATATGAAGAACTCGATCATGTTCAGCTTTTCGATGGCGTTGACGCCTGGGCTCCGCTGGCAGTAGCCGATGGCTACATGGTGCTGCGGGATTCCAAAAAAATGGTTTGCATCCAATTAAAACAATAGGTATGAAGGGAAAATACATCACTGCATTCTTGCTGCTCTTGGTGCTGGTCATCGGCGGCATCCTCGTATTCGACAAACAATCGGAGCGATCGGACTTGAGCAGTTACATGACGACGAATCCGTTCGAAAAGGATGTGGCTGCGTATGAAAACGTACCGGATTCGCTCATCAGCCATGTCGAGACCAAGCAGATTCGGGTAAAGGCGACTACGCCCAAAGCCATTGATTATAGGGATGGTGCCATTTATCTGTTGGCAGACGATTACTTGCAAGTCATAAAACCCAACGGTTCAGAAGTGAAAAAAATAACCTTGAGCGGCGGAACGACTTGCCTGAGTGTGTTGAAGGACAAAAGGGTGTTGGTGGGCTTCACGGATCATGTGGTTTTGTTGAATGCGGATCTCCAAGAAGTGAAGCGTTCAGCAATGGTGGAAAACGCACTTTTTTCGGCAGTTTGCAGCAGCGGGATCTTGATTTTCGTGGCGGACGCGGGGCAAAAGCAGGTACTGGTCTATGATTTTGCAATGAATCAGAAGAATGAATTCAAGGGCGAATCGGGATTGACCGATCAACACGGTTTCATCGTACCGAGTGCGCATTTCGACCTGGCCGTTAACAACGATGAGGAATTGTGGGTGGTTAACCCTGGCATACATGCTTTGCAAAACTATTCCGACCAAGGCAAGCTCCGAGGTTATTGGAGCAAAACATCGTTCGAAATCACTGGTTTTAGCGGTTGTTGCAATCCGTTCCACATCGCATTCCTAGCGGACGGCGGCGTAGTGACTAGTGAAAAGGGGCTGGTCCGCATCAAGATTCACGAACCCTCCGGTCAGTTGCGTTCCGTCGTGGCTGCCCCCTCCAGTTTCAAAGGAGAAAAGAAAGCACCGGATGTAGCTGTGGACGAACAAGGCGGTATAATCGCTTTGGATTATGAAACGAAAATGATACGGTTTTTTGCACCCAAAAAATAGGACATGGATCGTCAGGAGTTTTTTAAAAAATTGATACGCAGCCTGTTCATCATTACAGCGGTGGCAGCCTTGAGCCTTGCGCTATCCAAAAACACTAAGGGCGGTTGTCCCGATTCCAAGGATTGTACGCATTGCCAAAAACTGCAAGTCTGCGAATTGCCCGAAAAACCTTTAACAAAATAACGATGAGCAAGTTACAAAGCAGAAGGCAATTTCTAAAGGAAATTTTGCGCTACTCGGTTGGGGTCGCCTTGGTCGGCGTGGCTGGTTATTCGCTCAAAAAGGCAAAAGCGAACAACTACGTCTGGCAAATCGATCCCTTCAAATGCACTTCCTGCGGCCGATGTGAAACGCATTGTGTTCTCAAACCCTCGGCCGTGAAATGTTTCCATGCTTACGCACTTTGCGGTTATTGCGACCTCTGCGGTGGCTACCTCAAACCGGGTTCCACCGAGCGGAACACGGCAGCCGAAAACCAGCTCTGCCCCACTGCAGCCATCGAACGCCGCTTTATCGAGGAACCTTATTTTTCCTACCACATCAACGAAGACCTTTGCATTGGCTGCTCGAAATGTGTGAAAGGTTGTACCTCTTTCGGCAACGGTTCCCTGCACCTGCAAATACAACACGAGCTTTGCGACAACTGCAACGAATGCGCCATAGCCAGGGTTTGCCCTTCCAATGCCATCATTCGAGTACCGGCCAACAACCCGTATATGATCAAGGGAAATTTCGGTCCATCCAAAAAAGCATAAGCCGTGATACAGAAACTACTATTGAAAATCAGTTTGATGCTTTGCCTGCTCACCGGATTCGTCCTGGATGCAGGAGCGCAGGTGCAACGCTTTCCCAAGCCGGAATTCCAATCGGGTTACGAAGTCCCCAAGACGTTGGAACCTGCTCCGAGGGCTCCGTTCATGGAGTACGTCGACTTGTTCGTGTTGGTGGCTGTGATGTCCATCACCACTTGGTTCATTTTCAAAAAGCGTTCGAGAAAAGCCATTCTTTGGCTTTCGGTTTTCTCATTGGCCTATTTTGGTTTTTATCGAAACGGTTGCATTTGCTCCATCGGTGCCATTCAAAACCTTTCGCTGTCCTTGTTCGGAAACGACTATTCCATTTCCTATACGGTACTCGCCTTTTTCACACTACCGCTGCTGTTTGCGCTAGCGGTCGGTAGGGTGTTTTGCGCGTCGGCCTGTCCGTTGGGAGCCATACAAGACCTGGTCATTGTCAAACCGATCAAGATGGCACCCTGGCTTCAGAAAACATTGAGTTTGTTCCCATTTGTATACTTGGGGCTGGCGGTCTTGTACGCCGCAACCGGGACCGACTTCATCATTTGCCGCTACGACCCCTTCGTGGGTATCTTCCGTTTGGGCGGGGAATTTCACATGATTTTGCTCGGCATCTGCTTTCTGCTTATCGGTATGTTCGTGGCCAGACCGTATTGCCGCTTCGTATGCCCTTACGGTGCCATGCTGAAAATAAGTTCCCTTTTCACCAGAAAACACCTTTCCATTACTCCGGAGGAATGCATCAGTTGCCATTTGTGCAAGGATTCTTGCCCGTTCGGAGCCATCGATTATCCGGTCAATGAAAAGGAGAACAAGGCGACTAGGAACGATTTTAAAAAATTCATACTGTATGCGGCACTCATTCCGGTATTGATGTTCGTTGGAGGATGGGCAGTTTCCAGTTCCTACAAACTACTTTCGAGCGGAAATCCGGATGTTCATTTGGCCAACATGTTGGTTTCCAAACCCGAACTGATGCAGCAAAGCAACGACATCGATGTAGTGACCTTTCTTTCTTCCGGCGAGTCGCTGAAAACGTTGGTTTCGCAGGCTACGGTTATTCAAGATAAATTCAGGGTGGGCGGTTGGTACCTGGGCGCCTTTATTGGTCTGGTCATCGGCATCAGCCTGCTCAATCAGGTGATTTTCCGCAAACGAAGCATTTACGAAGCCAATAAGGGCGACTGTTTCAGTTGCGGCCGGTGCATGGATTTCTGCCCAGTGGGCAAACCGGAACATCCGTATCATCAAATTAAAACGAACGATGAAGAATTGGAAAAATAACGAGAAACTCGTCCGACTGATCGTGATCATTGCCGGTATTTTCACCGCTTTGGTTGGCTTATTGCTGATATTGAACTACTTGCAAATTCATTCAGGTAACCCGCTGAACAGCGCGGCCATCAAGTCACTTATTGATCGATTGTCATTGGAACCCGACAACAAGCAGCTGACCGAAGAAGTACGGCTCATGGATTTGTTGGCGCGGAAAGCTTATTTTACCAGCATATGGCAGATCAAGACGGGTGCTTATCTGATGATCTTCGGCGCAGTCGTTTTTGTTTTTGCCTTACGCGTACTTCAAAAAATACGTTTCAGCATTGAGGAACCCCTTAAATCGACGCTGAGCGAAAAAATGGCCAGACTGAAAACGCAACGGTGGATAGCTGTAGCTGGCTTGAGTCTGTTGGTGTTGGCCGGTCTTTCTGCCGCCTTCACGGTGAACTACCTCAAGGGGTTCGATGTGAAAAAAATCACTACAAAGACAGAATCTTCCACGATTGAACAACTGGACATCAGCAGTTCGGATACGACAACGCTTGCAAAAGATTCTGCTGGGGTTGCGGACAGCTCAGTTGTTATTCCTTTAAATGAGAAAACGGTTTGGCAGCAGCAAAACAGCTTCCGTGGCGCTCTGGGCAACGGGGTGAGTTCAGCCAGCGGCGTGCCGAACAACTGGGATGGTACGACCAAGAAAAATATCTTATGGAAGTCACCGATAGCCGTCGGGGGAAACAGTTCGCCCATTATTTGGGGGGATAAACTATTTCTGACCGGAGCAGCCAACAACAGGCGGGTAGTTTATTGTTTCGACCGAAACACGGGCAAAAAGCTCTGGGAACAAGACGTCAAACAAATACCGGGATCGCCCACCACACAACCGAAAACCTCGGATGATACCGGTTTGGCCGCACCGACCATGGCTGCTGACGGACAGACTGTCTTCGCCATTTTCGGAAACGGCGACATCATCGCTTTCGACCATCAAGGAGTTAAAATCTGGGCTAGAAACCTGGGGGTGCCAACGAATCATTACGGACATTCTTCTTCCTTGCAGATCTGGAGTGGCAAGGTTTTCGTCCAATACGATACGACCAACGGCAGCAAAGTCATGGCCCTGAATGCCGAAACTGGAAAAAATGTCTGGTCAACGGCACGTTCGAACGATATTTCCTGGTCCTCCCCTATTTTGGCCAAGGTCAGCGGCAAGATGCAGTTGATTCTGCTGGCCAACCCCAACCTTTCCGGTTACGACATCAATACCGGCAAGCAGCTCTGGACAGTCGATTGCATGTCGGGTGAAGTCGGTCCTTCACCCACGTACGGTGGTGGACTGGTCTATGCGGCGAACGAATACGCCAAGATGGTGGCCGTCGATCCGACCAAGGGGACCATTGCTTGGGAAAACTCGGATAAGTTGCCCGAAGTCTCCAGTCCGGTTTATTACAAGGGCTATGTTTACGTTGCAACCACCTACGCTGTCCTGGCTTGCATTGATGCCAAGACTGGGGTTTTGAAGTGGGAATACGAGGCCAAGGCCGGCTTCTACTCTTCTCCCATGATTGCCTCGGGCAAACTCTATATTTTCGACACTTCGGGCAGGGCCTACGTCTTTGCAACCGGCGGTGAGTCAAAACTTCTAGCATCACCGAACTTGGGTGAAAAGGTTTTTGCAACCCCAGCCTTTTCGGAAGGCAAAATCTACATCCGCGGTGTTAAAAATCTGTATTGCATCGGCACGAAATGATAAAACCGAACATAGACACGATCATCCAGGCAAAAGGAACCGGCAAGGAAGCCGTGATTCCGATCTTGCAGGCCATTCAGAAGCAGTACAACTACTTGCCTGAGGAAGCCCTGAGGATGGTTTGTGACCAAACGGAAATCACCTCGGCTGAAATCGTGGGTGTGGCCAGTTTCTATTCCCAGTTTCGCTTCAAACCCGCAGGCAAGCACATCGTCAAGGTTTGCGTCGGCACTGCCTGCCACGTCAAGGGTGCAGGCTTGGTGTACGATGCGCTCCGTCGTACCATGAACCTCACCGAGGGTCAGGACACGGATGCAGACCGCACCTTCACTTTGCAGAAAGTAAGTTGCCTGGGTTGCTGTACGCTGGCACCCGTGGTTCAAATCGACGGAACCACCTACGGACACATCAAACCGTCCATGGTTTCCCAAATACTCGAGGATTTCAAAAAACTCAGCAAAAACAGTTCAGCCGAGAAATCTTTATTACTTCAAAAGACACCCTATCAGGGTGAAATCCGCGTCGGACTCGGTTCCTGTTGCGTAGCCAGCGGCAGCGACGAAATTAGGCAGGCAGTGGAGGAAACCATTCGTAAAAGCAGGCTGAACGTTACCCTCAAACAAGTCGGTTGCGTGGGCATGTGCCATCAGGTACCGCTTGTGGAAGTCGTCCCGGTTGGCAAACCCAGCCAACTCTACGCCAAAGTCAAACCCGAGGACGTCCGTTCCATCGTTCGGAAGCATTTCAAGCCCAAGGGTTTGATCAATCAACTGAAAACAGAGTTCGAGCAATTTATTGAGGAATTCCAGCAAGACGGAAGCGGCCAAGAGGTGGAACGGTACACCATCGACATTCGGGAAAAACACGTCAACTCGTTCTTGGGCAACCAAATACCCATTGCCACCGAGCATCGAGGCCTCATCAGCCCGCTGAATCTAGAGGAATACCTCAGCCATGGCGGGTTTGAGGGATTAAGGAAAGCATTGACAATGGAACCCCGGCAAGTCATCGACGAAGTTGCTGCCAGTGGTATCAAAGGTCGAGGCGGCGCCGGTTTCAAAACAGGTGTGAAATGGGGCATCGTGGCCAGCCACGTCTCAACGACCAAATACATCATCTGCAACGGGGACGAAGGCGATCCAGGAGCCTTTATGGACCGTATGTTGCTGGAATCCTATCCCTACCGCGTGCTGGAAGGTATGATCATTGCAGGCTGGGCGGTCGGAGCCACCAAAGGCTATCTGTACATCCGTGCGGAATACCCGCTGGCCGTCACCAGAATCAACGAAGCGCTGCAGCATTGCCGGGAACAAGGCAAGTTGGGCAAAAACATATTCAATTCAGGTTACGACCTGGACATTACCATCAAGGAAGGAGCCGGCGCCTTTGTCTGCGGCGAGGAAACGGCCATGATTGCTTCCATGGAGGGCAAGCGCGGCTTCCCAACCCTCAAGCCACCCTATCCGGCCGAAAGCGGCCTTTGGGATTTCCCAACCTTGATCAACAACACTGAAACGCTGGCTCAGATTCCGTACATCCTTCGGAATGGTTTTGAGAAGTTCAGCGCCATTGGTACCGACAACAGCAAGGGGACCAAAGTTTTCGCACTGGCCGGCAAAATCAACCGCGGCGGCTTGATCGAAGTGCCCATCGGCATCACCATCCGCCAAATCATCGAAGAAATCGGCGGCGGCATTCCGGGTGGCAAAAAAATGAAAGCCGTGCAGATAGGCGGGCCATCCGGCGGTTGTATCCCCGAATCGCTATCCGACACGCCCATCGATTACGACACCCTCACCCACTTGGGCGCCATGATGGGTTCCGGCGGTCTGGTGGTTTTGGACGAAACCGATTGCATGGTGGACATCGCTCGCTATTTCCTCTCCTTCACCCAAAACGAATCCTGCGGCAAATGCACCTTCTGCCGCATCGGAACCAAACGCATGCTGGACATCCTGGAACGCTTCTGCGAAGGTAAAGCCGTGGAAAAGGACTTGGCTGAACTCGAAAACCTGGCCAACTGGACCAAAAAGGGCAGTTTGTGCGGCTTGGGCAAAACAGCACCGAATCCAGTTCTGTCCACCTTGAAATATTTCCGCGAAGAATACCTGGCACACCTGGAAGGCAGATGTCCCTCCGGAAAGTGCAAAAGCCTCATTACTTACTCCATCAAGGACAATTGCATCGGGTGCACCATCTGCGCCCAAGAATGCCCTTCGGACGCCATACCTTTCACTCCACATCAGGTGCACAGCATCAACAACGATTTGTGCATCAAGTGCGACATTTGCAAACAAGCCTGTCCAGTGGACGCCATCCAATTGATATAGACCATGATCAAACTCCGCATCAACCAACAGGAAATCCAAATCGAGGAGGGCAGAACCCTTCTGGAAGCCGCAGCCACGGTCGGATTTGCGATTCCGACCATGTGCAACAACGGGGAAGTGGAACACTTTGCCTCTTGCATGGTTTGTTTGGTCAGAGACCAGAAAAATGGTGCTCTCCTGCCCTCCTGCTCCACCCGAGTCCAAGAAGGCATGGACATTGTGACGGAAAACGCGGAACTGATGGAAGCTCGAAAAACAGCCTTGGATTTGTTGTTGTCCGAACACGTCGGCGATTGCGAAGCGCCTTGCCGCGTGGCATGCCCGGCTTTCATGGACATTCCCCTGATGAACAGGCTCCTAGCTGAAGGCAAGGACGAAGCTGCCTACCGAATCGTGACGAACGACATAGCATTGCCAGCGGTTTTGGGCAGGATTTGCCCGGCACCCTGCGAAGGGGTTTGTCGGCGGAAATCGGTTGATTCGGCGGTATCCATTTGCCTACTCAAGCGGTTTACAGCCGATTCGACCGCGCTTACACTTGAAAAACCTGCAATAACCTTTAAGCAAAAAGTCTGCATCATCGGTTCGGGACCTGCCGGTCTGTCTGCAGCCTACTATTTGCAACGAAAAGGCATTCAGACGGTAATTTACGACGGAAACGAACTGTCCGGTGGTGCCTTGCGGTATGCAATCGACAACGAACATCTCGACAAAACCGTACTGGACCAGGAAATTGAACGGATTCGCTGTATGGGTGCTTTGATTGAACAAAATCAAACTATTGATAAACAGCGATTTGAAAGCTTTTGCACGGATTTCGACGCCGTCGTATTGGCCACAGGAAATTTTAAGGAAGAAATGAGCGATTGGGGCTTGGACCACGACGGTAAGCACCTGCAAGCTGACAAGACAACCCACCGCACCAATTTGCCCACCGTATTTGCCATCGGCAACACCACCCGATCGGCC
>Ga0209123_1004004_pt1 | contig 10498 bp, 9 predicted proteins | sample BarGraIncu00431A_FD_184500 | JGI IMG/M metagenome (GOLD analysis project Ga0209123, IMG submission 184500) | Arctic peat soil microbial communities from Barrow, Alaska, USA - Barrow Graham LP Incubations 004-31A (SPAdes) (version 2) | ecosystem: Environmental > Terrestrial > Soil > Wetlands >...
TAGTTTGTGGTGCAGCTTTATAGGGTGGTTCTTATTAGGAATAATAAGTTTTGGCATAGGATTTCTATGGATTAATCCATACTATACGACGGCTAAGGCTAACTTTTATCAGGACTTAAAATTTAAATTAGTTTAGAACTTGGCAATGATGAATAAAACCCCAATATCAGAAGGATATTGGGGTTTTATTTTAATTTGGTATATGCAATTTATTATTGTCTATTCCATTATTATAGGCGTCATCCAAATATTGTTTTAAATAATTTGGTTTAGTTGTTTCTAACAATTTGAAGCCCTTAGAATTTATTATTGATTCTTTATTTTTATAAGTTGTTCCCATATTTCGGGATACATTCTGTATCACTTTAGTTTTTGCAACTTCTTTACTTTGTTCATCTGTAAACTCCTCCGTTAAATATAACCTACTAATTGAAGATTTATAGGCATGAGATTCATAGGAGTTTTTTGAATAGGCCTTAAAGTTAATTAAATTTGGATCCGCAAGGTTTAGTTTCTGCGCATAGTTTTGTACATCTACCTTAGAAGTACTATAGTCAAAGCCATCTTTTGGCGAATACTTTAAAACACCATATTGCTGTGGGTATACACTTAGTGCACTTGTTACAATATCATAAATTGGAGCACTAGCATTATCATATTTCTTTATATCTTGAATATGAATATGTCCACTTAAAGCAATTTTTAGACCTACCTCCTCAAAAACCTTCACTGCCTCTTTACTGTTATCAATAGTAAAATTTTTAGTGATTCCTTCTACATGGTCTAATAGATTCTGGTGCATCACCGTGACAATCTTTGCATTATGTTCTTTTGCAAGTTTGCTGCATTTTCTTATCCATTCAAAAGTACTAGCACTAATTTCTCCCCCAGCCTCAGGAGAACCAAGTCTTATATTATTTTCATATTTGTTTGTATCAAGCATTAATAACCATGTATCACTTGAAGGCGCTACGAGGTAGCTTAAGGTGCTTTTATCTTTTAATATAGCATCATTGTAACCAAAGTCTGCGTATATTTTACTAAAATCCACATCGCTTATATAGTCCGTTTTATATTGATTATCACCTTTAAAACTTCTTGCATAAGGGTTAAAAATATCATGATTGCCTGGAATCACATAAACCGACGTACCTGAACTTTCCACTTCTTTAAGTTTCTTTGCAAGTTCTATATGACTTGCTTTTTCTCCATTTGTTGTTAAATCACCACTTAAAATTAGCACGTCAGGTTTCTTAATTTTAATATCAGCTACAAATGCATTCATTATTTCTTCTATATAGTTAAGTTGCTTCCCATCTCCTGATTCTATAAATGTTTTATAAGCTTTTCCGTTGTCACTTAAACTTTTAGCTAAATAATGCATGTCTGACGCTACGAAAAAGGTAACATCCTTATTTGCTTCTATTTTAGGGCTAATTTTAATAACTTCTGATTTAATGGACAAGGAAGTTAAAATTAAAGTAAGAATAACAAGTACTGTTATTAATAATGCTTTTTTATTTTTCATGTGCGCCCCCCAAACTTGTTCGTCATAGTTATTATAGTATTTTGTAAATAGTGTGTAAAGTAGGAAAAAAGGATATAATAAAGTAAATCATACAAAGTATATTACTTTTGATAATATGATATTGGAGGCTTTAAAATGAAAAAAATAATATTAATTATTATATTAGCAAGCTTTGCGGCTGGATGCTCGAGTAAACCGAAGGATGTTAGCAATACACCTCAAAAGACTACTACGACTACTAATACCCAAAGTGAAGATGTATCGCAAACAAGCAGTGAGCAAAAAACATCAAACTCAGAAAATACAGATCAAAGTGTTAAAAATACTGATATTAAGGTAGATGCTAGCTTACTTAAAAATATAGATGAGACTAAAAGTATATTTGAAAAGGGATATTATGACTACGCGGGAACTATAAATAATAATATTGATGTTCAAATGAGCATTTATAAATCAGATACAGAAGTGGTCGGAACATATTTTTATGAGTCGCAGAAAAAGGAAATTAAACTTAAAGGGAAATCAGGAGGGGAAAATATTGTTTTATATGAATATGATGGGGCGGGGAAAAATACAGGTATATTTCAAGGAACAATGAAAACTGTTGATAAAATTGAGGGAACATGGATAAGTGCGGATAATAAAACCCTTTATCCATTTACATTATCGCTTAAAAGTATAGTTGCCGCGCAGGAATATGGAAAGAGGTATGCAGTAGCACTAAATACTAAAACGGATCAGGACGTGGAGAATTTTGCTGGCGAAATTCAAAACTATGTAGTGTATGATAATAAAGAGCAATTAGCCGCGAAAATAAAATATCCTATCAATGTTAAAATTGATGGTAAAGTTGTTAATGTAGAAAATAAAGATTACTTTATTGAAAATTATGATAAAATTATTAATCCAAGTTATAAGAAAGCAATAAGTAGTGCATTTACAAAATATCTGTTTGTGAATTCTAAGGGAATAATGTTTGGACAAAATGAATATAATGTTTGGATTAATGAGATTACGCCTACTAGTGGTAATCCTGAACTTATGATCACGTCTATAAATAATTAAAACAATGATAACAGGGGGGATATTTTAATGAAAATCAAAACAAAAAGAGTAATGTTACTTCTAGCAATTTTAAGTTTATCTATTTTTATGGTTGCATGTATGCCTGGTGATGGTAGTTACTCACAAGGTAAACCTGCAAATTTTTTATCTGGCATTTGGCATGGATGGATTGCTCCTATATCTTTAATTTTAGGCGTATTTAATCCAAATCACCGTGTTTATGAGACTATAAATTCTGGTTGGTGGTATGATTTTGGATTTTATATAGCTATTATTAGTGGGTTTGGTGGACTTTCTTTAAGTCGAAAGAAGAAAAAAGAAAAATAGAATAATTGAGAGGTATAGCAGGTGAAAAATATGGAACTTAAGATTATGGATGTAATAAACACTGAAGATAAGAAAAACCCTTTTACTGATGAATCTATTGCTAGTCAGCTTGAAATTCTAAGGGAAACTGTTTCAGAATATAGGAAAGAGCATAACATTTCTGATTCGAGAGAGCGGAGAAAAAAAATTATAATTGATGATGCTCTTGAAATCTTAAAAAAAGATGAAAAAATATCAGATAGGAATTTTACAAAAGAGTTAAATATTAAAGGGTATAAAATTGAGCGGTTTGCAGCCTCCAATATTAGAAAAGAGGCTAGCAAATTCTCAAATGACATTATTGATAATTTAACCGTTGAAAAAATTAATTATAATGAAAATAAGATTAATTATAGTGAAAAAGGATTTGATCCTTTTGAGTTATTAATAGGACACGAAGGTAGCTTAAAAATTCTGGTTAATCAAGCTAAGGCGGCAATTTTATATCCGCCAAAGGGACTTCATACATTACTTCTTGGGCCATCAGGTGTTGGAAAGAGTTATGTAGCTGAGCTAATGTATGCTTTTGCAAAAACCACAAACAACTTTTCCCCAGAGTCACCTTTTATGATTTTTAACTGTGCTGATTATGCGGATAACCCACAATTGTTATTGTCACAATTATTTGGACATGCAAAGGGTGCTTTTACTGGTGCGAGTGAAATGAAAAAGGGAGTTGTTGAGATATGTAAGGGAGGTATATTATTCCTAGATGAGATACATAGGCTTCCAAAAGAAGGACAAGAGATACTTTTTTACTTACTTGATAAGGGCAAATTTAGAAGATTAGGTGAAACAGAGGTAACACGCGAAAGCAATTTAATGATTATTGCAGCAACTACTGAGAATCCAGAGAATTCATTACTTCTAACCTTTAGAAGGCGAATACCTATGATAATCGAAATACCATCTATTGGTGGTAGAGCTTATAATGAAAGATTTCAAATGATAAAAAGTTTTTTTAAAAATGAAAGTATTAGAATAGGGAAGGACATTTTTATAGGAAGAGGTGTTATTAAATCTTTCATGACCTATGATTGTCCGGGAAATATTGGCCAACTAAAAAGTGATATTCAAGTTTGTTGTGCCAAAGGTTTTCTATTTTCTACTCTTAATAATAAGGAAGAGGTCAAGGTTACATTCCAGCATGTACCTGATTACATAAAAGAACAAGTTATTAATTCAAATGTAGTGGACGAAAAACTTGAAAAGTATACCTCGGAAGATATAATAGCGTCTCCTACAGGAGTAGAAATACTCTATAAGGATCAATATAATCCCATAGGAAAAGATAATATATATCAATTCATAGAGGATAGATTCAAGGAGCTAAAAATAGAGGGCTATAGTGTTAGAGATATTAATAAGTTGATAGGCAAGCAGGTAGAGGGAGAACTTACGAGGTTTGCATCTATTATAAATTCACCTTCTGCAAATCCACAAGAACTTGTTAATATAATTGGAGAAAATATTTTAAAAATTACTGAGGATAGTTTTAAATTAGCAAAAGAACATATAAATGGACTGCAGATAAAAATTGTTTATCCTTTAGCCATTCATTTAAGTTCTACCTATGATAGGTTGTTAAACTTAAGAAGCATAGTTAATCCTAACTTACAAATGGTTAAAGAAAAATATAAAAAGGAGTACAATGTTGCTACAAAGATGGCTGAATTAATTAATAATAGATTGAAAATTAATCTACCTGAAGATGAAATTGGGTTTATCGCACTATATCTAAAACACTTTCAACAGAAAAATAATATAAATGAAGGAAGAGTTGGAGTAATCGTATTATCCCATGGTAGAGTAGCAAGTGGTATGGCAGAGGTGGCTAATAAGTTATTAGGTGTAAATCAAGCCGTAGCACTTGAGATGGATCTTAGTGATTCTCCAGATATAATGCTGGAGAAAACTATAAAACTTGTTCGAAAAGTTGATCAAGGTAAAGGTTGCCTTTTATTAGTTGACATGGGTTCACTAACAACTTTCGGAGATATAATTACGGCGAAAACAGGTATACTTACTAGAGTTATTGTAAGAGTTGATACCGTAATGGTATTAGAGTGTGTTAGGCGTGCGTTGTTACCTGAATATACTCTAGACAATGTTGCAGATGGAATAGATAAAAAAGATAATTTTTCTAGAGGTTCAAATAAAGAAATGGAGAATATGTCTAAAGTTATAATTACTATTTGTATAACTGGTGAAGGCTCAGCTATAAAAGTAAAAGAATATATTGAAAATTCTTTAAGTGAGCATATGAAGGATATTGATATTATTCCATTAGGTTACATGAATAATGGAGATATTACAGCAACTATAGAGAAAATCTCAAAATATAAACAGATAGTAGCAATTGTAGGAACTATAAATCCTGAATTTGAAGAGGTACCTTTTATTTCAGTGGAACAATTAGTAACGGGTAAAGCACTTGGTAGTCTTAAAAAATTAATTGGCAATGAAACAATACTTAAAAATAGGTTGTCAGAGGTAATTCCCCCTGAATTAATCAGTATAGATAAACGTCACAAATATAAAGATCAAATTATAGATGAAATGAATCAATTATTAGTGGATGGTGGTTATGTAGAAGAAGGTTTCTTGTTAAGTGTATATAAAAGAGAATCATTAGGAAACACATATTTAAAGGGTGCTATAGCTATCCCACACGGAGATAGTAAGTTTGTTACAAAACCAACCATAGCAATTACAAGACTCGCCAAATCCGTTAGTTGGGATGGAGTGAATAATGTAGATATAATTTTTCTTATTGCTTTAGACGAGAATTCAAAGGAATATTTTGAACAGTTGTATAAGGTAATATCAAGCAGTGAAGCGCTTTCGAAGATAAGAGAATCTAAAGATAAAAATGAAATTATGGACATTTTATTTGGAAATACAGTACCATCCAAATAGTTTGGCATTATAATTGCTTTATATAATAGTAATACTAAGGAGGCGAGAAAATGAACATGAAAAACTTCCCCAAGATTACTATTATTTTGCGTGGATACAATTATTCTAAGGTAAGAACAGTTTTGAAAGCATTATCTGGGAGTAGTATAAAAGCGGTAGAAATTACAATGAACACTCCCGGTGCTGCAGAGATGATTAGTAAACTTTCAAGTGAGTTTGAAGGCAAGATACTTATAGGTGCAGGTACTGTCACCACTTTGCAGCTAGCTAAAGTAGCAATTAAGGCAGGGGCAAAATTTATACTTTCTCCAGTTATGCTTTCCAAGGAAATAATTGATTTATGTAAGGAGAACTCAGTAATATCCGTACCAGGGACTATGAGCCCAACCGAAATTTATAAATCTTATAAAGATGGCGCAGATATAATTAAAGTATTCCCTGCAATAAGTTGTGGTAGTAAATTTTTTAAAGGTGTAAAGGCACCACTTGGTGATCTACCACTTATGGCTGTGGGTGGTGTTACAAAAGAAAATGCAAAAGAATTTTTAGATAATGGAGCAAACTTCCTAGGAATAGGATCAGGCCTATTTAATAAAGAGGATATTGAAAATGAAAACCTTGAGGGATTAATAAAATCCATAGGTGAATTTGAAAAAATGATAGGGTAGGCGATGAATAAATGAATTCAGAATTGTATATTGAAAAAGACTTAGTATTTAAGGATTTAGAATTTGAAAATAATATAGAAGCTTTAAAATTTTTATCTTCCAAATTATTTGAAAAGGGTTATGTAGAAAAGGAATATCAGCAAGCGATAATAGATCGAGAAAAAGAATATCCTACAGCGTTACCATCAGTAGATATTAAAATAGCTATACCTCATGCAAATCACACTTTAGTAAATAAGCCAGCTGTGGCTATAGGAATTCTTAAAAGTCCAGTAGAATTTAGTTCTATGGAGGATTCAGATATAAAATTAAATGTACAAATTATAATTATGCTAGCTCTAAAGGAGCCTCATGGACATATTGAAATGTTACAAAAGATAGTTAAGCTCATTAGAAATCCAGAGGCACTAAAGAAAATTATTAAAGCTTCTTCAATCCAGGAAGTTATGAACACATTAGAACCATATTTAATAAAAAATAAAGCTATATCATAAATAAGAGGGGGAATATAAAATGAAAAAAGTATTAGTAGCATGCGGAAATGGAATAGCAACATCAACAGTAGTTGCAATTAAAATTAGAGAGATTTGTGAGGAGCAAGGTGTTCAAGTTATGGTATCTCAATGTAAGCTTTTAGAGGTTGAATCAAAGGTTTCGGATTATGATTTATTAGTTACTACAGGTAAATTTGACGCTTCAGACATAGATATTAAAGTAATCGGTGCTATATCACTATTAACTGGAGTTGGCGAAGAAGAAACACTTGATGAAATTGTAAAGGTTTTAAAATAATAATTTTAAAAAATAGGGGGCTTCATTAATGATATATAACGCTTTTACTGTTCTGCTGAATGCGGGACCTACTGTAATGCTACCGGTAATTATGTTTATTATAGGACTTATATTCGGAGTTAAGCCTGCAAAAGCTTTTAGGTCTGGGTTAACAATAGGCATAGGTTTTGCAGGTATTAAATTAATAATAGGACTTCTTGCATCAAATCTTGGACCAGCGGCTCAAGCAATGGTTAAAAACTTTGGATTAAAATTGGATGTATTAGATATAGGTTGGGGTGCAATAGCAGCTATAACCTGGTCATCACCAATAATACCAATTTTAATTTTCGCAATATTACTTACTAATATCATAATGCTTATTCTCAAAAAAACCAACACATTAGACGTTGATATATGGAATTACCACCATATGGCTATTGTTGGAGTAATGACTTATTTCGTTACAAAAAATATTGCACTTGGAATAGCTGCAACTGTGACAATGGGAATAGTTACATTTAAAATGTCAGATTGGTCAGAACATCTTGTAAGTGGATATTTTGAACTTCCTGGAGTTTCACTTCCTACTGTATCAGCCCTTTCTTCGCTAATAATAGCAGTGCCACTAAATTGGCTTATGGACAAAATACCTGGTATAAATAAAATAACATTTGAGGCTAAACACGCAAAAAAATACTTAGGACTATTTGGAGAACCAATGATCATGGGACTTATTCTAGGTGGAGTTATTGGAGCTTTAGCTAAATACGATATAACTAAGATACTCAATGTAGCAGTTAACATGGCTGCGGTAATGGTACTTATTCCTAAAATGACATCTTTATTCATGGAAGGTCTAATGCCAATATCAGAAGCTGCAAAGAAGTTTACAAAGAAAAAATTCAAAGGAAGAAAATTCTTAATAGGACTTGATGCTGCAGTAGTAGTTGGAAGTTCAGAGGTTATTACTACATCATTAATAGTAATTCCTTTAACAATCGCTTTAGCAGTATTTCTTCCAGGCAACAGAGTGCTTCCATTTGCCGATTTAGCAGTAGTTCCTTTTAGAATTGCGTTAGTTGTTGCACTAACTGATGGAAATATACTTAAGAACATTATTATAGGTTTAGCATGTACAGGTGCAATTCTATTAGCAGGTACTAATACTGCAACAGACATGACAAACCTGGCAAAAGCATCTGGAATAGATTTATCTCTGGCAGCTGGCGCACTTATTTCTTCATTCGCTGCAACAAGTTTAACGCTTAGCTTTATAGTATATAAGGTATTTACAGGTAATGTATTTATAACCTTGCCACTATTTATTGCAGCATTCATAGGAATATGGGTTTACATTGAAGTAATAAAAAAGAAACCACAAATTGATGAAGCAAAGGAAGTTAATATCGCAGAATAATTTAAATATAGTTAGAGATTACGGAGGTATAAGGTATGATACAAAGAGCAATTGATAAATTAGAACCATTTCAAAGAGCAATTTCAAAGGCTCATCTTGCATCAGCAGGAATATCTATAGATGCACTAGATAGTAAACCATTGATTGCTATTTGCAACAGCTGGAATGAAGTTTGTCCAGGACATGAACCTTTAAGAATGCTAGCAGAAGAAGTTAAAAAAGGTGTTTATGAAGCAGGTGGACAACCTATAGAATTTAATACAATAGCCATGTGTGATGGTATTGCACAAGGACATCCAGGTATGAGATATTGTTTACCTCACAGAGAAATAATTGCAGATTCTGTAGAGGCAATGGTAGTAGGAGAAGGAATATTTGATGGAATGGTGATGTTAACGGGGTGTGACAAGATCACTCCAGCTATGCTTCAAGCAGCAGCACGTATAAATATTCCAACTACTATAGTTACATCGGGGCCAAGTGTTCCAGATATTACACCTAATGAGTCAAAGGAGTTACGTTCTAAGTTCTTAAGCGGTGAGATAACAGAGCGCGAACTAATAGAAGGAACGCTTAAATATTATTCAGGCCCAGGTATATGCCCATTCCTAGGCACAGCTAATACAATGAATGCATTAACTGAAGCCCTTGGAATGATGTTATCTGGAACTAGTTTAATACCAGCTAGTTCAAGCTTTAGAAGGTTCGCTGCAAGAAATTCAGGAATTGAAGTAATGAGGTTAGTTAAAGAAGGTATAACACCAAGAAAAATAATGACTAAGGAAGCATTGCATAATGCAATAGTGCTCTTAACCGCAATAGGTGGTTCATTAAATGCATTTTTACATTTGCCAGCACTGGCAGCAGAACTAGAATTAAAGTTACCATGGAGTGAATTCTCGAAAGTCAGTTCTAAAACTCCTTTACTTTGTGGTATAGTTCCTAATGGTAATCAAACAGTGGTTGATCTTAATCGCGGCGGTGGAGTACCTTCAGTACTACGTGAGTTAAAATCACTTTTGAATTTAGAGGCTATCACAGTAGATGGTAAGAATATAGGACAAATTATTGAAGAAACAAAAGATGGAGATAGAAATGTAATAAGAGCTTTTAACAATCCAATAGAAGCGGCTGATGGTATTCAAATTCTTTATGGAAATCTAGCTCCAAATGGTGCTTTAGTTAAGACCTCTGCAGTTCCACTAGAGCAGAGAGATTTTGTAGGGGAAAGCATTGTATTTAATAGTGAGGAAGAGTGTCATAAGGCTTATAAAGAGGGAAAGATTAAGCCTGGACACATAGTTGTTGTAAGATACGAAGGCCCTAAAGGTGGCCCAGGAATGAGAGAGTTACATCGCGTTACTGAGATACTTAAAAAGATACCAAATACAGCAGTAATTACGGATGGACGTTTCTCTGGTGCTAGTGGTGGATTAAGTGTTGGATACATTTGCCCTGAAGCTGCTGAATGTGGACCAATAGCATTAGTTAAGGATGGAGATATAATAAAAATAAACCTTAAAAAGGAAACCATGATGTTAGAAGTTTCGGGTGAAGAAATGGAAATTAGAAGATCAAAATGGAGCTTTGTACCAAAAGAATCTGGTATGGGAGTGTTACCGCGTTATGCGCGACAAGTTTCTTCTGCACTAGAAGGGGCTATATTAAAACACTAGATTATTAAAATATTAAGTATGAAAATAAATAGAAGCTGCTTTTGCAGCTTCTATTTATTTGGTTATTTTACCAATGCCTTTTCTA
>Ga0209123_1004005_pt1 | contig 10497 bp, 11 predicted proteins | sample BarGraIncu00431A_FD_184500 | JGI IMG/M metagenome (GOLD analysis project Ga0209123, IMG submission 184500) | Arctic peat soil microbial communities from Barrow, Alaska, USA - Barrow Graham LP Incubations 004-31A (SPAdes) (version 2) | ecosystem: Environmental > Terrestrial > Soil > Wetlands >...
ACGTGAACAATGCCTCTGTTTTACTGTCTGGTCCGCGCATAAGTTTCTCCAGTAATAGCAGCGAGTTATGCGCGATAATGTATCATAAAATCGCAGTTTTATCTATTTGATTTTCAACAACCTGCTAGGTTGCACTTCGCAGCTACCCTCGACAGCGGCACGACTCGGGAAGTGTCACCAATGAAAAGCGTAAAAGGCCCTATTTCCAGAGAAATAGGGCCTTTTACCGTTAATGGATCATCAATTGTAGGTTGCCGTTGAACGGCTTCATCGTGAAACGCAACATTCCGGCATCGAGCGCCGTTGCGTCGCGTTTCGTTCCTCAACGGCGACCTAATCGAGCCTTTCTTTGGGTCGGAAACGGCGCACCAGCATGGGCACGATGAACATCGCGCCAAGGACGACCCACATGGTGGTATTGGGATCTTTAAAGTAGGCGTTCAGACGCAAAGTCGCGAGCGCGATGACGGCGAAATAGAGCAGGTCTCCGGCGATGGCAAAGGACCAGCCGGCAAGAAACCCGTGGCCCGCGGCAAGCGCCGAGGCGCGCCCTGTCATGGGATCCACCCCGAAGGCGATCATAACGAGCGTAAGCGGACCCGCGCTGGTGCCGCCGAAATGTGCCGCGCTGCGCGACATCCCGGCCTTGAGCACCGCACTGAAACGCGAAAGCCAAGGAACCTTCGCACACACAGCGGCGAGTAGCCGCAGGATCGGCTCAAAGGCAAGGGCCAGGATAACGTCGGAAATCAGGTAGAGCACGGTAGTAAGGGGCCAGGCCAGACCGTTGGCACGGGCGAGCAAAACGCCCGCAGGAATTCCTCCGCCTACGGGAAGCAGAAAGAGCTTCAGCACGGGTAACATGAGGGAACTTGACTGGGCCAGGCTGAAAATGGGTCCGGAGAGTGGCAAAAGGGGCATGGAAATCCTGGTGTCATGGTAACAATGAGCAGCGCAACTGCGGGTCCGCCTGCCGCCGGCAGTTCTGAACACCACTTGAATTTAGCATTTTATCGCTTTACCCTCCACCTTAATCCGGGGAAGGGCGGATAATGTCTTCCTTGCAGCGGCAGGCAGCGGCCGCCGTCCCAAAAGCTGGCCGTTGATCGCAAGCACCAAATCGAGGTCCCGAATGCTCCCTTTGGGGTGAACTGCAGGCAAAAACAGATTGATTGCCTGGCGCAGCATTGCTATGATGGCGGAGTTTTCAATAACTTTTAGGGATGTGAAAGAATGAAATTGCACGACAAATTAAAATCTCTCGGTTCCGGTTCCACCGCGTACAGTTATGACGAACCGGCGGCTGACCTGCTGGAAGCGTTTCCCAGCCCCTTTGCGCAGCCAGAACTCAACCCGGCCGGCGCCACCGGAACCCTGCACATCGAATGCCCCGAATTCACCTGTCTTTGCCCGATGACGGGGCAGCCGGATTTCGGGAAGATCGTCATTGACTATCAACCGGCCGAGCTTTGTGTCGAGAGCAAGAGCCTGAAAATGTACTTTGGTTCGTTCCGGATGCACGGCGAATTTCACGAAGCCGGCGTCAACCGCATCTGCAATGACCTGGTGCGACTCCTCGACCCGGTTTGGCTAACGGTGCGCGGCGAGTTTACCCCGCGCGGCGGCATTCCTTTCTGGCCGACAGCGGAATACCGCAAGAAAGAGCTTTAAGAGCGCTCGCTTGATTTGTGTCATCCATTTGCCATAACACCACAAAAGGCCAGTCGAGAAGACTGGCCTTTCTTTTGAGTCACAGCAAAGTCCTCGTCGGCCCAGGAACCACTGTCGTTTAAGCTAAGGGGCTAGCGCTGTTTGGTCCCCCCTGTGCGAACAGGGGGGAAGGCTCGCGTAGCGAGACAGGGGGGTATTGAGCCCAAGCAAAAGCCCCCCCTGCCTCTCTAGCGTTCGGCTTCCCCCCTATTACACAGGGGGGACAAGGCACCCTACTGAGCGCACCTTTCCTGGACCGCTGCAATCTCCTCTTCGGTAGCTGCGCGTATTTTCAAAACGGTGCAATTAAATACCAGCGCCATGCCTGCCAGCGGGTGGTTGGCATCGAGGACAGCCTTGCCGTCGGCAATATCGGTAACCGTCGCGTAAGCAGGAGCTCCCTCGCTACCGTCGCTGGCAGTTCCTTCCAGTTGCATCCCGACCGTCAACGGCTCCGGCAGCACTTCCACGGGCACCATATCGACAAGCTCCGGGTCGTATTCTCCGAAGGCCTCGGAAGGCTGTAGCTTCACCGTAGCAGAGTCACCGACGGCCTTCCCTTCCAGGGCGGCCTCGACCGGGAGAAAAATCCCCCCGTAGCCTCCGTGCAGATACTCGAGAGGCCCCTGATCGTCGTCGAGTCGGTTGCCGTCCGTGTCTGCAACACTATAGCTCAGGGTGACAACGGTATTACGGGTGATCGTGTCCATGCGTCCTCCACTTTTTCTGGGCATTTCAGGAATGAAAAAGGGGCCAGGCAAAATGCCTAACCCCTTGTAATTGATGGTGGAGCTACGCAGGATCGAACTGCGGACCTCTTGAATGCCATTCAAGCGCTCTCCCAACTGAGCTACAGCCCCATCTAGAGCATCGTTGATACCAGAGCAGCTGACGCCTGTCAATAATTTTCGCTGCATTCCCCGCAAAAATGAATAGGAATGCAGTCTTGGCTGGCGCTGAAATGCCAACAAGGTAAGAGCACTACTCCCTGATGGCAACCCCGACTTTGCCCGCCAGCACCCGTAGAGTGAACGGTTTCGCCATGAAGTTGATACCTTTTTGCGCGGTGCCCTCGGTAAAAATCGAGTTGCCGCAGTAGCCGGACATAAACAAAATCTTCAAGCCCGGATAAAGGGACAATAGCCGCTCTGCCAGATCTTTTCCATTCATGCCGGGCATAAGCACATCGGTCAGGAGAAGGTGTATTCCGGTCGTGTTATTTGCCGCTATTTCAAAGGCTTGCTCCGCTCCGTCTGCCGCCAGCACAGAGTACCCCAGTTTTTCCAACATAACCTTAGCCAGCCCAAGGATCAAAGGTTCATCCTCGACAAGCAGCACGACCTCACCGTTTCCTGCAGGGATTTCCTCGCTGCGCTCCAGGTTTGCGCCGGTAAGGTGAGTCCCGGGCGGTAGCTGCGTGTCGTCCCGCATCCCTGCATCGAGAAGCGACAGGTTCCGGGACGATTCGGCCCAGCGTCCTCTGGCCGGTGGCGTGGTAACGGAATCCCCTCCATGCTCCCTGCCGAACTCACTGACTGCCACTTCATACCCACTTTTGCCCCCCGTCATTACTGCCATACCTCTCTCCTTGCTCCGACTTGCCTTATGCCGACCCCATCTCTTCCCGAACAGACTTAATCCCAACTAAGCTCCTCCACGTCCCCGGCGCTGGCGGCCAGAGCCGTAAAGACCTTCACCTGGCGCCCCTTTACCGGCCGCTGCTGGCAGAGCCGCACCTCGATATGCCCCGCGTGCCAATCAACCACCCGAAGCAAGTCAAGGATCTTGAGGGACTTATCCTTTTTGACGGTTTTGATAGCTTTCAGGCGGTAACTGTCGTTATCCGCGCGGCGAATGCAGGCCCGATTTCCGACGATGAAGATGTAACGTGGTCCGGCTCCCGGGTGCTGCGAAGAGCAGAAACGTTCGACTGTTTCGATATTCTCCCGGTGGTAATCGGTGTCCAGGTCATTGCGCGGATTGACATCCTGGCTGTCATCCTGAGCAAACGCTGAGAGCTCCAGATGCAGCACCTTAACCCCGGCAAACCGGGCCTCTTCGTCTGCTGTTATGAAGTAACCCAGCTTCCCGCACCCGGCAAGGGCCGGATATTCCGCCTGCCAGGGACCGCCCTCCTGCCAGGAAGTCTCACCGTTTATTGCGTTGAGGCGCGGGTGGTCGGACAAACCGAGCCAGGAAAGCATTGCCCTTTGATACCTGGCGGCCACCTCCGAAACGCCCTGGGCGGAAACCATGTCCGCGTAGAGCCGCTCCGTCCCTTCCAAACCAGCTTCATTGGTTAACAGGAGCACCTGCGCCTCCCGTGCATGATCAGCTCGCCAGCGTGGGAACTGGGGCGTCTGTCGCAGAAAACTGCGCAGAGACAACTCACCTGACTGCAACCTTGCCAGGTTTTCCTGCACTAAAGGAATATCCTTTTCCGAAGGGTAATACGGGTTGTAGCCGCCGAAGCTGTACATCGCCTCGCGCTGCGCAGCCCTGCTGTTTTGCATAGTGTCGAACGCCATAGGTCGGATCTTCCCTTGGGTTAACTAAGCGCCGGCGCGAGCGCGCCCCCGGATTCCGGCACTCCCCGCCCCATCAACTCATGAGGACAGTTAGCAGTTTGCGTGCCATTTCGGCCGGGAGTTCTTTGCCCGTTATTCCAGCCAGTTATCGATTAGAAAAAATCTTGCGACGTGACTGCGGATTCATCTTTTCAATTTATGAAACTTGCTGTATTAATTTCTGAAACAGATCAGACCTTTTTTTACCGGGAATTTACCATGCCGACCCTGCACATCTACAGCGACTTCCGGGAATCTTCCCTCTCACACGCCGTCCATGAAGCTCGCAGGCTGGAACGCTACGCCCTGCGGGTAAATAAGGGTCGCTCGGCAAATCTTCCGGAAAATCTGGACCAACTTGCCGGCGCTATGGGGGAGGACGATCTCGCCCTGGTGACCCTGCTGCACGCCCAGGAAGATCAACTGGAAAAAGCCAGGCAAAAAGTTCTCCGCTACCCGCTGGATGTCAGGGGCCGCATCACCCTCTCCTGCTCGCAATACGCGCCGACGGTCCGGGAGTGGGCGGTGGGCTGCGGCTTCAAGTTTGTGGAGAACCGGTATGAAGCCCCGCGCTGCGCGCCCTGGGCGCCTGTCGAGGTTACCCTGGGAACGGCTCTCCAGGAGCGGCAGTGGATTCAGTACCGTCTGATGCGGGCCCTCATCGCCGGTGAAGGGACGGACGCGGTCTATGAAGAGATCATCCAAAAACTCCGGAGCGGTCCGCTGAGCGAAAAGGACCTCAGGCGGGCCTTGCGATTTCAAGAGCAGGGTGAGCCGGACATGGCGGGGGGCAACTACGCAAAGGAGCGCCAGGCAAACCCGAACGCCATCGACCTGTTGCGCAATCGGGCGGTCCAGGTGGGGCGCTCCGGATTAAGCACGCTGATCGTTGGGGAGACTGGTACCGGCAAGGAGTCGCTCGCCTGGTATCTGCACGATTTCAGCACACGGTGCGACAGCCCGTTTCTGGCACTGAACTGCGCTTTTTTCGAAGGGGAGCGACTGGAGTCGGAACTGTTCGGGCATGAGCAAGGGGCTTTCACCGATGCGAAGAAAGCCAAGAAAGGACTGGTCGAGGAAGCCGCCGGCGGAACGCTCTTCCTTGACGAGTTGCCCGAGATGGCGCCTCGCGTTCAGGCGAAGCTGCTCCGTTTCCTGCAGGACGGCAGCTACACCCGCCTGGGCGGGACCCAGACCCTGCGGGCCAGCGTCCGGATCATAGCCGCGGCGCAGCCGGGGTTGCTGGAGAAGTTGAGAGCCGACCTTTACTACCGGGTAGCCGACGTGGAACTTCGGACGGTCCCCTTGCGGGAAATGAAAGGCCGGGATATCGTCAATATCGCCTGCAATCTCGCCTATCGCCTGATGTGGCGGCCGATAATCGACGAAAAAGGCGAGGGAGTTCTTACTCCGGACGTCATTAGAAAAATTTGGCAGCAATTGGCAGAGCCGCGCCAGGCCTCGGCCCTTTCCGGCTACGCCTGGCCGGGAAACATGCGGGAGCTGTCAACGCTGATAAAGCGCTTTGTCCTACTGGGGGATGACATCTGCGGGGAGCTGGAGGAAAAAGTACTTTCCCTTCCGGACGCTGCCGACCAGGAGGGAAATGCCTTTGACCGTCAGTGGCGCCAATTCCTGCTTCCCGTTGCCACGCTGCAGGAATTGGAAATGCGGCAACTCAAGCTGAAAGATCTCCAGCCTGCCTATCTGCGCCACCTGGTTGCCAGCCTGGGCGGTCGTGAAAGCATCCAGCCGACCAAACTCGCCGAAACACTGGGCTGTTCCTACAACACGCTGGTCGCGGCGCTCGCCAGGAATGTCTAGCGGACGGGACTGGCTCCGTAGGTGCCTGTCCCCCTTATGGAGAGAATAAAATGCCGGCAATGGTGGCGTTGAGAAGATTGGCCAGAGTCGCTGCGAGCACACAGCGCAGTCCGAGCCGTGCCACGTCAGCCTTGCGGGACGGTGCCAGCGCTCCGAGTCCGCCGATCTGAATGGCGATGGAAGTAAAGTTGGCAAAGCCGGTCAGGGCGAAACAGGCCAGCATGAACCCTTTGGGAGACAGCGGCGTCCCTTTCAGGCCGCTGAAGCCGATCACTTCGTTGAAGGCTGTTTTTTGCCCGACGAGTTTGGCGAAGTTGGCGACATCACCCGACGGCACTCCGACGATATAAGCCGCCGGCGCAAAGGTCCAGGAAAGTACCGTCTCCAAATCCGAGTGAGCAAAGCTAAGCCTGATGATCGCCCAGTCGATCAGGTGGATGAACGGGATAAAAGCGAGCAGCATGACGGCGATGGCAACCACGACCTTCCACCCTCCCATGGCGCCCTGGGACATGGCATCGAGCAGGTTTACCCCGGTGGACTGATCCGTGAGCGTAAGGCCGGCCTCCCAGGACCTGTCCTCGCGCTCCGGAGCCATTATTTTCGCAAAGACGACCGCCGCCGGTGCTGCCATGATGTTTGCCGCGAGCACATAATCCATTCTGGCACCGAGGCCGGCGTACACTATCGGCATACCGGCACCGACGGTTGACATGCCGACCACCATCAGCTGGAAAAGCTGGGATTCCGACATTTCCGCAAGGTACGGCGCAACCACCATCGCCCCCTGAACCTGCCCGAGGAAGATATTGCTGGCCACCACGGTTGCCTCAGGACCGGTGAGGCCGAAAAGCCGCATGAAACCCCAGGCAACCGTGGGAACGACACCCTGAATCACCCCCAGGTGGTACAGGAGGCTGATCAGTGCGCCGAAAAAGACGATAGGCACCAGGGCGCCGAGGACAAAGACATACGACGACCCGGTGTATCCGGGGATGCGGGTGAAACCATCGAAAAGTGGCCCGAAGACAAACCGGGTGCCCTCGGCGGCAAACTTCATGATCTGAAGTAAACAGCCGCTGACCTTATCGAAGAAAAGACGTCCCGGCACCGTGCGCAGTACCAGAAAGGCAAAGAGCGCGTTGAAAAGCAGCGCATAGCCGACTGTATTCCAGCGGATTTTTTTGAAATCAGAAGAAAAAAACGCCGCGATACCGACCAGCAAGACTACCCCAAGGCCCCCCCGCAAAAGCTGCTCCACAGCTACTCCTCCCACTCCGCCACCTGGGTGGAAGATTTATCATGCCCGTTGAATCGACTCAAACCCACCGTCTGTTTACAGCATGAACCGGGGATGGTCAATCGTCTTTTCATATGGCAATTTTGGACATGGCATAAAGAGGATCGGTAAAACCTGAGGGGGCTGCTGGCAGCCCCTTATCTGATCTATTACCACTCCAGAGAAGTTATGACCGAAAAGCAGTTGGCCCGTGCCTGAGATATGGGGGGGGAGGCTTGATTCAAGGGGGAGGCGGGTTTGTCGAAACTATTATGTGAATTAAATCGTGACCTTGGAGAACCTGCTGTCAGATTGGATATCGTCAAGAGCCGAGGGGTCTACCTCGACAGCCTTCCGGAGGTATTCCTTGCAAAGTGCCGGGTCGCCTAGTGCCAGGTATGCTGCGGCAAGATCACAGTAGCCGGCCTTATCTTCCGGGTGCTGCTGAATTGCCCCCTTGAAAGCGTCTGCAGCCTTGAGGGTATCACCCAATTCGAGATAGGCATAGCCGAGAGAATTAAAACCGTTGAAAACTGATTGATCGCGTTCCAGTGCAGAATTGATAAGAATGATGCGCTGTAAAGGGTCTTTTATGCCATAAGAAGCGATAACCCGGTGGGCAGCCTGCTGGTGCCGGTAATGCTCGGCTGCGAGTTCGGTTCGGAACTGTTGGAAGTCTTTTTTCAGCTGACGCAGAGCTACAAACTCAACCAAGGTGAAGATCAAAAACATCACCCCAATTGCTGCAATGACAACATTCAGAACTGTCGGGGAGTCGGCTGTTGACATGAATGTTCTTTATCTCGAAAGCAGCAGAACTGTCAAGTTTTACTTGGGTGGCTGGCAATCTTGCGCGGCAGGGCAGTTGTCCAGTCAGGCAGTCAACCTGCAGCAAATCATCCAGCGGTTCCGGTTGACCTGATTGAAGCGTCGTAGCCGATTGCGTGGCCGCTTGCGCTCGCCCCATGCCCTCTTCATTACAAAAAGCCCTCGGCAGATGCCGGGGGCTTTTATGTTGTCAAGACGATAGATTCCGCATCGAAATCTATCGTCGCCGGGATATTGCCCCCCCTCAGCCAGGAACGCCCCGCCAGTGGGGGTTAGGGACAGCATCTCGTCTCGGGTGCAGCCTGACATCGTGCAGTAGGCTTGATTGACGTCGAGAATGCGCCCATTGCTGTCGCAAAATGAGAAAACCGTCACTCACGCCTTAGTCCCCGAAACTGATACCAAGGTCACGCCCGGTCAGTACCGTGTCCCCATCGACCAGCACCCGCTTTTGTATCCCGAGCGCCTCACCCAGCGGTACCAGCGCGATATCCGGCGAACGGAGTGCTACCATGACATCGAAATGTCCGCCCTCGATTGCCCGCACGGCGGCGGCGCCGAAACGCAGGGAAAGCAGGCGGTCAAAGGTGGAAGGGGACCCACCCCGCTGCAGATGCCCCAAGACCAGAGAGCGGGAGTCTTTGCCGGTGCGTTCGGTGATTTCCTTGGCCACGTAATCCGCAATACCACCCAGAAGTACATGCTGACGTCCGGTTTCTCCGGAACCTTTCGCGACGACCTCGCCACCTATCGGCATGGCCCCCTCGGCCACGACCACGATGGCGTACCTGTGGCCATGCAGTTCGTTATCCATCAGCTTATCGCAGACCTTGTCGATATCGAAGGGGATCTCCGGGATGAGGATGACGTCGGCATTGCCCGAAATGCCGCTGTTCAAGGCGATAAATCCCGCATTGCGACCCATCAACTCAACGACCATCACCCTGTCGTGGGACTTCGCCGTGGAATGGAGCCGGTCGATAGCTTCGGTGGCTACGCTTACCGCCGTATCGAAGCCGAAACTGGTAACCGTCCCTCCCATGTCGTTGTCGATGGTTTTCGGAACACCAACCACCGGCATCCCCATTTGGGCGAAACGGTGGGCAATCTCAAGACTGCCGTCACCGCCGACCGCAATGAGCGCGTCGAAGCGCATGCGGCGGAAATTGTCCATCACCCGAGCCGAAAGGTCGCGATGTTCTATCTCGCCTGCCGCGTTGGCGACCGGCATCATGAAGGGGTTCCCCTTGTTAGTGGTGCCCAGGATGGTGCCCCCCACGCTGGCGATACCGTCAACCTTTTCCGGAGTCAAATGGATCAACTCATCAACGTTCAGAAGCCCGGTATAGCCGCATTTGATGCCGAAGACATCCCACCCCCTGTTGCAGGCAGCCATGGTGACGGCCTCGATGACGGCGTTCAATCCCGGTGCATCGCCTCCGCCTGTATTGATGCAGATCTTCAATCTCTTGGACATATTAGTTCCTTTAAAAAGAGCGATCACCTGTTCAGGCTTCCCGAGGTGATTCTCTATCGATGTCGTCAGTAAAGAGTTTAACGGACGGAGTTGGGGACGGAATATCGGCGCAGCCCTTCAAGCCGACAGGCATATGCACTTCTTATCGGCAGGGCATGGTCGCGCCTTGATTTTATAAGTTAAATAAGAGGCGCGTCGCCTATCGACGGGGGAAGGTCTCCGCTATTAAGGAAGGGGTGCAGTTTACCAGACTGGTGGTCACCTCCAGTAAGGAAGAGGTGCAGTTTACCAAACCGGTGGTCGCCTCTAGCAAGGAAGAGGTGCAGTTTACCAAACCGGTGGTCACCTCTAGTAAGGAAGGGGTGCAGTTTACCAAACCGGTGGTCACCTCTAGTAAGGAAGAGGTGCAGTTTACCAAACTGGTGGTCATCTCTAGCAAGGAAGAGGTGTAGTTTACCAGACTGGTGGTCACCTCTAGTAAGGAGGTGGTGCAGTTTACCAGACGGGTGGTCACCTCTAGTAAGGAGGTGGTGCAGTTTACCAGACGGGTGGTCACCTCTAGTAAGGAGGTGGTGCAGTTTACCAGACGGGTGGTCACCTCTAGTAAGTACCAGGGGCAATTTACCAAACCGCTGGTCACCTCTAGTAAGAAAGTGGTGCAGTTTACCAGACTGGCGGTCACCTCTAGCAGGTTGTTGAAAATCAAATAGATAAAACTGCGATTTTATGATACATTATCGCGCATAACTCGCTGCTATTACTGGAGAAACTTATGCGCGGACCAGACAGTAAAACAGAGGCATTGTTCACGT
>Ga0209123_1004006_pt1 | contig 10494 bp, 4 predicted proteins | sample BarGraIncu00431A_FD_184500 | JGI IMG/M metagenome (GOLD analysis project Ga0209123, IMG submission 184500) | Arctic peat soil microbial communities from Barrow, Alaska, USA - Barrow Graham LP Incubations 004-31A (SPAdes) (version 2) | ecosystem: Environmental > Terrestrial > Soil > Wetlands >...
AAGAAAACTAATACCGATTGTGCGGGACAACTCAGTGCGCCTTCTATGAAGGCGCACTCCCAGCCCCCTTCTAGGGGGCATAAAGCAAAGCCACGTCCTTTGGGCGTGGATTTAGCCGCAGGTTACTAATTGACGCGCTGCAGCACCGATCCTAATACCTGCCTGATGGTCGATCGTCCTCGGCAATGAGGAGGTGGGGTGGGGCAACTTTGACGCCACAAAGGGGCATATTTGGAGTCCGGTTTACACCCTTGCAAGATCGGTCTGAAAGACGCCTGCCACCTCCTTCCGGTCTGTTGCGGAAAGTTTAGACTCGTTTGGATGTAGGTCGGCAGCGAAGATGACGCAGGCATCTTCTATCGCGACGGGGTGAGAACCGTGCTCTATCAAGTCAAAGAGATGCTGATAATGACCCACCAGCGCCGTGTCACGGGTCTTGCGACCGAAGTATTTCCCTGGAAGGCTGAAAACCTCGGTTGCCACCTTGTTGTCGTAAATGGCGAAGTCGAAGGAACTTGCAGTGTCACGACCGCTAATTTCGCTAGCTGACGGCAGTTCATCGCGAAGAGCGACACGTACATCGATGCCGTCCCTGAGCTGGAGAAGAAGGACCTTCTGAACCTCTGCATCTGCCATTTCCTCACGATTTAGTACGAAAATACGAGTGACCTGCACCCCCCTTTCGATCGCCCTTAAATTGGCATGGTAATAATTGAGGAGAGGTCCACGGGTGTCCCAGCCGACCGTTACAGGATCGACCACTTTGACCCGACGCTTGCTCTCTTCAAAGTATTTTGTTCCTTTCATGTAGAACTCGGTCTCATCGAGGGGGACGTACCCCTGGAGGAGGAGCGCCAGCGTCCGTTGTGTCCCGGCAAGGATTTCATGGGCCTTGTCCCGGCATTCGGGATCGCTTATTTTGGCGATGGTAAAGGTAATCTCGTGGGCGTAATCGTACTGTACCGTGAGTTTTTCGCGAGTTTGCTCAATGTCTTCCCGTAGCAGGTAGGTGGCAAGCGACAAGAGTATTCCGACCCCGAAAATCATGAATGCAGCCTCCTCGTGGTGGAGTGCAAGGTGGAAGAAAATCGCCAGTCCGGAACCGGCGATAAATTCGATAAAAATAGCCATATCTTGAATTTTCTTGCGCATAGAAGTTCTCCATTGTTCTAATTCTCCACAGTGGGAACAAAAAAGCCAAGCTGACAGAATATCAGTAGAAATTCCGGCAACGCGGCTGTCTTCTTGAAACCCTGTAGTTGTAATATCCTATTCTGCGGATCATCAATTTAGTGTTTGCCGAGAGGCCTTTGTTCTTAGTGAACTATTTAATAGTATCATACACAAACGCCAGCAGAAGTCAAACCGACAGGTTACACTGAAGTTACAATCACGTAAGGTTTACGCAAAGACAGCTCTCGCATTTGAACTAATATTAACATTTGGGAAGCTCGATACCAGCAGAACACACAACTTGTTTTTTCTATTTTCGTTCATTTTATGATGGGTGCAGTTCTTTTAGGGCGACCGAATTGCCCCTTTACCAATCGAAGCTTTCCATCGCCTTTGGGGCGGATGACTTGGTCCCCCTGATCCCTTAATGGTGGCAGCCCGGTTTCGTACTTGGACGTCGAAGTGAGACGGATCCAGATTCTACAACTGGGGGTGGTTTTAGAAAACGGATCGCAGAGTACGTTAAGTAAGTATTTCCCTTTGTTTGCAGTGAGTTACCTTAACCTCAAACTAAGGTGTGGTGCCCCCGAAAAGAACACGCCATAACCCCCTTTCCCGTGAGTTTGTTAGATTCATCACATTACAGTAGCGGCGTAAAAGGGATCTGTCAAAAGGGTCGCTTAAATTGAGGCGAGCTTGGCCCGAATGAATGCCACCCACTGCAAGTGTGCTAATTCAGAAAAGAAGGGAAGGTGACCATCAGGTAGGGGTAGTGACCACCAAGCTGTAAAAAGTGCCATCTGGCGAACTCTTTACATTTGGCCCGTTGGTAGCGTATCAAATTGCCTGTTTGCGAGCAGGCAACACACCCGTCCACGACCGAGACTCTAAACATTTCATGCATTTTGTAAAGAGTTGGCACCCGAAATCGCCTTGAAAACGTGAAAACCATCATGATGAAAGTATATGGCGTTTTTACAGGTTGGTGGTCACTACCCCAACATTGATGTAACCAGGGGCCATTTGGAGCGGCGCCCACTCGTGTCTTACAATAACTCGCAACAATCTCCACGAAAACATGACCGGAACAGTTTTTCGTGAATAATATCGCCAAACAAATCGGTCGATGTTTTTCGTGACCGAATCGGTTTAAGATGCATGAAAAAGTCGATTTGAACCCTCAACTGAAACGATCTCACTGAAACCTTATGCTTTCCGTGAGGTTTTAGATTTTGGGAAAGATGTTGTATGACTCTCTGTTCCTGATGGATAGGAGGTATCCTGAGGTTTGGTAATGTTAGGTCGGGTTTGGTAAGGGGGGCGTCAGCTCTTTCACATTTTGAACCGAGGTTAGCTGTAATAATGGGTAGCAAAACTACGATGGAAAACCAGAAGCGGCATAAAAAAATTTCGCGACGCCACAGTGACGGCACTTTCAGCCCGCCGCTGACACTTCCCCTCTCCTTTATCGCCCAGTCACCACATTGTTGCCAATATTTAACGTGAATTTAACACTCACTTGTTATGGTCGCCGTCGAACTAATTAAGGTTCTTCGTAAACCACCGGCTCTGCCGGTGTGACTATAAAAGACTCTGCCGTTCCTGCGTAATGCCTCTATGCAGCGCTAATAGCCCTATGGGGATATTGGCCTGACAGGGGTCTGTAAATTTGCTGTTAAAGTTGGAAGGTTACAGCCATCAGATGTAGGTTTGCTTTATAGCCCCTTTTATGGGCTTTCCTCAATCCACTTGCTATGCAGGTGGTGCGTGATTGACGATACACCAACGTGATTTGGGAACTTTGCTGACCTGAAAAGGGACCAGAAAGCCCGCTACGAAGTCATACCGTAGCGGGCTTTTGCTTTTTTTATCGAATCGCTCTTGAACGGTGACACTCCGGTTATTTTATTTCACTTGAAACGTTAGCAAATCACCCCGTTCCTTAAGAAGAAAAGTCAATGCCCGCAATTAGCCATAGACGCTTGTCATTACAGGGTGCGACGACTTTCAACAGAAAGCACACCCTGACCGGGGTTTCGACTCCGGTCAGGGTGTCATTGTTTTTTTGGCAGGACAAATAAATAAGGAGGTAACATGCAAAGAATTATCCGCATCGTTTTTGCTTTTCTGCTTGCCGCAGCCGCCCTTCCGGGGGTAGGGTTCGCCGCCGGGTTCAGCCCCGGCAACATCGTGGTGCTCCGGGCCGGCGACGGAATCGGCGCCCTTTCCTCAGCCGCCGCCGCCGTATTCCTCGACGAGTATACCCCGTCGGGGACCAAGGCCCAATCCCTCGCCCTGCCGACTGCAGTTTCTGGCAGCAACAAGCCGCTGACCATAGCCGGCAGCTCCACTGCCGACGGAGCCCTGCGGCGCTCGGCCGACGGCCGTTACCTGACGCTGTCCGGCTACGCCGCCGCGCCGGCTACCGCAGCAATAGCCGCCACCGCCAGCGCAACCACCAACCGCGTGGTCGCACGGGTGGACTCGACCGGCACCGTCGACACCAGCACCTCTCTTTCCGGCGCCTACAGCGCGGGCAACATCCGCGGCGCTGTCAGCAACGATGGCACGGGCTTCTGGACCGTCGGCAGTGTTTCCGGCGTGCAGTACGTCGCCTTCGGTTCCACAGGCGCAAGTACTCAAATCAATTCGGCTGCACCGACCAACCTTCGGGTTCCCGGCATCTACAGCGGCCAACTGTATGTCAGTTCCGCCACCGGGACCTTCCAGGGAGTCGGCACGGTAGGTAGCGGTCTTCCTACAGCCGGTCTGGTGACACCCGCGCTCCTTTCTGGTTTTCCGACCGCATCGGGTCCGAGCCCCTACGGCTTCTACATGCCCAACGCGAGCACCGTGTATGTCGCGGACGACAGGGCCATCGCGAGCGGCGGCGGCATCCAGAAGTGGACTCTGACAGCTGGTACCTGGTCGCTTGCCAAGACCATGAACAACGGCAGCGCCAGCGTCCGCAGTTTGACCGGCTATGTCATCGGCTCCAACGTCGTGCTTTACGCGACCACCACCGATTCCCCGAACAAGCTGGTTACGGTCACCGATGTCCTTTCCGACATCACCACCTTACCCGCCTTCACCACCCTGGCGACCGCAGCGACCAACACCGCGTTTCGCGGCGTAGACCTGGCCCCCGCGCCCTCCACCGTAACGCTGAGCACCGCCATGGTGGGATCCGGCAGCGGCTCCATCTCCGGTGTCGCCAGTTCCTACAGCATCGGGAGCCTCGCCACCATCACCGCCAATGCCAACACCGGTTCGGCCTTCAGCGCCTGGAGCGGCTGCTCCACCGCCACCACAGCGACCATTAACGTGACCATGGACGCCAACAAGTCCTGCATCGCCACCTTCACATCGCTGACGGCGATTGACGGCGCCTGCGGCTCCGACAACGGCAAAACCCTCGCGGCTGTTGCACCGAGCAATCTCTGCGCGACGGGCGCCGCTTCCATCGTCACCGGCGGCGGGCACCCCTGGAGCTGGAGCTGCGCAGGTGTCAGCGGCGGCAACACGCCCAACTGCTCGGCCTCGATTCAGACATACACCCTGACCTTCGCCCACGACAGCAACGGCACCCTTTCCGGAACCACCACCCAAACCGTGGACTTCGGCGGCACGGCCTCACCGGTCACCGCCCAGGCCAACACCAACGGCATCTACAATTTCCACAACTGGACCGGAACCAACGGTTTCGCGGCGACCACCTCGAACCCCCTCATAGTAAGCAACGTGAGCACCAGCCAGACCATAACGGCCAACTTCAAGGGTGGCTTCACCATCTTCCACGTGAACGACACCCATGCGCGGGTCACCCCGCACAAGTGGGTGGTCACCGAGCACAGCAACAACACCACGCCGGTGTTCGAGGATGTCGGCGGGGCCGCTTACCTGGCAGGCGAAATGCTGCAGTTGACGGCCGCCCAGCCCAACTCGCTGGTGATCGATGCCGGCGACATCTCCGAGGGTAACCCAATCGGCGATATGAATGGCAATGGCGCCATGGCACAGTTCTACACCATGCTCTCGGCTAAACTTTTGAAACAGCGCGGTCGCGGCATGGATGCGCTGGTCGTCGGCAACCACGACGTCCGTGACGCGTCCTACATCGCCAACATGGTCGCCCTCAAGAATTCCGGGGTGCCGGTCATATCCGTAAACGTGAGGGACATCAATACCCATCTGCCGTACTTCGCACCATATAACATCGTAACCATCAACGGCACCAAGATCGGCATTCTCGGTTATACCACCTCGGCGTCCGAGGTAGGCGCCACGCTTTCCAACACGCTCGAGGTCGTGTCCTGCGACTGGAGCGGAACTTCCGCTCCCTGCCACCTGGCCGACTATGTCAATGAACTGCGCAACAACCAGGGGTGCGATGTGGTCGTGCTCGACGCCCATATCGGCCACAGCGCCCTGGTCGATCCGGTGACGCCACTTTTGGCCGACAACGGCGTGGCGAAATTGCCTGAAGTGGCCGTGACCGGTCACTGGCACACCTGGTCCGACACCGTCTGGCAGCCTGCGGTGCTCAACTACAAAACGATCTTCACCGAATCCGACAGCTACATGAAGTACATCGGCGAGCTGAAGGTGACCGACACCGGCGCCTATGTGAGTTCGGTCCAGCACGTGATCCGCGACGCCGACATCACACCCGACCCGGACGTGCAGGCGCTCATTGACAGCCTCACCGCGCAGTACGACGCGGCCCATCCCGGCCACCCGGTGAATGAGGTTATCGGCTACACGGCCGACAACCTGATGCTCGACGATGCCATGAAGTGGTGGTCCGCCGACGAGTACCCCTGGAGCGGCAACAACACGGCCGGCCAGTGGATCTGCGACGCCATGCAGTGGAAGGCCGCGCTGCTCTTCGGCCAGTGCGACCTCGCCATGGAGGCGGGGGGCGGCGTGCGAGCAGACATCCCTGCGGGACCGGTCACCTTCCTGCAGATCTACGAGACCTTCCCGTGGAACGACGACACCTTCACCCGCGTCAACATGACCGGCCAGGAGATCGTGAACTTCCTGAAGGCTACCAACGCGGACGCCGGCTTCTCCAGCGCGTTGGAAGTGACCGCCCTGGATGGAGTGCCGAGCAACGTCAAGATGAACGGTCAGCCGATCGACCTGACTCACACCTACACGGTGGCGATCAACAACTACATGTACGCCAACCCCCCTTCCGGATGGACCTGGACCGATACCGCGCCGCTCAGCTCGACGGTGCTCTGTCGCGACGGCATCGTCGATTATATGCGCCAGTTCACAACGAACAGCCCCTACCATGTCGGCGGGGACCGCTACCATCTTAACACGGATTTCTCCGGCGGCTACCGCGCCGTGGTCACCATGATGAACGACAACGACTCCAAGCCGACCTTCGATGACGCCTTCATCCGCTTCCTCTCCGCCACCCCGGAGACGCTGGCGCACCGCGGCGGTAAGCAGGTCCCAACGGATCTGGTCAACGCCGACGGCTCAATCAACCCGGCCAACCGCCTGGCCGAGGCGGAACTGTTCCGTAGCTTCCTGGGCTTCAAGACCGGCGCCCTCAAGTCCGGCGACATCGTCGAGACCTGGGGCAAGGGGAGCTTCTACGGCGGCGACCCTGAATTCGTCGACTCCGAAGGGGTCTACGCCGACGGCGTCGAGTTCAAGATCGTAGGGCATGACGACAGCCTCGCCAAGCCCGCCTTCATTTCGTCCATCGGCGCCTTCTGGAACGACAGCTACAAGAACCACTACGTGCAGTTCCTGGCGAAAAAGGCGGGAGCCAGCTCGGTCAGCGATCAGTACGGCCGGACCATCTCGCTCATGGACGTGACCGCCTACGCCGCCAAGACCCTCCCCGGAAACGTGGGTGACACCCTGCTCATCTCCGGTGTCCCCAGCATGGAAAGCTACGGCCTGCGTTTCCGCTGCGACCATGCCGCGATCAGCGCCGCCGCGCTTCCCTCGGCCTCCACCGTTTCCTCCCACCTCAACCCGGTCCCGCCGGGAACGACAGCTTCCCAGCTCACCCTGAGCGCCGGCGCCTCCGTCAACGCCGGAACCTACCTGCTCGCGCCGGTGGCCGATGCACAGGTAGAGAGCGGCGCCGCCAACAGCAACTTCGGAACCGGCACCAACCTTTACCTCCAGAGTGCCGGCACAGGAACCTACGGCAACGAGCGCGCCTGGCTCAAGTTCGACCTCTCCGGCATCCCGAGCGGAGCGCAGATATCGGGCGCCATCCTGCAGCTTTGGAACTGGAAGTCCACCGGTGCGTCCATGCCAGCCGAGGTACACGGAGCAAGCGACGACAGCTGGACCGAAACCGGGATAAAATGGAACAATCAGCCAGCCTTCGGCACCGCCGCGCTCGACACCCAAACGCTCAACGCGGGGAACACTGCCCTCTGGTACAACTGGGATGTCACCTCCTTCGCCCAAGTGAAAATGAGCGCCAATAAGCTGGTCTCGCTGGTCGTCAAACCGGTGACCGAGGACAGCCTTGATGCGACGTCGCCCAGCTACGGCTTCGACGCCAAGGAGTACGGCAGCAACGTCCCGGTGCTGCAGATCACAACCCAGTCTGCTGCTGCGGCCATAGCAAAGGTTCAGTTCTACTACCGCTACTCCTCTGACAATTCATCGTGGGGCCCCTGGACCCTCGCCAACAGTGCCACTGCGGTACCCTATACTGCCAGCTTCAGCTTCCCACAGGGAACCGGCTACTACGAGTTCTACAGCCAGGCCACCGACAGCTCCAACAATACGGAGCCGGCACCGGCCGCAGCCCAGGCCGCTACGCATTACACCAGCGCGCCTGCCTGGTACCCGATCGTCTCTCTCGCCGGCCTCTACCAGAAATACGACGGCAACCTTAAGCCGGCGGCCGTCTCGACCATTCCCGCTGGCACCAGCGTCACGGTAACCTACAACGGCAGCACAGCCGAGCCGAGCGCTGCGGGGACCTACGCCGTCTCGGTAACCCCCCAGGGCTCCACTGTCCCGACCACCGGCGTCCTCTCCATTGTCAAAGCCCAGGCCGCCGCCTCTTTCGACAATTTGAACTACGTCTACGACGGTTCGGCGAAAACGGCCACGGTCAGCACCATCCCGGCGGGCCTTAGCACCGTCATCACCTACAACGGTTCCACCACCCCGCCGACTGCCGCCGGCAGCTACCCGGTCGCAGCCGCCATCAACGACTCCAACTACCAGGGGGGGGGCGCCACCGGCGTCCTGACTATCGCCAAAGCCTCGGCCGTGGTCTCTTTCGGAAATCTGAACTTCAGCTACGACGGAGCAGCGAAAACTGCCACGTTCAGCACCACCCCGACGGGCCTTAAAGCGGTTATTACCTATAACGGTTCCACCACACTGCCGATCAGCGCGGGAAGCTATGCTGTGGTATCCGTCATCAACGACCCCAACTACCAGGGAGGCGCGACAGGGACCCTGACCATAGCTCCCAATCCGGCGTCCTCGTTCAGCGTGGTCACCTCCGGCTTCGTGAACAACCGGATTACAAAGACCTATCACGGCACCATGACCATCAAGAACATCAGCCAAGCGACGGTTTCCAGTCCCTCCGGCGTACAGCTCAACAACCTGACCGCCGGAGTCACGCTGGCGAGTATGGTCGTTCCGCCCGTGCAGTCGCTTGCTGCCGGAATGTCGGTCTCGGTATCTCTTGATTTCAACAATCCGTTGAATAAGTCAATCACCTTTACCCCGGTCCTCCTCCCGTAGGCGGAGAGTTCGGAGCATCAAGCTGTCAACCTGCCGGCAGGCGCGGCCTGCCGGCAGGATAGTCATCGTAGTGTGAGGATTATCGCGTTGCCAATCGAAAATAACTTACTCATGCCACTCATGCCATGTTCTTGGAGAAGGAGATTACTGTGAAACTTTTCAAAATAAAGATGCTCGTCATCGCGGCCCTCATGCTCGCCGCCAATTCAGCGTTCGCTTCCTACGCGGTCGATTTCAACGTCGATACCAGTTCCCTAGTCAATACGACGGGGTACATTGATTTTCAGTTCAACCCGGGGAACGACTTTATGGGTGCTGCGACCGCTTCGGTGACTAACTACACCCCGTCCGTCTCGCTGGTCGGCGCACCTACGCTGACCGGATCCGCCTACAACGCCTTGCCGGGCACCGTGACCATCAGCAACATCGACGGCAACCTTGCAATTTCCCCTAACAACGATTACTTCCAGCAGGTAAATTTCGGCGACAGCCTCAAATTCCGACTCACGCTGGACGGCGCCGCCGGAAGCTCCTTTTATATGTCCTTTTTTAATCAGGACCTGACTGCAGGCGTTTTGACCAACGACCCGGGTGGCGTGGCTACCTCGGTTGATCTAAACACCGACGGGATAACCGTCAACAACAACAGCGACCAGGTTGCTGCTACTCCCACCCCGGTCCCGGCCGCCGCCTGGCTTCTGGGTTCTGGTTTGATGAGCTTGGTTGGATTGCGTAGAAAGAAGGTATAATTTGAATATAGACTGGCCGGTGGCAAATAGCACGTAGTTGCATCAATGTGGGGTTAGCCCAATATGGCATTGAATTATTGAGTAAGTCAAATCCGCCAACTTTGGTTCTGAAAATTGAGAGATGTTAAGTTTTGCGCCACGAGTTGCCGGGGACAATCGGCTGCTACTGATCTACACACAAGGATCTGAGCCTGATCAAATTGCTAGGGTAATTATAGCCTATCCCGATGGAGTCGAAATTACAATCGATCCCATTGAAGCGCCGGTCTATTAAGAAAAAGTTTATTTTCGCTGAAACGCCGTAAAGCCAAGCAGAACATGGCATTACGGCGTTTTTTATTGGTCGTCTCTTTGTCGCGCTAAAAGGGGTTTGAAGCCCAACGGTACGGAAACGTACGCTAAGGCAAATTGCCGAGGTGAAACTGTCTTTTAAATCGAATTAGGAGACGGGTTGTCCATTAATGCTGCAAAACGACTTTGTGCACGGGGCATTTGGGGGCAATCGCCACGTCTATAAACTTAAGATATATTATACGGTTACGGCTTAACGTACGAAACCGTTCCATTAGACTTCAAACCCCTGAGGCGTGACTGCAACAGGGCAGAACTTTCCGCGATGCTTGATTACGTCCGTGAAGATGATGTTGTTGTTTGCTGCAAGCTGGTTCGGATCTCCAGAAGCACAAAGCACCTACTGGAGATAGTCGAGACGATCTCTAGGACAGGCGTTCCGGTTCAATCCGTGTCAGGACTTTATCCAGAGTCTCGGCCAGCAGATGCAGAGTGAACGGCTTATTCACCGCGGCGTCGAAACCGA
>Ga0209123_1004007_pt1 | contig 10489 bp, 8 predicted proteins | sample BarGraIncu00431A_FD_184500 | JGI IMG/M metagenome (GOLD analysis project Ga0209123, IMG submission 184500) | Arctic peat soil microbial communities from Barrow, Alaska, USA - Barrow Graham LP Incubations 004-31A (SPAdes) (version 2) | ecosystem: Environmental > Terrestrial > Soil > Wetlands >...
GAATCTGTCTGAGGAAGTCCGCCTGCAAGCCGCATTGTTGGATGCGCAACGCCGTTTGCAGGCAGTGGCTGATGTCTCGGGCGGGTTGATCGGCAAACTTGAGTTCGAGCTGCGTGAGGATGGCCGTCTGCTGCTGGTCGGCTTTGATGCCCTGGCCGAACAATTGCTGGGCAAAGCCTGTGCGCCGTTTTTGGGCCAGCCCTTGTTGACGCTGTTGCCGGGTTTGTCCGTCACGGAGCTGCCGGCAGCCTTGTTTGAGGTGGCGCTGCACGGCGACGTGATCGAGCCGCGCAGCCTGCTCGGCGAAGGTTTGTTGTCGGGCAAATCTTTCACGTTCTTTGCGTTCCAGCTGGCGCCTGCGCGGGCCGTCGTGAAGTTCTGGGACAGCGCGGGCGCGCTCGAAACGCAGGCGCTGCGCATGCGCTCGCAGCAGCAACTCGCCGCCGTGTTCAGCCAGAGTCCGGCGGCCATTTCACTGAACCGTGAGCGCGATGGGGTCTATTTCGACGTCAATGAACAATGGACGCTGCTGACCGGTCTGTCCTTACAGGATGTGCTGGGGCGGACCTCGGTCGAGTTGGGCCTTTGGCCCGCTGCACCTGCGCATGAAGACGCGTTGGTGCAGGCTTGCGAAGGCGCTCGCCTGCGCAATCTGGACCTGCCGTTCGTCCACCAGGATGGGCGCAAACTCATCCTGCAACTCAATGCCGCTCGCATCGAGATCGGCCACACCGCCTATTTTTTGAGTTATCTCAAAGACGTGACGCCCGAGCGCGCCATGCAGGCCGAGTTGCTGTCCAGTGAGCAGCTTTTGAAATCGATCAATCAGCGATTGAACCAGCAAATTCGTCTGTTTGAGTCGATGGAGAATCTGGCCGCGGTGGGCTACTGGACCTCTGGCGCTGACCCGGCTACTCTGCGCTGGTCCAATGGTATGTACCGTCTGGCCGGGCTGGTGCCCGGCTCGGTGATGCATCGGTCGGTGGGGCGCAGTCACATCCGGGCCGAGGACCAGGAGAAGTTTGCCCAAGCCAGGCGTGCGGTCGATGGCACTATCGTGGAGTATCAATGGGAGCATCCGGATGGCCGCATGCACTGGCATCGTTCGCGCATGCAACATGGGTCAGGCGAGGGCGCCGATGCCATTGACTTTGGCGTGGTGCAGGACATCACGCACGAACGGGCCGCGGCCCTGGCGTTGCAGGACCGGCTCTGCTTTATTCAAAAGATCACCAGCCGGGTGCCCGGTATGGTGTTTCAGTTGCGGCTCAAGACCGACGGCAGGTTTCAGTTTGGCTACGTCAGCGACCTGGTGCGAGAGATTTTCCGGGGGGTGTCGCCAGAACAAATCATGCAGGATGCGGTGGGCATCCTGAAGCTGCACCACCCCGATGACGTGCAAGAATTTGTTGCCTCCATCAAGGCTTCTGCGCGGGAGCTTAAGCCCTGGCGCCATGAATATCGCCTGCGCTTTGAGGACGGCGAAGTCCGTTGGCTGATGGGCCAGGCCACGCCTGAGCGCGAGGCGGATGGCACCGTGCTGTGGAATGGCTTGATCACCGACATCACCGCGCGCAAGCAGTCCGAGGAGCGCTTGCGTGAAAGTGAAGCCCGTTTTCGGGCCTTGACGGAACTCTCGTCGGACTGGTATTGGGAGCAGGACGCGCAATTTCGTTTTGTTCGACTGGATGGCAGCCCGCAGACCACCACGCGCTTGCCTGAGGACAACTATCTTGGCGTCACACGCTGGGAAACCGATGCACAGGGCGTCAGCCAGGCGCAGTGGGCGGCGCACCGGGCGGTGCTGCAGGCGCATGAAGCCTTTCACGATTTCGAGATGCTGTGCACCGACGCGGCCGGCTGCCTGACTTGGGTGGCCATCAGTGGCACGCCGATTTTTGATGTACAGGGCCAGTTCAAGGGCTACCGGGGCATTGGGCGCGACATTTCCGAGCGCAAACGGGCCGAGGAAAAGATTGAGCGGCTGGCGTTTTATGACGTGCTGACCGATCTGCCCAATCGCCGTTTGCTGATGGACCGCCTGCAGCAGGCGCTGGTGAGCAGCGCACGCGAACACGGCACCGGCGCGCTGCTGTTTATCGATCTGGACAACTTCAAGGACCTCAACGACACGCAGGGTCATGATGTGGGCGACGCGCTGTTGCAGCAGGTGGCGAAACGTCTGCTTGCCAGTGTGCGCGAGACCGATACGGTGGCGCGCCTCGGTGGCGACGAGTTTGTGGTGATGTTGCAAGGCTTGGAGCGCACCCAGGCTGATGCCATCACGCAAGTCGAGCAGGTGGGACGCAAAATCATGGGTCAGCTCAACCAGGTCTACCGGCTGGGCAGCCTGGAGCACCACAGCACGCCCAGCATCGGCGTCACCTTGTTTGACAACCAGCATCAGACCCTGGACGAACTGTTGAAACAGGCCGATCTGGCGATGTACGAGGCCAAGTCTGCGGGGCGCAACACGCTGCGCTTTTTCGACCCGACCATGCAGGCGCTGGTGACCCAGCGCACGGCACTGGAGCTGGAATTGCGCCATGGACTTGAGCGTGACGAGCTGGTGTTGTTCTACCAGCCGGTGGTTGATCAGGACGCGCGCGTGGTCGGTGTTGAGGCGCTGGTGCGCTGGCAGCATCCGCAGCGCGGCCTGGTGCCCCCGCTGGCATTCATCCCGATGGCAGAGCAAACCGGGCTGATCCTGCCGCTGGGGCAGTGGGTGTTGCGAGTGGCCTGCATGCAGCTGGTGAGCTGGTCGGCGCAGGCGGCTACCGAACGCCTGACCATGGCGGTGAATGTGAGTGCGCGCCAGTTCCGCCAGCCGGAGTTTGTGCAGCAGGTGCTGGCCTTGTTACGCCAGACCGGCGCCAACCCGAAACGTCTGAAACTGGAGCTGACCGAGAGTCTGTTGCTCACCGATACCCAGGACGCCATCGCAAAAATGAGTGAGTTGCGCGACGTCGGTGTGCGCTTCTCGCTGGATGACTTTGGCACCGGTTATTCGTCGCTGTCTTACCTCAAGCTGTTGCCGCTGCAACAACTCAAGATTGATCAGTCGTTTGTACGCGATGTGCTGACCGACCCGAACGATGCCGCCATTGCGCGCACCGTGCTGGCCCTGGGACAGAGCCTGGGGCTGGGGGTGGTGGCCGAAGGTGTGGAGACGGTAAGCCAGCGTGATTTTTTATTGCAACACGGCTGCACCCGGTTTCAGGGCTATTTGTTTGGCAAGCCGGTGCCCATCGATCAATTGAGGCTGGGGGGCGCTGATTAGCGCCCGAGTGCCGGGCTACAGCGGTGCGTCAGTCGCCGCCGCAGGGGGTGCCATCGGCATCACCGGCGTTACTCGCGGCTGATGTCAGATTGGCCTGGCGTAGCGCTGCTTTTTCGCCCGCGCTGGCAAATTTGCTGTGTTTGCCCAAGATGCCTACCAACTGACCATAAACACGTGGGTTGCCTGCCATGCACTCTTTGTGCTCCAGAAATTCGGGCTCACCGGTGAAATTGCCAACCAGTCCACCGGCTTCGGTCACCATCAAAGAGCCCGCTGCCACGTCCCAGGGCTGCAGGCCGGTCTCAAAAAAGCCATCGGTGTAACCGGCCGCCACATAGGCCAAGTCCAGCGCCGCAGCGCCGGGGCGACGCAGACCGGCTGTCTTTGGCATCACGTCAGCCATCATGCGCAGGTAGCCCTGGAAATCGTCACCGGGGCGGAACGGGAAGCCGGTGGAGATCAGGCACTCCTGCAGGCGGATGCGCTTGGACACGCGCAGGCGCCGGTCGTTCAGGTAAGCGCCGCGTCCTTTGGTGGCTGTGAACAGGTCATTGCGGCTGGGGTCATAAATGACGGCCTGCTCAATCTTGCCCTTGACCGCCAGCGCAATGCTGACGCAATAGACCGGAAAACCGTGGATGAAATTGGTGGTGCCGTCCAGCGGGTCAATGATCCAGACAAATTCGGAGTCTTTGGCACCGTGCTCGCGGCCTGATTCTTCCGCCCAGATGCCATGGCCGGGGTAGGCGGTGAGCAGGGTTTCGATGATGGCTGCTTCAGCCGCCTGATCCACGTCGGTGACGAAATCATTCACCTGCTTTTGCGAGATGCGAACCGCCTCGACGTCAAGCGCGGCGCGGTTGATGATGGACCCCGCAGCGCGGGCGGCCTTGACGGCCACATTGATCATGGGATGCAGATTGGGGGAGGCCATATATATTTGTTAAGAACGGGGAGGGGGAACTGCCCGGCGATGCGGGCGGCGACAATAGCGCGATTTTATCCGCCCCGGTGATTTCCAGATTTTCCAGTCCATGCAAACACGTTTCATCCTGATCAACACCAGCCACGCCGGCAATGTCGGGGCTGCTGCCCGCGCCATGAAAACCATGGGTTTCACCGACATGGTGCTGGTGGCCCCGCGCTGGGCCAATGTGCTCAGGCGCGAAGAAACCATTCAGCGCGCCAGTGGCGCCCTGGATGTGCTCAAAAATGCCCGCATTGTGGACACGCTCGACGAGGCGCTGGAGGGTATGACGCATTTGTGCGCCACGGCCATGACGCCGCGTGACTTTGGCCCGCCCACGGCGACGCCGCGTGAGCATTTTGAGTCGCTCTTAAAAAAAGAGCGGTTGACGCAGAGTTCACGGGGGCTAGAGGCTGATTTGGCTTATAAAGATGGAATTTTGCCGGAAGCGTCTGAACCCGTGCAGGAACCAGTTGCAGCGCCCGAGCGCGGCATGGGCTTCCTGTTTGGCTGCGAGCGTTTTGGCATGCGCAATGAAGATGTCTACCGCTGTCACGTGGCCCTGAGCATTCCCAGCGATCCCCAATTTGGCTCGCTGAATCTGGGTGCGGCGGTCCAGGTGATTGCCTACGAATGGCGGCTGGCTTTGGGTGCCTTTGCCGTTCAACCGGCGACCCTTGAGCCGGTGCTGGCCGATGCAGCCCAAGTGGCGGGCATGTTGGGGCATCTGGAGCAGTCGCTGCAGGCCATTGGGTTTCTGGACCCGCAAGCGCCCAAAAAATTGATGCCACGGCTCAATCAGCTGTTCAACCGGGCCGGTGTCACGCAAGAAGAGGTTCACATTCTGCGCGGCATTGCCAAAGCGATGTTGCAGAAAGCGGCGCGGCCCGACGCCCTGACGCCCGCTACGGCTTCTGTCAAAGGCTAGACTTCAGATATGTTTTCCCGAATCCGCTCCGACATTCAATGCATTCTTGAGCGCGACCCGGCCGCTCGCACGCGCTGGGAGGTGTTGACCTGCTACCCCGGTTTGCATGCCGTGGTGTTGCATCGTCTGGCGCACTGGTGCTGGCAACACGGTTTCAAGTGGCTGGGTCGCTTCACCTCACACGTCGCTCGTTTTTTGACCGGCATTGAAATCCACCCCGGCGCCAAGATTGGTGAACAGGTGTTTTTTGACCATGCGATGGGCGTGGTGGTGGGCGAGACGGCCGAGATTGGCGATGGTTGCACCATTTACCAGGGCGTGACGCTGGGCGGCACCTCGCTCTACAAAGGCGTCAAGCGCCACCCCACGCTGGGTCGCAATGTGGTGGTGGGGGCGGGTGCGCAAGTACTGGGCGGCTTCACGGTCGGCGATGGGGCCAAAGTAGGGTCGAACGCGGTGGTGACCAAGCCGGTACCGGCCGGTGCCACGGCGGTCGGCAACCCGGCGCGCATCATTCAGGCCGAGCTTGATGTCAAGCGTGAAGAAGCCGCCTCCAAGATGGGGTTTTCAGCCTACGGCGTGACGCAAAATGACGACCCGCTGAGCCAGGCCATGCGCGGCCTGATCGACAACGCTTCCACGCAGGAACATCAGATTTCAATGCTGTGGAAGGCGATCGAGCAGCTCAGCGTGCAACGGCATGACGCCAGTGTGGTGCCGGGGGACGCCGCGGTCAGCGAACATTTTGAGGCGGAAAAGCTCAATCAGTTGGTTGGCAAGTAGCGTCTATCTGCTATTGATTAAATAGCTGTCTATGCAATGCGTACGGGGGCTGGAAGGCTTTTTTATCAAGAAAACGTGCGGATGGCTGCTTTCGGGCGGAACGCTTTGCACACGGCCTCGTCGGTCTCCAGATACGGCCCGCCAATCAGGTCGATGCAATACGGCACGGCCGCAAAAATGCCTGCCATCAGAACAGCGCCATCGCTGCCGCGCAGGCCTTCGAGTGTTTCGGCAATCGCCTTGGGCTGACCCGGCAGGTTGATGATCAGGGTCTGGTTGCGAATCACCGCCACCTGGCGCGACAAAATGGCCGTCGGCACGAACTGCAGGCTGACCTGGCGCATTTGTTCGCCAAATCCCGGCATCTCCTTGTGCGCCACGGCCAGCGTGGCCTCGGGCGTGACGTCGCGCAGGGCCGGGCCGGTGCCACCGGTGGTTAACACCAGGGCGCATCCGGCATCCACCAGTTCAATCAGCGTGGCGCTGATGGTGGCTTGTTCATCCGGGATCAGGCGCGGCTCAAACTGCAGCGGGTTCTTGAGGGCGCGGGTGAGCCAGTCTTGCAGGGCGGGCAGGCCTTTGTCCACATAGATGCCGCCGGAGGCCCGGTCGCTGATGGAAACGATGCCGATCTTGATGGGGTCGAAGGGGGAAGAAGTTGCTGCGCTCATGCCGACTCCTGGGGTCGGCCGAGCTGCTCACGCACGATCAGAAAAATATCCCGGTAGGCGCGGCCATGGCGCACCGCCTCACCGGGCTTCTCGGGTTTGGCGTCTTTGCGGGCCTGGCGGGTCAGCGCGCGCAGTTGCTGGCTGTCGGTGTCCGGGTACTGGCTGATCCATTCGCCAAAGGCGTCCTCGTCGGCCACCAGGCGATCGCGCCAGGTCTCGGCCAGGTGCAGCACCAGATTGTCTTGGGCCGAGCCGCTGTTTTGCTCATGCAGGGTGGTGCGCACGGTCTCCAGCGTGGCCGGATCGAGCCGCCGCATCATCTTGCCGATGTATTGCATCTGGCGGCGCTTGCCCTCAAAGTTGGTGATGCGTTTGGCCTCGACCACGGCGTCCTTGAGCTTTTCGGATAGATCCAGCCGCGCCATCAGGTCGGCGCGCAGCGTCAGCAGGTCTTCACCGACTTTCTGCAACTCGGTGCTCTCGCGCTTGAGGTCGGTACGGCTTTGCTCGTCGGTGCCCTTGAGCTCGCGCTTGAGCTCCAGGTCGCGTTCGCTGCCTTCGGCAACAAACTCACCGCGAACGAAATAGCCTTTTTTTAGTTTACGTGACATAGCCAGCTATCATAGCCGTCCGTATGAAGAAACCCAACACCACCAAGACATCCACCCCCGCTCAGCGCGACCCTGACAGGGGCTTCAGTTACAGCCGTTCTTTTTTTGAAGGCTTGGTCGATAGCGCCCTGGCGCACGCCAAAAAACTCGGCGCCACCGACGCTGGGGCCGAAGCGTCCGAGGGCTGCGGGCTGAGCGTATCGGTGCGCAAGGGTGAGCTGGAAAATGTGGAACGTAACCGCGACAAGTCGCTCGGCGTCACGGTCTATTTGGGCCAGCGCCGGGGCAACGCCAGCACCTCTGACTTTTCTCAAGCTGCGATCGAGCAGACCGTGCAGGCTGCGTATGACATTGCACGCTTCACGGCCGAAGACCCGTTTGCGGCCTTGCCCGATGTGCAAGACATTGCCCAGCCCTCGGAACAGCGCACCGACCTGGATTTGTTTTTCCCGTGGGTGATCAACAGCGAGCAGGCGGCAAGCCTCGCCATGGCTTGCGAGGCGGCGGCCTTGCAAACCGACAAGCGCATCACCAACAGTGAGGGCGCCGCTGTGTCAGCGCAGCAATCGCATTTTTTCAGCGCGCACACGCATGGCTTTCGGGGTGGCTATGCCAGTTCGCGCCACTCCCTGTCGGTGTCGCCGATTGCGGGTAAGGGCAGCGGCATGCAGCGCGATGCCTGGTACAGCTCCCAGCGCAACGCCGATGAGCTGGCCTCGCCCGAAGCCGTGGGCCGCTACGCCGCCGCGCGCGCCTTGAGTCGTCTGAATTCGCGCAAGATTGCCACCACCGAGTGCCCGGTCTTGTTTGAGTCACCGCTGGCCGCTGGCCTGCTGGGCAGCTTTGTACAAGCCATCAGTGGCGGCTCCCTGTACCGCAAGAGCTCATTTCTGCTCGACTCGCTGGGCAAGCAGGTGCTGGCCAAACACATTGATATTTTGGAAGACCCGTTTGTCAAACGCGGCAAAGGCAGCTCGCCGTTTGATGACGAGGGTGTCCGGGTCAAGGCGCGCCAGGTGGTGGAAGCCGGGCGGGTGCAGGGCTATTTTCTGAGCAGCTATTCGGCCCGCAAGCTCGGCATGAAGACCACCGGCAATGCCGGCGGCTCGCACAACCTCAGCTTGACGTCGCGCCTGACGCGCCCCGGCGATGACCTGGATGCGATGCTCGAAAAACTCGGTACCGGCTTGTTGGTGACCGAATTGATGGGCAGCGGTGTCAATTACGTCACCGGCGACTATTCCCGCGGCGCCAGTGGTTTTTGGGTTGAAAAAGGCCGCATTGCCTTTCCCGTGCACGAGATCACCATCGCGGGCAACATGAAAACCATGCTCAAGGGGATCACCGCCGTGGGGGCCGACACCTACAACTACGGCGCCAAGACCATCGGTTCGGTGCTGGTGGACCGGATGAAGGTGGCGGGGAGTTGAGGCGCCGTTGCTTAAGCGGCCAGCGCGGCTTTGACGGCAGCTGATACCTGTCCCATATCGGCTTTGCCGGCCAGTTGCGCTTTGACGGCGCCCATGACCTTGCCCATGTCGCCGGGACCCTTGGCACCCAGCTGGGCCACGATCGCCTGCACGGCAGCAGTCACTTCTTCGGACGACAGACGCTTGGGCAGGTAGGCCTGCAGCACCTTGATCTCGGCGGATTCCTTGTCGGCCAGGTCCATGCGATTGGCTTGGGTAAAGGCGGCCACCGAGTCCTTGCGTTGCTTGATCAGCTTGTCGACGATGGCCACCATGGCGGCGTCATCGAGTACCACGCGCTCATCCACTTCTTTTTGCTTGGCCGCAGCCAGCAGCAGGCGGATGGTGCCCAAGCGTTCGCTGTCGTGCGCGCGCATGGCGGTCTTCATGTCTTCGGTGACCTGGTCTTTGAGTGACATGGGGTGAACTCCTTGAGGTGCTTGGTGAATCGGGATTTGCATTATGGGCTCGCTGCGAGCAGACAAAAAAAAGCCCGCCTGAGCGTCCCCGGCGAGCTTTTCTTTTTAATCAGTTGAGGACAGAGCTTGTTCGTTATGAAATGTTGAGGACAGAGCTAGTTCGCTTCGCGTAACTGCGGTCTGTCCCGCAAAAAATCCAGTCTCGGTCTGTCCCGCAAGATTTCAGGTTGTATCTACTTAATACATCTTCTTGGGCAACTGCATGGCGCGAATGCGCTTGTAGTTGCGCTTGACGGCGGCTGCCTTCTTGCGCTTGCGCTCGGCGGTGGGCTTTTCGTAGAACTCGCGGGCGCGCAAGTCAGTCAAAAGGCCGAGTTTTTCAATGGTGCGCTTGAAGCGACGCAGCGCTACGTCAAAGGGTTCGTTCTCTTTTACACGGATGGTTGTCATTAAATGATGTTGTCCAAAATATGCAGACGTGCGTCAAAGGAAGATCGGGCCATTTGACGGTTATCGTGCGTTTTTCCCCGCTTTAAAGTTGATCAGGCAGCGGGGGTTTGCCAGCAAAGCCATGGATTATAGCGGGCTTGCTGCCGAATTCAAGTCCGGTGCCGCCGTCTTTAAGCGCCGGTTTCAGGCTTTGAGGCCATCTTTCGGCAGTTTCGCTGCCAGCCCCTGTGCGCAGGCGTGGGCGCTGGCCCAGGCCCACTGGAAGTTGTAGCCGCCCAGCCAGCCGGTCACGTCCACCACTTCGCCGATGAAATACAGGCCAGGCTGCTTCGACTCCATCGTCTGCGATGACAAATCACGGGTGTCCACGCCGCCAGCGGTGACCTCGGCTTTTTTATAAGCTTCGGTGCCGGTCGGGATGAGTTCCCAGCGTGTGAGGCGCTCGGCCAGGGCTGCCAGCGCCTTGTCGCTGGCCTCGTTGACAGGACGTTGCCAGTCGTGGCCGACGCTGGCACCCGCCTGCACCCAAGCGTCGGCCAGACGCGAGGGCACCAGATGGGCCAGCTCATTGGCGATCAGTTTGCGCGAGCCGGCCTTGGCGCGCATGAGCGCCTGCAGCACCTCGGTGCCGGGCGCCAGGTTGATCCGGATCGGCGTGCCGCTCTGCCAGTAGCTCGAAATCTGAAGCACGGCCGGGCCGCTCAGGCCGCGGTGCGTGAACAACAGGTCTTCCAGGAAACTGATTTTTGCTTTCTTGCTGCCAGTCTCAATCTGGACGGGCAAGGACAGGCCGGCCAGACCGGCGTAGGGGGCCCAGGCCTCACCGTCAAAGGTCAAGGGCACCAAGGCGGGACGCGGCTCGATCAGGCGCAGACCAAACTGGCGGGCGATGCGGTAGCCCAAATCGGTGG
>Ga0209123_1004008_pt1 | contig 10485 bp, 8 predicted proteins | sample BarGraIncu00431A_FD_184500 | JGI IMG/M metagenome (GOLD analysis project Ga0209123, IMG submission 184500) | Arctic peat soil microbial communities from Barrow, Alaska, USA - Barrow Graham LP Incubations 004-31A (SPAdes) (version 2) | ecosystem: Environmental > Terrestrial > Soil > Wetlands >...
ATTGAACCGGTTGGCTATTTTGATATGATTATGTTGTTGAAAAACTGCGAATTAGTAATTACTGATAGTGGCGGTGTTCAGAAAGAAGCATTTTTCTTCGGGAAGCATTGTATAACGCTTCGCGAACAAACCGAATGGGTTGAATTAGTCGAAAATGGTTTTAATATTTTAGTTGGAAGTGATTCAACAAAATTGAAAGAAGCATTTGAGTTTTTCAAAACGACAAGTTCAGATTTTTCAATCAATTTATATGGTAAAGGGAAAGCTGCTGAAAGTGCTGCTCAATATATATTAAACTTCAAATAACAATGGAGAAATCGTTGATTTGTAAAATTTGTGGGAATTCTGTAAATAATACTCCGGTATTAACAAAAGAGCTGATGTATGGACTTAACAAGGAATTTAATTATTTTGAATGCAGCAGTTGCGGTTGTTTGCAGATTGAAAATATTCCTGAAAATATGGCTGATTATTATCCAACGGATTACCTGTCATTTAAAAGGCCAATATTCTTCAAAAAAATTACAACTTTTAAAACATTCTTCAAGAAACAAGCTGCAATGTATTATGGCGGCAACTTTAATCTTCTCGGATTTATTTTGTCTTTTTTCGTTGCAAATCAATTTCCATGGGTAAAACCAGGAATTGCTAATTTTAAATCTAAAATTTTAGATGTTGGTTGCGGTACAGGTAAATTACTTCTTACTATGCAACGTTTTGGGTATGAAAATCTTACCGGCATTGATCCGTATAATCAGGAGGATATATTTTACGACAATAATCTTTCAATTTACAAAAAGGACTTATTTGATTTGGATGAAAAGTTTGATTTGATTATGTTGAATCATTCGTTTGAACATATGGAATTTCCCCAAAAGGTATTGTCTAAACTTTCGGCATTAATCGAAGATAATGGATGCATTCTTATAAGGATTCCACTTGCAGGTTCGTATACATGGCGAAAATATAAAACCAATTGGGTGCAACTTGATGCACCACGACATTTCTATTTGCATACTGTAAAGAGTATGAGCATTTTAGCTGAACAATCAGGTTTAAAACTGAATAAAGTAAAATTTGATTCAACTTCTTTTCAATTTATTGGAAGCGAAAAGTATCTTAGAGGATATAAAATAACTGACACTATAAATATATTTTCAAAAAATCAGTTGAATGCTTTTGAAATAGAAGCAATTAAGTTGAATTCGCTGAATGATGGAGACACAGCTTGTTTTTACTTTTACAAGAACAGTTCCAATTCATAATTTAAAGCTAAAGATTCATGCAGATAGGTAGAAAAGATGTAGTTTGGAATTTTGCGGCAACATTTATGCGTGTGGCATCTGGAGTCTTCTTACTACCAATGGTATTAAGGATGCTTCCCACTGAAGATGTTGCACTTTGGTATATTTTCCTAGCTGTTGGTGGTTTGGCTACCTTACTTGATTTTGGTTTTGCAAATTCTTTTACTAGGAATGTGACTTATATTTTCAGTGGTGTAAAAGAGCTAAAAAAAGATGGATTCAATGCTGTTGACATTGTTGATACAACAATTGATTATGGACTTTTGAAAAGTGTAATTGTAGCCATGCGTCGCTATTATGGTATTATTGCCGCTGTATTTCTTGTTTTATTTTTTGTTGCAAGTCCTTTTTACCTGACTGATATTTTAAAAGATTATTCTGGGAACATAAAGGAAATATGGATTGCATGGTTCACTTATGGTGTGTTAGTAGCTTATCAATTATATACTTATTATTACAGTTCTATTTTATCAGGACGAGGTAAAGTGAAGAAAGTTCAGCAAATAATTATAGTTGGACAAGCAAGTAGGATTATATCAGCGGCTATTTTCTTATTACTAGGATTCGGAGTAATGTCGCTGGTATTTGGGCAATTAATTAGTGATATCGTTAACAGAACGATGTGTTATTATGCGTTTTACGATAAAGAAATCAAAGTGAAATTAAATATTGCTCCTGTTGTTAATGTTGGTGAAGTTATGAAAATCATGACTCCAAATGCAGCAAAAATAGGTATTACAACATTAGGTGGATTCTTGATTACCAAAGCAATAATGCTGATTGCGCCGTATTATATATCAAAACCCGATATTGCAAGTTATGGTACTACTCGAACTATGCTCGATCTAATTACTTCCCTCGGTTTTCTGTGGTTTGGAACTTATTATCCAAAGATTACTTTGTTTAGAGTTAGTAATAATCATGTGCAAATTAAACGGATGTATTTGAAAGGAAAAATAAGCTTGATAGCAGTTTTCATTGTTTGTGGTCTTGGACTTATTATAGCTGGACCATCATTAATGGTTTTAATACATAGTAAAACTCCATTGTTGCCTGGAATGATAACTTTTGTTTTCCTGGTATTTGCGTTTTTAGAAACAAATCATGGTTTGGCAGCACAAATGATATTGACAAAAAATGAAGTTCCTTTTGCTGAAGCCTCTATAATTTCTGGCATTGCTACTATGATATTATTTTTTATAAGTATAAAATTTCTATCAATAGGAATTTGGGTAATGATTTTAGCACCAGGAATTGTCGGAATCTGTTATCAAAATTGGAAATGGCCACTTGTTGTAATTAAAGACTTGAATATCAAATTTAAAGATTATTTTACTGCTGCTTTTACAACCATCAAGCAATTGTAGTTTTACTATGAAAATTCTGGGTGTTATAACTTCATTTTATCCTGATATTAATGAACTGGAACGAAATATTAATTCATTTCTTCCTGAAATTGAGCATCTTATTATTTGGGAAAATACACCCAAAGAAAAAAGTTATATCCAACAACTAATTGAAAAATTAAATAGTACAAAAGTAGAAGTTAGAACAACAGGAGAAAATGAATATCTTGCTGTTCCATTTAATTTGTGTGCCCGATTTGCTTTGGAAAATAGCTTTACGCACTTACTTACAATGGATCAGGATAGCTGCTTTTCAAAAGATCAATTTACGAAATATATTTCTGAAATTGAGTATTTTACATCAAATAAAATTGCGGCTTTTGGCCCAAATAGTTCTAGCCGTGAACAAAATGAAAATCTGGAAGTAGACCATATTTTTATCTCCGGAGCAATTTATCCGCTAGATGTTTTTTTTGAACTCAATGGTTTTAATGAAGAATTGGTAATTGATGCAATTGACACAGATTACTGTTTCAGAGCAAAAGAAAAAAACTATAAAATAATTGTTTTTCCGAATGTGAATTTGGAGCATAACATGGGCTATCGTTACAAGCATTGGACTGGGTTGACCTTAGTTCCATATTCTGCTCAACGAACGTATTATTATATCAGAAATTCACTGTGGTTATGGAAAAAATTTCCTCAGTATTATACAAAAGAATATCGGAAATCTTTTATAAAATTCAAAGTCGTCTACAGAACGTTGAAGTTGATTTTTGAGAAAGACTCTTTGCGGAAGTTTGATGCTATCTTTAAAGCACTTTCACATGTCAAAGTCAATAGGTTCGGCAGGTATGACAAGTTTACAAAATGATGATTTATACAATTTATGAGTAAAATACTTGGTATTGTTTCGTCTTATTATCCAGATATTCACGAACTTGTAAGGAATATTACTACATATTTGGATCAAGTTGACTTGTTGATTATTTGGGAAAATACTCCCAAACTTGAAAGTAGGATTGATAAGATTTTGTCATTAATAAATTCGGATAAAATTATTGTAAGCACAACAGGATTTAACGAAGGATTGGGAAAACCATTTAACGAAGCCGCCAGAAAGGCAGAAAACGAAAAATTTGATTTATTTTTGACGATGGATCAGGATAGTTATTTTGCAAAAGGAGAATTTGAGAAATACATCAATCTGATTAGAAGTGATATAAATACGAATGTAGCTGTTTATTCACCCAATAGAAACCACATACAGAATAGTGAAAAAGATTACGTGGAAATTAGAACTGCCATTTCTTCCGGTTCAATTTATCCGGTTAGGAATTTTAAGAAAATCGGCTATTTCAGAGAAGATTTATTTTTGTATATGATTGATATTGAGTATTGTTTCCGGGCAGAAAGAAATAATTTAATAACGGTTTGTTTGCCTGCTATCTCTCTTCTGCATAAAGAAGGATATGCAGAAAAATCAAAATTTGGCTTATCTTTGAATAATTATCCTGCTCAAAGTACCTATTATATTATTAGAAATTCTCTTTTAACGTGGAAGTTGTATCCTGAGTTTACAACCAGAAAAGATAAATTATATTTTTATAAATACAAAGTAATCTATCGTTTACTGAAAATCATGTTTGAAAAACAACCGTTTATGAAAATCAAAGCTTTGATTTTGGGATTATTACACGGAATAAAATTTAAAACGGGTCAATTCAATTTGACTTAAATCATTTTTTAATTATAACACATTATGATCGAAAATAAACCGCTGGTTTCTATCATTTCTCCAACTTATAATCACGAAAAGTACATAAGTGATTGTATAAAATCCGTCTTAGCCCAAACTTATGATAACTGGGAAATGATAATAATTGACGATGGAAGCACTGACAACACATTCTCAATTGCACGAGAATATGCAGAGAAAGATCCTAGAATAAAAGCATTTACACAAAAAAATATAGGCATTTTTCGGTTGGGAGAATCATATAATTTTGCACTTTCAAAATGTGCTGGAAAATATGTGGCGATTTTAGAATGCGATGATGTATGGTTTTCTTATAAACTAACGGTTCAGATTGCTGAAATGGAGCTAAATCAGCAATGTTTATTGTCATGGGGAAAAGCCTATTTATCTTCTGTTGACCTTTCAGAAAATTATTATCTGGCTCCAAAAAACCTTGAAGATAAACCGCTTTTTTATAATAAACCCGTTGGAAGTTTTTTAAAAAAATTTATTTATACTACTCTGATTCCGGCACTTACAATAGTTTTTAGAAAAGATGCTTTAGACGAAATAGGCGGTTTTGTTCAAAATTTTAATTTGCCTTTAGTTGATATTCCAACCACTTTGGAACTTTTGTTAAAAGGAGAATTTATGTTTATTGATCAACCCTTGGGAAGTTGGCGTATTTATCCAACCCAGGTTACTAAAACATACACAGGACAAATGACTTCAAGTTATTATCTCTTGATAAAGGAAATGATGATTCGTTTTCCGGAAATTTTCGAAAAACAAGGACTTAACAAAACTGAAATTGATAGTCATTTTGCAGATAGATTAGTTATAAGTTATTCTCGTTCAGGTCGTTACAAGTTAATAAGAAAAGATTTTAAAGGCGCAAGAAAAGACTATTTTTACTCATTATTTCATTATGGATTTCATCAACCTATTTGGAAGGTAAGATCGATTGTTGGCTTGTTTATGAGCTTATTTCACGGAGATGTAGAATGGTTGGCTAAGTTGATTGGTAATGCCAGTTATAAATAAATATCCTTTAATTGACTATGAAATCATACAAATTTTACTGGCAAAAATATGCTCCTCAATCTATTCAAAGTGTCGTAAAACTATACTCAGATTCGGATTTAAACAAAGCCAGAAGATCATTCTTGCTAAAAAATAGCAAACCAATAAAAAATCAACAAACTGAAATACAAGAAGCTATAAGTTTTTTGAAAACTCATCGCTTTAGTTCATTACCGTATTTTTGGTCTTTAAAATACGATAATTTTACTACTGAGATTTATTTCGACAAACAATTTTCTTTTCATTATATAATTTTTGAAGGCAAAAAGTTATATTTTCCGAAACATTATTCGCAGTTTCAGATTTTATGGACCATGAGAGGAATACTTAAAGAACAAGACAGAAACTCTGCACATTGTTACCTCACCGACGAATTTCAAGTTGAAAATGGAAGTATTGTAATTGATGGTGGGGTTGCTGAAGGCAGTTTTTCTTTGTCAATTATTGAAAAAATCAAAAAACTATATTTAATTGAATGCCAGCCAGAATGGATTGAAGCTCTGAAACTTACTTTTTTTCCATGGAAAGATAAAGTTGAAATAATTGGGAAATACCTGTCAGATTCTGATAGTGAAAATACTGTTTCTGTTGATAATTTCGTTGAAGTTCAGGAGAGTGAAAAGTATTTTGTAAAATTTGATATTGAAGGGTACGAAATGCTTGCATTTGAGGGAATGAAAAAGTTTTTTGATGAAACAAAAAATCTAAAAATGTGTGTTTGTACTTATCATCATGAAGAAGATGCACAAAATATTAATAAATATTTGACAGACAAAGGATTAAATTGCAATTTCTCTGATAGCTATATAGTTTTTGTAGATGAAAATGAAGTTCCAGGCTTTAGAAAAGCATTAATCAGAACAGAAAAGTAGTTGATTCTTTTAAATAAAGTCTGATTTTATTGATTTGTTTTGTAAACTTCATTTATTTGCTTACCAATCCTTTCTAAGCTAAAACGATTTCCTGTATTAGCTGAAATTTGTTTGAAATTGAAGTTAGTATTTAGTGCCAGTTGGATTCCGTCCACCCATTTATCAACGGTATTTTCGCATAGAATTCCGTTTGATTTATTAATTAATTCGGGTAAAGCACCTACATTTGAACAAATTACGGGAGTTCCGGTCATTAATGCTTCAACAATTACAACTCCAAAAGTTTCTATGGTGCTGGCATGAATATAAAAATCTGAATTTTGTAAAATACTTGCAATGTTGGCTTTAGCTTGATAACCAGTGAACTCAGCATTTAAGTCATTTTTTTTGCAAAGTTGCAACAAATCATTTAATCTGTCGCCACCTCCTACCATTGTCAGAATGATTTTTTTGTCAATCATTTTTTGTATTTTGGCTAATGCTTCAATAAATAATTTCGGTTTTTTGTCGGGTATTTTTTTTGTTGCCCAGGTTGCAATTGCACAAAAATGTATTTCATTTTTGTGTTCTTTTTTTAGTTTGTAAGTAAAAGTATTTGAGTTAATTACGTTCGGAATAATCTGAAATTTATCAGGTTTTAATGTTGGCATTAAGCTTATCATTTTGTTTCTAAGAAATTCAGAAACAGGTAAGATTTTAGTCGAATTTTTATAGGTATTCTTTGCCAACCATGATAAATACGGCTTTTTAAGAATTCCGTCAATTTTGCTCCAATGTTCAGTAATAATATGAGGCTTTTTAAGCTTTTTGGAAATGAAATCTCCAATCATTCCAGCTGGAAATACAACATTTGAATGTACTAAATCAGGTGAAAATGAATTTGCCATTAATTTTTTATAGTAAAAATAAGCAATTCTATTTTGAAGAGGGATGAAATGATAAACTAAATTTTTGAATCGAGTTAGAATTCTGATTTCAATTGTTTCTATACCAAATTCATCTGTGTAAATATTCTCATGAATTGAAAATGATAAATGTGATTGCTCAGTTAGAATAGCCAATACTTTAATTTCATTATCTGTTGATTGAATAGCACTTGCGTGCTCTTTGACGAAAATTCCAAAATTCGGATTGTTTTCAGTTGGATACCATGAACTTATAAACAGTATTTTCATAATTTTTTGAATAGCTGATAGTTATTTGCCTTTTATCACATCAAAACCTTTTCCATAAACACCAATTGCCGAAGATTGCGAAATAAATGCATTCGGATCAATGTCCTTTACAATACGGAATATTTTTACAGATTCATTTTTACGGGCAATAACCGTAATTACTTTTACAGATTCTTTTGAATACCACCCCATTCCATCCAAGATAGTTACACCACGGTGAACATCTATATTTATTTTGGTTGCAATGGCTTCATATTCTTTCGAAAAAATAAAGAACTGAACGGATTGTCGTACACCATTTATCACCATATCTACGGCTACTGTAGTGATTGCCATAGCCGTGAGGCCATAAACAATGCGCTCTAAACTACCAAATTTAAAGAAGTACGAAGAACAAATTATCAATACATCGCAATAAAGCAAAATTCTACCAAGTGTTATATTTCGGTATTTGTTAACTACTTTGGCAATGATATCCGTTCCTCCGGAACTTCCATTTGAAAGAAAAACGATACCAATTCCGGCACCCGCAAGCACTCCACCAAGTACACAAGCCATAAAATTATCATCAACACCAACAAAAGTGCCAGGTACTGCTTGCGGCAAAATTGAAAAGAAAAATGTAAGCACTCCGACTCCATACATAGTTCTCAGACTGAATTTTAACCCGACAGTTCGAATGGCAATAGTAAGTAATAATGCATTTATAAGAAAATAAGTGAGAGAAATTGGAATTGAGGTGGCATAATAAATAATAGCCGCTATACCAGTTGCACCGCCACCGGTAATATGATGGGGCAAGAGGAAAGCTTTCCAAGCACCCGCATACAAAAACAAACCAAATGCAATGAAAATGTATTCGCGGATGTCAATCCAACCTTGTTTAGTAATTTTCTTCACATTACCCCCAACCCCTAAAGGTGAGTTGAAGTTACTTTTATTTACATTTTCTTTCTCTTTACTCATAGTATATGAATTTGAGTATGTACTAAATCGGTTCCCCTTTAGGGGTTAGGGTAACATTAAATAACGATATTTACAATTTTTCCAGAAACAACGATAATTTTCTTAGGAGTTTTCCCTTCAAGATATCTCTGCGTTTGCTCATTAGTCATGGCTGTTTTTTCAACATCTTCTTTGGTCATACCAGCCGGAAGCTCCAAGGTGAAGCGAACTTTTCCGTTAAACGAAATCGGATAACTGAAAACACTTTCAATTAAATAGTTTTCGTTGCAAATCGGAAAAATAGCATCACAAATCGTTTCAGAATTTCCAAGTAAATGGTATAATTCTTCTGCAATATGCGGTGCGAAAGGTGCCAGCAGAATGGATAGCGGCTCAAGAATTCCTTTTTTGCTGCATTTCAAGGTGAATAACTCATTCACGCAAATCATGAAAGCCGAAACCGAAGTATTGTATGAAAAGTTTTCAATATCAAATGTAATTTTTTTAATCGTTTTGTGCAGAATTTTCAACTCTTCTGCGGTCGGTTTTTCATCATTTACCAATAATGTATTTTCTTTGTAAAATAATGACCATAAACGTTTTAAAAAACGATGCACTCCATCAATTCCGTTGGTATCCCAAGGTTTTGATTGTTCCAACGGACCGAGGAACATCTCATATAAACGTAATGTGTCGGCACCATATTTTTCGACAATGTCATCAGGATTAACCACGTTGTACATCGATTTTGACATTTTTTCAACCGCCCAACCGCAATGATATTTGCCATCTTCCAGAATAAATTCGGCCGATTTATATTCCGGATTCCAGTTCTTAAATTTCTCAATATCAAGAATATCATTTGAAACAATATTCACATCCACATGAATTTCTGTTGTTTCATATTGGTTTTTCAAATTCAAAGAAACAAAAGTATTGGTGTCTTTAATACGATATACAAAATTGCTTCTACCCTGTATCATTCCCTGATTAATCAGTTTTTTGAACGGCTCATCCTCACAAACCATTCCTAAATCAAACAAAAATTTATTCCAGAAACGGCTATAAATCAAGTGACCGGTTGCATGTTCCGTTCCACCGATATATAAATCCACATTGCGCCAGTATTCATTTGCTTCCGGACTAACCAATGCTTTGTCATTTTTCGGATCCATGTAGCGCAAATAATAGGCTGATGAACCGGCAAAACCGGGCATTGTGTTTAATTCCAACGGAAAATGATCTTCAGTTTCCCAGTTTTTGGCGCGTCCAAGTGGTGGCTCACCTTTTTCTGTTGGAAGGAATTTATCAATTTCGGGTAATTCCAAAGGAAGTTTGCTTTCATCGAGCATATAAGGCAATCCTGCTTTATAATAGACTGGAAAAGGCTCACCCCAATAACGCTGGCGACTGAAAATAGCGTCCCTTAAACGGAAATTCACTTTCACACGACCCAATCCTTTTTCAGCAATATATTCTTTGGCTTTTGCAATGGCTTCTTTTACGGTCAATCCATTTAAAAAACCGGAATTTTCCATGAATCCATCTTTAGCAACGAAGCTTTCTTCGCTCACATCACAACCTTTAATCAACGGAATGATTGGCAAATTAAAATGTTTTGCAAAAGCATAATCACGACTATCGTGAGCCGGAACGGCCATAATAGCTCCGGTTCCGTAACCGGCCAACACATAATCTGAAATCCAGATGGGGATTTCTGTTCCGCTTACCGGATTAATGGCATACGAACCCGAGAAAACTCCGGTTACCCGACGATCTGCAATGCGTTCACGCTCGGTACGTTTTTTTGTTGCAGTTATATAATTCTCAACATCAGCTTTTTGCTCAATCGTTGTGAGATGTTTTACCAATTCACTTTCGGGTGCAAGAACCATAAAAGTTACGCCATAAATTGTATCGGCTCGGGTTGTAAAAACTTCGAAATCAAAATCAAGGTCCTTTACTTTAAATTTCAATTCAGCACCTTCACTTCTTCCAATCCAGTTTTTTTGTGTTTCGGTC
>Ga0209123_1004009_pt1 | contig 10484 bp, 9 predicted proteins | sample BarGraIncu00431A_FD_184500 | JGI IMG/M metagenome (GOLD analysis project Ga0209123, IMG submission 184500) | Arctic peat soil microbial communities from Barrow, Alaska, USA - Barrow Graham LP Incubations 004-31A (SPAdes) (version 2) | ecosystem: Environmental > Terrestrial > Soil > Wetlands >...
TACACCCATTATTTTAAATAAATCATACCTGTTATATATAATAGCATTTTCTATTACAAACATACCTCTATCAGTAGATACTTTGCCATAGAAAACGTACTCAGTATCTTCTTTAAAAAAATCAGATAAATATCTCTGATTAAACCAAGTCATTTGACATGAATCAGTTCCATCAGTTACATATATTTTATGAATACTAAGTTTATTTTTTGTTCTTTGTATATTTATTTTACCAGCTATTTTTGCAGTAAAAAGTACATTTTCTCCATCAATAAATTCAGCTATTTTTCTAAGCTCTGTTCTATCCTCATATACCCTAGGGTAATATCTTATTAAATCATTTAAAGTGTGTATCCCTATCTTATTAAATATTTCAGATTTAACAGGACCTACACCTTTTAAAAATTGTATATTGGTATCTAATTCAATTATTTTTTCCATTTGCTTCACCAACTTCATTATATCAAAAAACAAACAAATATTCAAGTAATATATTCTTTTTTATTCAATTTATCGTTACTTTACTTTTTTATATATTTATCTACATTATTTCCTTTACAAATTAACATAATTATGGTATAATATATACAGTTAAAAAAATATGAGGAGTGATTCTAATGTATTTCTCCGACGATCTTCGGATTAAAATTTCAAAAAAATATTCATTGAATTTAGAAGGATATGTCTGGGATTATGAATTAAACAATCACCTTATGGAAATAAAGTTAAACTATATGGAAGATCATATTAAAACAATGAAAGAAGTTTATGAATATGGATTAAATATCGGACATTGCGGGCTGACTTCACGTTACTTTGCATTGGTATTTCCAACAGCTAAACTTGTATACGGCGAACTACCAATATTAAAGGGAACTAAAAAATCTCCTACTGGTAACCATAGTTGGATTACTAATAAGGGGTTCGTCCTTGATTCTACTTTAAGATTACTAATTCCCGAAAGAATTGCAGCTAACTTTGGTTATAAAATAGAAAAAACAATTCATCCTGATTCAGCCAAAATATTTTCGGAGTACGAATTGTTCTCCAATTCCTTAATGTCAAGTAAACGTGACCAACCCAAATACCTTAAAGATTTACTAACAATCGAATAAAAAAATAAATACACATATAAAAGCAAAGAAATTTATTAATTTCTTTGCTTTTATTTAGCCTAATTTTTAGCTGATTTTAATATGATATTTTATTTTCAATGCTGAAGTCTATGACTTGCATATAGTCCTTCTATATCATATAATATCTCACCAATATTATTATCTTGAATTTTCAATTTTAATATTAAATCATCAATATTTCTAAATATTTTTTTCGCATCTTTCTGTCTATATATCCAATAGATTTTGCCAATTGTTAATACAAAAACTGCTGGTGTTAAAGAGAATATTAAAATATTTTTAAATATTGTTTTATTCATGAATAAAACATCCTTTCTAATTATAGATTTTGGTAAATACATATTATACATGTTTATTATATTATACATTATCAAAGTTGTCAAGATGTATTCCAATATTTACCAAATAAACATACTTTTTTATTTAATTATATATTAAAAATAAAAATTTTAAAGTATAAGTCTTTAACAAAACTTACACTTCAAAAACACTATATTAATTCAATTTTTATATAACGATATTAATAACTCTTCCTTTTACAACTATTATTTTTTTAACTTGCTTTTCTACAGTATATTGTTTTAATCTATCATCTTTTCTAACTATCTTTTCAATTTCAATTTCATTTGAATTGCTATCAACAGTTACTTTAAATCTTACTGTTCCATTAATTAAAACTGCCATTTCTATAGTATCAGCTACCATTTTACTTTCATCGTATTCTGGCCAAGGAGTACTATATATATTATTCTCTAGTTTTAATATTTCCCATAATTCTTCAGTTACATGAGGAGCTACTGGATTTAATACTTGTAATAATGGTTTAATGTATTTTATATTAATTTTATCCTGTTTATATAACAAGTTTATATATGACATCATACATGCAATAGCTGTGTTGTATTTCATTTCTTCATAATCATTAGATACTTTTTTAATCATCATGTGCATTTCTCTATCTAACTCTTTTGAATCTGTATTTTCAGTAGTTACTAGATCTTTAAGTCTCATAATTCTATCCAAAAATTTCTTAGCACCTTTTACTCCATTATATGACCAAGGAGCGCTTTGTGAATAATCTCCAATAAATAATATATATGTTCTTAAAGTATCTGCTCCGGATTCTTTTATTATATCATCAGGATTTACAACATTACCTTTAGATTTTGACATTTTATCTCCATCAGGTCCAAGTATTAATCCTTGAGTAGTTCTTTTTGCATAAGGTTCTTTTGTAGGAACAACACCAATATCATATAAAAATCTGTGCCAGAATCTTGAATAAATCAAATGTCTTGTTACATGTTCCATACCACCATTGTACCAATCAACTGGTAACCAATATTTAAGTTTATCTTCTGATGCTAGTGCATTACTGTTTCTAGGATCAATATATCTTAAATAGTACCAACTAGAACCAGCCCATTGAGGCATTGTATCAGTTTCTCTTTTAGCAGGTATTCCACATTTAGGACATGTAGTATTTACCCATTCATCTACTTTAGCAAGTGGAGATTCTCCATCTTCGCCAGGCATAAAATCTTTAACTTCTGGTAGTGTAAGTGGTAAATCTTTTTCGTTCATAGGAACTAATCCACATTTTTCACATTTAACTATTGGAACAGGTTCTCCCCAATATCTTTGTCTTGCAAAAGCCCAATCTTTCATGTGATAGTTGGTTTTCGGAGTACCTAACTTACTTTTGGCTAAATATTCGTTCATCTTAATTGTTGCATCTTTAACATTAAGTCCATTCAAGAAATCAGAATTTATAAATATACCATCACCAATAAATGGTCTTCCTCCATTTACACATATATCAAATACTAGTTTATGATGAGCTTTATTCATAGTTTCCATCATTTCTTCTTTAGTTAGCCACACATTATCTACTAATTTCTTTTCAGCTTCACTTATCTCTATTTGTTCACTACTAGCAAGTTCTACAAATACATCTCTTTGATGTACTACTTTATTTACTCCTTTGTGTGCTGCATAAAAACCATCGAAATGTTCAAATGGTATATAACTTACATTTTTGATATCAACATATCCAGTTTCTTCTTTTACTTCCCTTACAGCTGTCTCTAATGCAGTTTCACCTGGTTCAATTCCACCTGTTATTAAGTTTTTCCAATCGTAATCTTTCCAAATTGAGCAAATGTATTTCTCTTCATTCCAATGCTTAACAACTACAAGTACTCCATTTCCTTCTACGTTTGGAGCACCTTCTTTAGGTGGATTAGTAACATCTGTATAATCCATTGCTATTACTTGTTTTATATCTATATCAAATTTTTTAGCAAAATCATAATCTCTGTCATCATGAGCAGGAACAGCCATTATAGCTCCAGTTCCATATCCAACCATTACGTAATCTGCTACAAGAAGATCAATTCGCTCGTTTGTTACAGGGTTAATACAATAAACACCATGAACTTTAACTCCTGTTTTATCTTTAGCAAGTTTTGTTCTGTCAAATTCAGTTTTCTCAGATGCTTTTTTTCTATATTCTAGTATTTCATCAAAATTAGTTATCTTGTCTTTTAATTCATCTAATAATTTATGTTCTGGAGCTATTGCCATAAATGTAACTCCGAATATTGTATCAGGTCTTGTTGTATATACTTTAAGTTTTTTATCACTATTTTCTATACCAAAATCTATTTCTGCTCCGTATGATCTTCCTATCCAATTTTCTTGCTCTAATTTAACTCTATCTGTAAAATCAAGATTACCTAATTCATCTAATAATTTATCAGCGTAATCAGTTATTTTTAACATCCAAACTTCTTTTTCTTTTTGAACAATTTGGCTATCACATCTATCACATAGTCCACCTTGAGATTCCTCATTTGCGAGTATTACTCTACATACTGGACAGTAATTTACATATGTCTTATCTTTATATGCCATACCATGTTCAAATAATTTCAAAAATATCCATTGTGTCCATTTGAAATATTCTGGAGTTGTTGTATCAACTACTCTATCCCAATCAAATGATAATCCAAATGATTTAAGTTGCTTTGTAAATATTTCTATATTATCATCAGTAACTTTTCTTGGATGTATTCCTGTCTTCATTGCATAATTTTCTGTAGGAAGTCCAAAAGCATCAAATCCTATAGGAAATAACACGTTATACCCCTTCATTCTTTTCATTCTAGATATAACTTCCATTCCCATAAAAGCTCTGGCGTGTCCTACATGTAGTCCAGCACCAGAAGGATATGGAAATTCAATTAGTGAATAAAACTTTTTCTTACTGAAATCATCTACTGCATTAAAACATTTTTCTTTTTCCCAAATATCCTGCCATTTTTTATCTATTTTTTTATCATACATAGTAAATTACCCCTCTTACTTAAATTAATTTTACATATTTCTCATATTGTGAATATATATATCTATCAGTCATACCCGCTATATAATCTATTACTTTTCTTTCATTTGTAGTACTTTCTAAATATTTTTCATTCATATCATTTAAAAATAACTTTAGTATATCGTTTTCTAAATCATTATCCTGAATAGCTTTTAAATATACATCAAATAATTTAGTAAACATATCCGTATATAGTTTTCTAGTTTCATCAGTATTAGCATTAATATATATATTATCATAATTAAACTTTTTTAGTTTTTTCAGTGTATTATACATTTTTTCAGACATAGCAATATATGGTTTATCATAACTGTTATATATAACATCTAAAATAATATTATTCATTATATCTTTATTTGTACTACCAACAACATCCACTATTTCTTTTGATATATCATCTTTAGAAAATGTATTAATACTTTCTGCGTCTTCTATATCTTTCCCAACATAAGCAATAATATCAGATAATCTAACAATGCACCCCTCTAAAGTCATAGGTTTAAGTTTTGATGTATTATTTTCATTTAGGTATAAACTGTTATACTCATCTAAAAAACTTTCCTTAGTTTTGTTTACCGGTTTATATATATTAGAAACAAATTCACCATTATGACACATAATTCCATCTAAAACCTGTAATGATAAATTTATCCCATTACCCTTATTTTCTAAGTTCATTAGTGTCCTTACACTTTGAACGTTATGAGCAAATACTTGTCCTGTTTTTACTAATGATATATCATTTAATATTTTCTCACCTGTATGTCCAAATGGAACATGACCAATATCATGACCCAGCGCTATAGCTTCACACAAATCTTCATTTAATCCGAGGGCTCTTGCTATTGTTCTAGCTGTTCTGCTAACAAACTGTACATGAGTACTTCTTCTTGATATATTATCAAAATCCATACTATATACTTGAGTTTTGCCCATATATCTTGTATATGCTTTACTATGAACTATCTTATCAATATCTCTTTCAAATGTTGTTCTTATACACCCAGTTTCTTCTCTAAATTTAATGCTATCACTACTTCTTGTAGCATATTTAGAAAGTATTTCTTCATGTCTTAACATTTGTTTTTTTACTATCTCTTCTATATTATTTTCCATATTTCCACCTATAAAAACATCTTTATTCCATTTTTTATACAAGTAACTTCAAGAGGAAAACGTGGTCCTTCATCTCCATCAACATCAGGATCATCACAATTGCCCTTAACTTTTGTAACTTTAAGCCATCTTTCTTTTAAATATATTACATTTTTATCTGAAAAATGTGTTCCTGTAAGTATTTTAGCCAAAAGTAAACTAGCTTCATGAAATTTACAATCTTTAATTACTATAATATCAAATAACCCATCTTGTATATTTGGACTATCAGTAAATTTATCCATTCCACCAACACTACTACCGTTAAATATTAGGAAAAGTGATACTTTTTCAATTATTATATCATTCTCTGTTTCAATTTTTACATAGAATGGTTTAAACTTAAACATTTGATGTGCACCTTCTATGAAGTAAGATATTTTACCAATTAAGTTTTTAAGTACAACATCAACTTTTTGTGATGCATTTGTAAAAATACCTGCTGAACATACGTTGATAAAATATTTGTCATTAGCAAGACCTACATCTACTTCTTGTATATTTCCAAGTAATATTTTATCAATACATTTAGAAAAATTGATAGGCATCTTTATGTGCCTAGCAAAATCATTTGAAGTTCCTGCTGGTATTATACCTAAAGGTATTTTTATATCATTTTTCATCATAACATTTAAAACTCTGTTTATTGTACCATCTCCACCAGCTACTACTATTCCATATGTCTCTGGATCAATATCTTTCAAGTAATCATACAAATTAGTTTTTTTACCTGCTCTAAATATAGATACTTCAAATCCCGCCTGCATAAATTTTTCAATAACAGTATCTAAAAAATATTTAAATTTACTTTGACCTGCTACTGAGTTATAAATAAGTTTTATTTTTTTCATATAATAAAATCCCCAATCTATTTATTTACAACAAATTCTGTTATAAGTCTAGGCGAAACCTGCGATGTAAATTTGGTTTCTAAATTATATAGATATACGCCCTTTTCATTCTGTACTTTGTAAAAAACTGTATTTTCAACTTTTTCTAAAATATCTACAGACATAGATATAGTTTTTTCAGTAGTTTTATCGTCTAAATTTATTTTCCATAAATTTCTATTATCCTCAACGTTTACATAATATAAATTATTGTTTACAGTAAACATATACTTAGATCCATCAACATCTTGTATGCTTCCTGTATCAGTAATTGACTGTATATCCGCAACCTTAACAATATCTGTTCCATCTTTTTTCATTGAGTATATTTTATTACTATCAGCTTTATTTACAAAAAATATCATAGTGTCATTTTGTATTATATATGATACATTTTCATTTCCTGTTAGCACTTTTTTATCTGTTCCATCTTTATTTATTTTGACTATTGATTTTTTATCTGTTCCATCTATACATAAAAACAGACTATTTTCATCAACTAATATTTCAGTTACATTATCTATACCTAAATCTTTTGCTTCATTTGTTAAAGAATCAATATATACTAGTTTATTAGTAGTTCCAACAATAGCATATATTTCATTGTTATACATTGTATATTTATTTACATCTTTTTCATAAATAACTGTAACTTCATTAGTTGCCTTGTTTAACTTTGAAATAGATGTATCTCTAATACCATATATATACTCACCATTTGGGTTTATATGTGAAAATCCCAAATCTTTGTATACAGACAATTCTTCAAAACCATTTGACTTAATACTATTTAATGACGATTTTGGTGAGTATGTATATCCGATAGAAACATAATACATATTATATACAGTTTGCTCATCAACTTTATGGTCAGTTAAATATTTATAATTATTTTCTCTATAATATATATAAAATTGTATAAAAACATATAACATAAGTATTATAGCAAAAAACATTGCAATGTATTTTTTTTTGTTTTTACCTGTAATCCCAATAGTTAATTTCTTTTTTTTTCTTAAATATTCTTTCCTTGATAGCTTTTCTTCATCACTTAAGCTAAGTTTTTGCATATTTATTCACCCTCATATCTTATTTGTACATATATTATACTATGAAAGCTGCAAAAAGTAAATAAAAAAATCCAAATTACACGTTCTCATCATAACATTTATTTTTTTTTCGACATTTTCCTATTTATTACCTTAATTTTGTTGACTTTTCATGTTTTTTTAAGTATACTATATATTGCATAACGCAAACTATAATATGAAGGAGTGATTTTTATGAGAAGAACAAAAATAGTTGCAACTATTGGACCTGCTAGTGAAAAAGAGGAAATGTTTACTAAATTAATTGAAGCAGGAGTAAACGTAATGAGACTTAACTTTTCTCATGGTGACCATGCAGAGCACCAAGCGAAAGTTGATACATTAAAAAAATTAAATAAACAATTAGGTACATCAGTAGCATTTCTACTTGATACAAAAGGACCTGAAATCCGTACTGGCGTATTTGCTGACGGTAAAAAGCACGAATTTAAAAGAGGTGCTAAAATTACAGTAACATCTGAGGATGTTCCTTGTTCAGATGATGTTATATCTTTAACTTACAAATCTCTAGTACAAGATATTAAAGTAGGTAGTCACATTTTAATTTCTGATGCACTACTTGACTTACTAGTTGATAAAATAAATAAAGATAATATTGATTGTACAGTTCTAAATACTGGTACTATTGGAGATAAGAAAAATGCTAATCTTCCAGGTACTAAAGTTAATTTAGAGGCGCTTACTGAAAAAGATGTAGAGGATGTTAAATTTGCAGTTGATAATGATTTCGACTATATAGCAGCTTCATTTATAAGAAAGCCTTCTGATGTTCTTGCACTTAGAGATTTATTAAAAGAATTAGGTAATAAAGATATTAAAATAATATCTAAAATTGAGAACCAAGAAGGATTAGATAATTTTGAAGAAATATTAAAAGTTTCTGATGGTATAATGGTTGCTCGTGGTGATTTAGGTAGTGAAATTGATATAGCTGACTTACCTGCTGCTCAAAAAATAATGATTAGAAAAACTGTAACTGCAGGAAAACCTGTAATAACAGCAACACAAATGTTAGAATCAATGCAAAAAAATCCAAGACCTACTCGTGCAGAAGTTTCTGACGTTGCAAACGCAGTTTATGATGGCAGTAGTGCAGTAATGCTTTCTGGCGAATCAGCTCAAGGTGATTATCCTTTAGAAACAGTTACAATTATGGCTAAAATTGCTGAGAAATCAGAACAAAACATAGACTATTGGAAAAGATTCAAAAAGAAAAATTTAGAAAAATTAACTACAACAGTTGATAACGTAGATGCAAATAATGCATATGAATTCAAGAAACAAGCTAACTTTGCTGTTTGTTGTTCTGCAATGTTTTCTAATGCAGATGCAATTATTGCAGTATCTGAAAATGGTCAAACACCATCAATGCTTGCTAGTTTTAAACCAGCATGTCCTATTTATGTGATAACAGCTAACTTAAATACATATAGACAAATGTCACTTGAACATGGAGTTAAAGCAGTTTATATTCCTGAAGAATATAATTTTGAAGAAATATTAAAAGCAGGAATTGAAAAGTTAAAATCTATGAACTTACTTAAACACGATCACACAGTTGTACTTAGTGGTGGTTTTCCACAAACTTCTACAACTGAATATTTAGCTGGTCAAGCAACTGGTTGTATTATTAAAATATAAAGATAAAATGTAATTATATGATTAAAAGTTATATTATTTAGTTAAAATATAACTTTTTAGTCACAATATATTGATTATTTGCTTTTTATATGTTACAATATATAAGTAATTATTAAAATAAATTCAAAGGGGGCAATTTAAAATGGCAAAATGTGAAGTATGTTCAAAAGACGTTAAATTCTCACTTCAAGTGAGTCACTCGAATAGAAAGACAGCTAGAACTTATAAACCTAATATACAAACAATTAGAACTAATGCAGGCGGAAATACTACTAAAAAAGTAAGTATATGTACTAGATGTTTAAAAAGTGGAAAAGTTGAAAGAGCAGTATAATTTACAGTAAAGATGTATGATTTTAAATTATACTTCTTTTTTTTAACCAAAATTAAAAGAAGGACTTAAATATATTAAGTTCTTCTTTTATGTATATTAAACTTTAAAAATTGTTCTAAATATAAGTCTCATAAACTTACCTGGCTTATATACAACTATTTTCATATATAACTCCTCCTTTATTTAGCATAGAAACCATGAAATGCCGAAGTATTATAAGAGCTGCTGCTACTAGTACTATCCATCCCCAAAATGGTAATAATAACGCTAATATTACCCCAATTCCCATTGCTAATAAAAATAATCCTATTGTCTTTCTAAATACCCCAACAAACATTTATTACACTTCCTTCTTGACATTACATCAAATATATAGTAATATATTTAATATATAATATGAAAGAATTTAACTGTAGGTGAATATAATGAGTAGAAATTTACAAACTAAAAAAGAAACAGATGAAATAATAGCTATATTAGATAAAACATATCCCGAAGCAAAATGTAGATTGAATTATGAATCTCCATTACAACTTGTAGTTGCATTGATACTAGCAGCGCAATGTACAGATGATATGGTTAATAAAGTTGTTCCAATATTATTTAAAAAATATCCAGATGCAGAATCACTAACAAATGCCGACTTATCTGATATACAAAAGATAGTAAAGTCTTGTGGCTTTTATTTAACAAAAGGTAAAAATATTAAACTTACTGCTACAAGCATATTTCAAAATTATAATAATATTATTCCCGATAGCATGGAAGAATTAACTAAACTATATGGAATAGGAAGAAAAAGTTCTAATATAATTCTACAAGAATGTTTTA